>JADGMW010000028.1_pt3 | contig 101042 bp, 89 predicted proteins | sample 8641801 | NCBI WGS metagenome assembly JADGMW01 (sample SAMN16272018, study PRJNA661076) | feces metagenome | isolation source: fecal sample from diarrhoea affected cattle A | host: Bos taurus | place: South Africa: Lokaleng Village, Mahikeng | collected 2019-09
GCAAAGCTCCGCTTTGAAAGAAGAAGTGCCGCCAAAAAAACATTAAGCAAGCTTACCTAGTTGCACGAATAGGGATTTGCCTGCGGCATCCCTGCAAAGCTCCGCTTTGAAAGAAGAAGTGCCGCCAAAAAAACATTAAGCAAGCTTATGTTTTTTTTGGCGGCACTTCTTCTTATTCGTGACCTCGAAGGGATTCGAACCCCCAACCCTCAGAGCCGAAATCTGATATTCTATCCAGTTGAACTACGAGGCCGTTATGTAATTTTAATTTGCAAGCATTTTCTTTACGATTGTAGAAATCGTCTTACCATCTGCACGACCGGAAAGCTCAGCAGAAGCAAGTCCCATCACTTTACCCATGGCAGCCATTCCGCTGGCCCCAGACTCCGAAATGATTTTTGAAACTACTTCCTCAACTTCATCTTCGCTTAATTGAGCAGGCAAAAACTTCTCGATAACAGCGGCTTGTTGAATTTCGGGTTCAGCCAAATCAGGGCGACCTTGCTCAGTGTAGATATTTGCGCTGTCTTTTCGCTGTTTTACTAGTCGCTGTAGCAATTTGATCTCCTCATCTGACGACAATTCTTCTTTTGAACCGCTTTCAGTTTGCGCGAGCAGTAACGCCGATTTAATGGCTCTCAACGATTCAAGAGCAACAGTATCTTTCGATCTCATCGCTGCTTTCATCTCATCCATCACCTTTGCTTGTAAACTCATGATCTTATTTTTGCTGCTGCGAAGTTATAAAAAAAACCCGAAAATCAAATGATTTCCGGGTTGGATGTTTGTTGGTTTTATTTAGTCGACGTTGTCGTGTAAATACGAATTATTTGATCGAAGCTGAACGTCATCGTTGCTGTCGATTCCGAGTGACATTCGAGAATTTGGATTGCGCTGTTGTCCCGCCGTCAAATCGACACCAGATCTTTTGTAAGCCGGTTGCTTTTCATATTCTTCGATACGAGACGAACTGTTATGGAACTTATAATTGAAATCTTTTAGTTTTTTTCTACGTTCGTCGGCACGGAATTTTAGCGTCTCTTCAATGGTCATCTCCATCGGCGAAACTTCTTCAAAAGCCGCAGTAAATGAAGATGGAACGTCTACTTTTTTAACGGTAAGATTTAATTCTGCCGGAATTTGCTCTTCCACTTTTGCCGGTGTGGGCTTAGAATTTAGCAAATCGTTTTCAAGTTCCATGTATTCTTCAAGTGAATATCTTACAACACCGTCCTTATTGACTTCCGTCATCGGCACAACTTCAACAGCTTCCTTCACCTGAATATTCCGGGTTTCATCTGTTAGGTTGAAAAGTGCATTCTCCTGTGGCGCTTTCTTCTCTTCCAGGATTGGCAGATCAAAAGAAAAAGTTGCTTGCTCAGGCTTGTAAGTTTCAGGCTCATGAACTTTAATAGCATCAATCGTGGTAAATTGAAACTGCTCGGGCATAGATGGCGCTGATACGATTTCAAAAGTTACATCCAGATTTTTGATGAATTCAGATGTCGGCACCAAATCCATCTTGAATTCTGCTTGTGGTTGAAATTGTTGAACTGGTTGCGAAGGCGCTTCCACTTTAAGCTCCGATGGGGCTTCAAAAGATTTTGGCGCTTCCGGCTCGTCGTCAGTCAGTTCAAACATCACTTTTTTTTCGCTGATTGGCGCGTCCGGCTGATGATCGAATGCGATCGGTTTCTTCGGACTCAAATCGTGCTCAATCTTTTGTTCAGCTTCAAGCGAGTGAATGATTTTCTTAGGCTCAGTATTTACGATATCGCGCTGTTGCTCAATGTTAAATCCCGTCGCAATGATTGTTACAGCAATTGAATCGCCTAAAGTTTCGTCTTCACCAACACCCATGATAATATTGGCATTGTGACCCGCTTCAGCCTGAATGTGGTCGTTGATTTCACCAATCTCATCAATTGTGATTTCATTCGACCCCGAAACAATAAGTAGCAAAACATTCTTGGCGCCAGCAATCTTGTTGTCGTTCAATAACGGCGAATCAAGTGCAGACGTGATCGCTTCTTTTGCGCGGTTTTCACCGATAGCAACCGCTGATCCCATTATAGCTGTTCCACTGTTCGAAAGAACGGTTTTGGCATCTTTTAAATCGATGTTTTGAGTATAGTGATGCGTAATAACTTCTGCAATTCCGCGTGACGCCGTAGCCAATACTTCATCAGCTTTAGAGAAACCGGCTTTGAAACCGAGGTTTCCATAAACTTCACGCAATTTATTGTTGTTGATCACGATAAGCGAATCTACTTGCTTGCGGAGTTTATCGACACCATTTAACGCTTGATCTTGACGAACTTTCCCTTCAAATTGAAAAGGAATCGTCACAATTCCGACCGTTAAAATATCGCGTTCCTTGGCAAGTTGAGCAATAACAGGAGCGGCACCAGTTCCGGTTCCACCACCCATTCCGGCTGTAATGAAAACCATTTTGGTATTGCTGTCCAACATTTTCTCTATATCGGCGATGCTTTCGATTGCAGACTGCTGACCAACTTCAGGGTTAGCGCCCGCCCCAAGGCCTTCTGTCAGGTTTACTCCTAATTGAATTTTGTTTGGAACAGGACTGTTAGACAACGCCTGCGAATCTGTATTACACACAATAAAATCGACACCTTTGATGCCTTGCTGGAACATGTGGTTGATCGCGTTGCTTCCTCCTCCACCTACACCGATAACTTTGATCACATTTGATTGGTTTTTTGGTAAATCAAATGAAATACTTCCAAATTCTGAATTGCTCATCATAATCTCTGGGTATTTAATTTCTTTTCTGCTCGTTTTTTTTATCTTGACTATTCTTTTTCTTATTCTGCATTGTCGAGAAAATCTTTGATCTTATCAACATATTTATCGAAGAATGACCGTCGAATTTTTGTTTCGGTGGTTTCAACTTCTTTCTTAGGCGCCTCAACCTCTACGGTTTCCAATTCGGCTTCCGGTTGCTCTAATTCTCTAACGGTTCTACTCTGAACTGCAGTAGGTTGCGAGACCATTTGCTTATCTAACCGAATTGCACTTTGCGATTTGTTTCCGATGCTATTCATTACCAAACCAACAGCAGTCGCATAAAGCGGACTTGAGATTTCTTCAGCCGAATTACCCGCCAGATGTTCGTTTGGATAACCGATTCTGGTATCGATACCCGTAATATACTCAACTAGTTGCTTGATGTGCTGTAATTGCGCGCCACCACCTGTTAGTACAATTCCGGCGATCAGCTTTTTACGTGGATCCTCGTGACCGTATGATTTGATTTCCGAAAAAACCTGCTCGACGATTTCAACCACACGTGCGTGGATGATTTTCGACAAGTTTTTAAGTGAAATCTCTTTTGGTTCGCGGCCGCGAAGACCCGGAATCGAAACGATTTCATTGTCTTTATTTTCGCCTGGCCAAGCCGAACCAAATTTTACCTTCAACAATTCTGCCTGTTTTTCAATAATCGAACAACCTTCTTTGATATCGTCGGTAATTACGTTGCCACCAAACGGAATAACAGCCGTATGCCTGATGATACCGTCTTTGAAGATCGCCAAATCAGTTGTTCCGCCCCCGATATCGATAAGCGCAACACCAGCTTCTTTTTCTTCCTGACTCAACACCGCGTCAGATGAAGCCAACGGTTCGAGCGTCAAGCCTGAAAGCTCAATTCCCGAACTCTGAATGCATCTGCCCACGTTTCTGATCGACGACGCCTGACCAACAACCACGTGAAAACTTGATTCAAGTCGGCCGCCATACATTCCGATTGGTTCCTTGATCTCGGATTGCCCATCGATTTTAAATTCCTGCGGCAAAACGTGAATGATTTCCTCACCAGGAAGCATCGCGAGTTTATTCACCTGATCGATCAGCAACTGAATATCCTGACCGTCGATAACTTCTTCTGGATTACTTCGGCTGATATAATCGCTATGTTGTATGCTGCGAATATGTTGTCCGGCGATACCAACTACAACATCTTTGATTTTATAACCCGAATTTGCTTCAGCTTCCTGAACAGCTTGCTGAATTGACGATATTGTCTGCGTAATATTGTTTACCACACCTCTGGCAACGCCAAGGCTTCTAGACTTACCAATTCCGAGGATCTCGAGTTTTCCGTACTCGTTCTTCCTACCGATCATGGCAACAATTTTGGTTGTTCCAATGTCTAATCCTACTGCGATGTTTTCTCTTTCCATAACTTTTATTTTGTGCAAACCACCTGCTGCGTGAACTTCAGATTTATTTTCTTATAATCGATGATTGAACTATCGGTAACTGCCTTCTGAAAAAATGCTTTATAGTTGTTAAACTTCCTTTCCCGGTCGGCTAGTTTCCCAAATTCGATTTCATAATTATAATTTCTATTCATCATCGTAATACTTCCATCGCGAGCAACCGTCAGTCCAATGATATTTTTCTTCAAAAATGAGTCGTCGTGAATCTGCCTCAGCAAATCTGCCAACCCGCTTTTTTCCAACCTGGAGATTTCACCTGAAACCAGCGGAACACGAGCCGTTGACAATGTTGATAGCGGCATTCTTTCACCTTGATAGTCAATGTAAAAGGACCCATTTTCGTCAAAGACCCGAGCGATCGGAGTTTTCGGTTTTACCACTGCGTTTAAGACACCATCGATAGTCACAAAGACTTCAGATCTCTCAATCATCTCGTGCGAATTCACAGCTTTTTCCAGTATGTTCAAATCTAAATTATCTTTGCGGACGCTTTGCGGACGTCGATTTTTTTCTATTAACAATTTATTAACCATGTCGCTGGTTACAAAAAGATTATCCTCTGTCGTGAAATGCACGGCGGTATTTTTCAACCTACGATGTTCATTTCGTTTCGAGGTGAACGAAAAAAGAAAAATCACAATGCCGAACATCAAAAATAATCTGACGTTACTCCATTTAAAATACTTTTTCATTCGAGTGCTTTTTTAATGTCTACAACCATTTCTCCAACATCGCCGGCGCCGATTGTTACAATCACCTCGGCACTAGACTTTTTTATCTCATCGATCAAATTTTCCTTAGCAACCAGTTTTTTGTTTTCGGATGTGACTTTTTCGAGCAACCAAGCCGAAGTGATTCCCTGAAGCGGAATTTCCCTCGCCGGATAAATGTCCATCAGTATCAGTTCATCAAATGCTGAAAGGCTTTCGGCAAATCCGTCTGCAAAATCACGTGTGCGGCTAAACAAATGCGGTTGAAATATCGCAAGCACTTTTTTGTCCGGATAAAGTTCCCGAACCGCCGAATGAACCGCATTAATCTCAGTTGGATGATGCGCATAATCATCGATATAAATCAAATCTTCACGCTGAATCTGATACGAAAATCGCCTCTTAATTCCAGCAAACGACAGTAAAGCTTTAGCAATTTCGTTGGTTGGGGTACCGTACTTTTTAGCCATCGCCAAAGCCATCACCGCGTTAGAAAGATTGTGTTTTCCGGGAAGTCCGAATTGCAAATCCGTAATCGTTTCCTCCGGAGTTACAACGTCAAAAATATATTTGCCGTCTTTAATGCGAACATTTGTTGGTCGATAATCAGCATCATTTCCAAATCCGATTTTATTGCCGTCAAGCGGAAGCTCCGCAGCGATGAATAAGTTGGATGTTGTTGGAACTTTTCGGGCAAAATCAACAAACGATGATTCTATTGCTGATGCATCGCCGTAAATATCAAGATGGTCCGCATCCATCGACGTCACGCAAGCGATATCCGGATGAAGATGTAAAAATGACCGATCGAATTCGTCTGCTTCAACAACAGTCACGGTAGTGCCGTCGCCAATTAGATTCGAATGATAGTTTTCAACGACTCCGCCTACAAAAGCTGTCACATCGGCACCACTGCTTTTTAAAATATGACCTAAAATGGCCGAAGTTGTCGTTTTACCATGAGTTCCCGCAACGGCGAAGCAATACGTATCTTTCGTGATCAGACCCAGGACTTCTGCCCGTTTCTTAACCTTATAATTTCGTTCGATAAAAAAGTTCCATTGCGAGTGATCGATTGGAACCGCCGGCGTAGTAACAACCAGCGTATTTGCCGGATAATATGTTTCCGGAATTAAACTGATTTTGTCCTCAAACCAAATCGTAATTCCATCCGCAATCAACTCGCCGGTAAGCGCTGTCTGAGTTTTGTCATAACCCGAAACATTCTTTCCCAAATTCTTGAAATACCGCGCAAGGGCACTCATGCCGATACCGCCGATTCCGATGAAGTAAACATTATGTATTTGAGACAGATTCATTAGTTTTTAACTTTTGATGATTTGCCGACCACTTCAATTATTTGGTCAACGATTTCCTGAGTTGCGAGTGGCCTTGCGAGTTTCTTAATATTTTCACCCAAAGTTCTACGCAAATCCTCGTCATTGAGCAGATTTGTAAATTCGGTTGAAAATCTGGTGTTCAAATCGGCTTCACGAAGCAAAATCGCAGCCTCATGATTAACTATCGATTGTGCATTTTTGGTCTGATGGTCTTCAGCAACATTTGGCGACGGAATAAAAATCACCGGTTTACCCACGATGCAAAGCTCACTGACTGAAGATGCTCCGGCCCGCGAAATAATAACATCTGCCGCGGCGTAAACAAGATCCATCCGGTCGATGAAAGCAACAACCTGAATTCGGTTTTCATCCTGATGATGTTTGTACTGGTCGTGATAAAACTTACCACATTGCCAGATTACCTGAACACCTTGCGCCGAAAAATTCACCATTTCCTTTGCGATCAGTTCATTGATTGCACGTGCACCAAGGCTTCCGCCAAGCACCAATAGTGTCTTTTTTGCCGGATTGAGTCCGTAGTGCCTACATGCCTCTTCGCGTTTGCCTTCCAGCCCAATAATATCTTTACGCACCGGATTTCCGGTAAGCACTAATTTATCTTTTGGAAAATATTTTTCAAGTCCGTTGTAAGCCACGCATATTTTGGCTGCTTTTTTTCCCAGCAGCTTATTTGTGATTCCGGGAAACGAATTTTGTTCCTGGACGATAATCGGTATTCCAGAACTTGCCGCTGCTTGCATTAATGGCCCGCTGGCAAATCCGCCGGTTCCGATGACGACATCAGGTTTAAATTTTCTGACGATCGATTTTGATTTCATAAGGCTTCGCATCAGTTTGATCGGAAACATGAGGTTTTGCAATGTCAACTTTCGTTGAAGTCCGGCAATCCAAAGACCTTCAATTTCATATCCGGCTTGCGGCACCTTTTGCATTTCCATTCGGTCGCTTGCGCCAACAAATAGAAATTCGGCATCGGGAAAACGCGATTTCAATTCATTTGCAATAGCGATAGCCGGGTAGATATGTCCACCGGTTCCGCCGCCGCTTAATATGAATTTTAATGGTCTCATTTTTCTAATACCGGTTTTAGTGGATTATCACTCAAATCCTCAATTCCATAACCTTCGGCTAAAGCTAATTCTGCTGCTTCTTCTCGTGCGATTTGCTGATCTACCAGTCGTTGCAATGCATCAGCACGACGTTCCTTATCCGCGTTTTCTTCAGCAATTTCCTCATCTTTTTTGGTGACGCCGATGATAATTCCGATGGCAATGCATGTCATCCAAATCGAACTACCACCGCTACTGATCAGCGGAAGTGTTTGTCCGGTAACCGGCAGGAATTCGACTGCAACCGACATATTGATCAAAGCTTGAAATATAATCGGGAAGCCGAGGCCGACAACTGCGAGTTTTCCGAAAAGCGAATTTGCTTTATGTGCTGCAACGATAAATCGGAAGAACAATAGCAGATATAAAAGCATGACTCCAATTCCGCCGAGCAATCCCCATTCTTCAACGATAATGGCATAAATAAAATCGGATGACGATTGCGGAAGAAAATTTTTCTGAACCGACTTTCCGGGACCAAGTCCGTAGATTCCGCCTGAGGCGATTGCAATTTTTGCCTTCTCGATTTGATAATCGTCTTCGTCCGGCTTGTCGGTTGCAAAGTTGTCGATTCGGGAGATCCAGGTGTCGACACGGTTTGGAAAAGCATCCGGAAACGCTTTTGCCACTAAGACAAACATGGTTAGGCCGACGATTCCGGCAGCGATGATTACTGAGATGTATTTTAACGGATAACGTCCGATGAAAACCAGGGTGACGACCATTGCGAAAATGATTGCCGCTGTCGAGAAGTTAGCCGGGAGAATTAGTATTAATGTAACAAATACGGGAGTCCACAGCTCCCAGAGCGAACTTTTAAAGGCAATCGGGGTTTCTCGTTTTTTCGATAAATACCGAGCTACGAAAATCATCAGAACTATTGATGCCAGTGCCGAAGTCTGGAATGTGATTCCGATGAATGGAACCTGAATCCACCGACTCGCATTAGCGCCATCGATGACAGTTCCTTTAAAAAGCGTATACGCCAGAAGCAGCCAAACGACCGGAAGAGCGAACATCGAAATGCCCCGCCAATAATGATAAGGTATCCGGTGGATGACATAAATCATGATAAACCCAATCAGGATATGAAAAAGGTGTTTTACCAGATAAGCGACTGTATTTCCGCTACCGTGATTCATGTATGCGAGGTTGGAACTAGCCGAAAACACAGGCATAAATGAGAATAACGCCAACAAGGCCACAAACGACCAGATGACCTTATCCCCTTTTAATCTATGTAGTAACTCTTTCATAACCTGTTCATTCAATTATAGTTTATTGTCCCTAGCCCTGACAGAGCCGATATCCTCGTAGCATCGCGGAGAGATAAAGGCGAAGGCAGGAAATAGCTCCTAAAAATGCCGCTACAAATTGCGCACTGCATTTTTAAATTGCTGTCCGCGGTCCTCGTAGCTTTCGAACAAATCGAAACTTGCGCACGCCGGTGAAAGCAAAACCGTATCGCCTTTTTCGCACAGACGTTGCGACATTTTAACCGCATCCTGCATGTTTGCGACCTCGATCATAACATCCACCACGTTTCCGAAGGCGTCAATTATTTTTTTATTGTCGACACCCAGGCACACGATTGCTTTGACTTTCTCGCGCACAAGTGGCATCAGTTCGCTGTAATCGTTTCCTTTATCGACGCCACCAACGATCCAAACCGTAGGCGTATTTACGCTATCCAAAGCAAAGAAAGTCGCATTGACATTGGTTGCTTTCGAATCGTTTATGTACTGCACATTCTGAATTTTGAGCACTTTTTCGAGACGGTGTTCAGCGCCCTGGAAATTCGAAAGACTTTCGCGTATGGCAGCCTTCCTGATATTTAGGAGCTTTGCCACTGAAGCCGCTGCCATCGCATTCTTGAGGTTGTGCTTGCCCTCGAGTGCGATATGCTCGGTTTCCATGATGAATTCTTCGTGATTGATGTTAATTTCCATTTGTTTGTTTTGATTTAGATAGGCTCCTTCGCTTTGCTTTTCGGTCAGCGAAAAAGGGATTTGTTTTGCTTTGACTTTATTATTTCCGAGCCATTTGTTGATTTCGTGATCAGACGCATCGTAGATCAGGTAATCGGCTTCGGTTTGATTCTTTGTTATTCTAAATTTTGCTTCAATGTATTTGCTGTAATCGTACTCGTATCGGTCGAGGTGGTCGGGGCTCAAGTTGGTGATGATGGCGATGTCCGGCCGATAATTCACAATGCCGTCTAATTGAAAACTTGACAGTTCAAGTACGTACAAGTCAAAATTATCTTCGGCGACCTGCCATGCGAAACTTTTGCCGATGTTTCCACCCAAGCCAACATTCAGACCGGCTGATTTCAGCAAGTGGTATGTCAGCAAAGTCGTTGTTGTTTTGCCGTTGCTTCCTGTGATTCCGACTGTTTTCGCGTCGGTAAACTTGATGGCAAACTCGATTTCCGAAATTACCGGAACTTTGTTGGCGATCAGTTTTTTGACGATTGGCGCCGAATCCGGAATTCCGGGACTTTTCATGACGAGATCGGCGTTAAGCACCAGAGATTCCGTGTGCTGTTGCTCCTCCCATCGGATATCATTAAGTAAAAGAACTTCTTTGTAATTGTTTTTAATCTTTCCGAAGTCGGAGACAAAAACGTCGTAACCCTGTTTTTTACCGAGGATTGCGGTTCCTACGCCGCTTTCGCCGGCACCTAGAATGACAAGTCTATTCACTATCTCAGTTTTAAGGTTACGATTGATAGAATTGCGAGCAGAATTCCGATGATCCAGAACCGGGTTACGATTTTACTTTCGTGATACCCTTTTTTCTGGTAGTGGTGATGCAGCGGCGCCATGAGAAAGATTCGCCTACCTTCGCCGTATCGTCTTTTGGTGATTTTAAACCACGCTACCTGAATAATGACTGACAGATTTTCGACAAGGAAAATTCCGCTGAAAAGTGGAATCAACAATTCCTTACGAACCGAGATGGCGAGAACGGCTATGATTCCGCCAATGGTTAAACTTCCGGTGTCACCCATAAAGACTTGAGCCGGAAATGAGTTATACCATAAAAATCCGATGAGTGCTCCTGCAAATGCGGCAATAAAGACCGTCATTTCGCCCGAATTCGGGATGTACATAATATCTAGATAAGTCGAAAAGATGATGTTCCCTGAAACAAAGGTGAATATGCCAAGTGCGACGACCGATATTGCTGAAGTTCCTGCGGCAAGACCATCGATACCATCAGTAAGATTAGCACCGTTTGAAACTGCGGTAATTATAAAAATGACAATCGGGATAAAGACGAGCCAGGCGTAATCGCGGTAATCATCGCCGGTCCACTGAAGGAGTTTGGCGTAATCAAGCTCGTTGTCTTTTACAAACGGAATTGTAGTTGCGGTCGATTTTTCTTCGATCGGCATTTGTCGGATGGTGTTTTCGGTTTGGTTGATGCTAATCGGCGTACCGACAGGATCTTGACGAACGGTTACACCCGGATCAAAGTAAAGAACCGAGCCAACAATTAACCCGAGGCCCACCTGACCGACCACTTTAAAAATCCCTTTGAGTCCTTGTTTGTCTTTCTTGAATATTTTGATGTAATCGTCAATAAACCCGATTGTGCCCATCCAAAGTGTGGTTACCACAAGGAGCACAATGTAAATATTGTTGAGTTTTGCGAGCAAGATTACCGGGATAAGCGTGGCAACGATGATAATCAAACCTCCCATGGTTGGCGTTCCTGCCTTTTCTGTTTGTCCTTCCAAACCGAGTTCGCGAACCGTTTCTCCAACTTGTTGCTTACGAAGGAAGTTGATAATCCGCTTACCGTAAACTGTCGATATCATAAGCGACAAAAGCACCGCCAATCCTGATCGGAAAGTGATGTACTGAAAAACACCGGTTCCGGGAACGTCTAGTGTTTGGTCGAGATATTCGAAAAAATAATACAGCATAATCTATTTGTTGAGTTGGCCCAATAGTTCTTTTACGGTTTCCATATCGTCGAAATCGTGCTTAACGCCATTGATTTCCTGATATGTTTCATGTCCCTTTCCTGCGATGAGGATAATGTCGTTTGGCCGGGCCAACTGGCAAGCAAGTTTAATCGCCTGCTTTCTATCGGATATGGCTATTGTTTTGCGCTGATTCTGAACTTCAACGCCTTGTTCCATCTCAGCGATAATGTCGAGTGGGTCTTCTGTTCTCGGGTTGTCGCTGGTGAGAATCAGTCTGTCACTTAACGTGGATGCGATATTGGCCATAACCGGACGTTTTGCACGGTCCCGATCACCGCCACAACCTACGATGGTGATGACCTGTTCGTTTTTCGTGCGAATGTCGTTGATGGTTTTCAGCACATTTTCAAGTGCGTCGGGTGTGTGTGCATAATCAACAATTGCGGTCACTTTTGTATGCGAAACGACAAACTGAAATCTGCCGGAAACACTCTCGAGTTCCGATAATATTCGGAGCACTTCAAGTTTTTCAAGACCTAATTCGACTGAAGCCGCGTAGACCGCCAGCAAATTATAAGCATTAAAGGTTCCGATAAGGCGGGTCCAAACTTCATTATCGTTGATTTTGAGCAGAAGTCCGCCGAGTTGATTCTCGAGAATTTGCGCCCGGTAATCAGCATAAGTCTGCAACGCGTAAGTTAGTTTGCGCGCTTTTGTATTTTGAAGCATTACTGCGCCGTTTTTATCATCGGCATTGGTAATTGCAAACGCCAATTTTGGAAGATTGTCGAAAAACATCTTCTTTACATCGCGGTATTCGCTGAACGTCGGATGATAATCTAAATGATCGTGAGTGAGATTTGTAAAAATTCCGCCTGCAAACTCAAGTCCTTCAGTTCGTTTTTGGTGAATGCCGTGCGAGCTGACTTCCATAAAACAAAACTCCACTCCCGCCTGGTTCATCTGCGCGAGATAATTATTGAGATGAATCGGATCAGGCGTGGTATGGGTTGCTTTGTGCTCTATGTCATCGACCAGAATTTTAACAGTCGACAGAAGTCCGGTTTTAAATCCCGCCTTTTTAAACATTTGATAAAGCAACGAAGCAATGGTTGTCTTGCCATTTGTCCCGGTAACGCCAACCAATTTCAGATTTTTTGATGGATTTCCGTAATAGTTTGATGCGGCAAAAGCCAATGCAGAATTGGTGTCTTTAACCTGAATGTAGGTAACATTATGATCTAGAACGTCTGGAAATGCATCACAAATAATAGCAGCCGCTCCTGACTTTACGGCCTTTTCAATAAATGCATGACCATCAGCTGCCACGCCCCGTATTGCCACAAAGACGTCTTGGTCAGCAACTTGCCGCGAATCGAAGGTAATTTTTCCGATAGCGATATCCGTTGCGCCTTTTACGGCTTCAATCGAAACTCTATATAATATGTCTTTTAAATTGATCAAGATAATTCGAGGGTTATGATTGGAGTTTTAGCGATTGATGTTCCGGCTTGTACGGATTGCTTGCGGACTTTCCCGACGCCGATCACTTTTACTTTAATATTTAGATTTTCCAGGAGTGCTACGGCGTCCATTCCGGGCATTCCTCTTAAATCCGGGACGTATTCGTGCTTTTCCTGCGATTTTTCGAAGTATTGCACATAATTCTTCTCTTGTATTTGTCTTTTAGAATTCAGGTTTTTGATTGTGTTTGTTGATGGCGCGTCGGTAAAAATTTTCTGAGCGATGCGTTTGAAAACCGGACCGGAAACATCAGCGCCATAGTATCCTTTATTCGGATTTGGCTTATGAATGACCACGATGCATGAATATTTCGGCTCGTCTGCCGGAAAATAGCCAACGAATGATGATGCATAATATTGCTGCGCGCCACTTTTGCCGTAGTCAACCTGGGCAGTTCCTGTTTTTCCCGCCATTGAGAAATCCTTAGAATACAGTTTTGATCCCGTGCCTTTTTTTACCACGTTCTCGAGAACAGCCTGAACTTTGTTGATGGTCTCTTGTGAAGCGATTTTCGGATTAATAACTTCTTTGTCGTATTTCTTAACCGTGCGGTTCCACTCTTTAATTTCAGATACAAATTGAGGCTTGACCATTTCGCCGTTGTTTGCCACCGCGTTGTAAAAAGTCAGAATTTGAAGCGGAGTCATCATTACGCCATAACCGAACCCCATCCACGGAAGTGAAATTGCGCTCCAATGTTTGTCGCCGGGTTGCGGAATATATGGTTTCCCTTCGCCTCTGAATGGGAGTCCGAGTGGTTTGTTAAACCCGTAATTGTTGAGGTGATCTACGAATTTCTTGGGATCGGATTTATATCCGTCGTAAACCGCCTGAACCAATATCGTGTTCGATGACAATTCGAAAGCACGAGCCAACGAAATTTTACCATAACCGCCTTTTTTCGAATCGCGCACTTTTTTTCGCGAGTAAATTGCGATTCCATCGCCACTGTCGTAAACCGTTGAAGTATCAGCGACTTTGTCCTCAAGAACCGTCATCAGACCGGCAAGTTTGAAGGTTGATCCCGGTTCCTGAGATTCCGCTACAGCGTAATTGATCGTTTCAAAATAAGTACTGTCTTTGGCGCGACCGAGATTTGATATTGCTTTGATGTGGCCGGTTTTAGTTTCCATTACCACCACACACCCGTGATCGGCATCGTAGTGTTGAAGTTGCTTCAGCAAGGCATGATGCGCAATATCCTGAATGTAAACATCGATGGTGGAGATGATATCGTAACCGTCTTGTGGCTCGATTTCGTTCACATCGCGAATCGGTTTCCACTGACCTTTGGCAATCTTTTGCTTCATGATCTTGCCGTCCTTGCCGTTGAGATAATTCTTAAAGGCACCTTCAATTCCGACGCGGGTTAGTGATCCGTTGTGATCCAAACGAGAATAACCGATCGTTCTCTCGGCGATCAGTCCGATTGGATGTTCACGAACCGTTTTTTGTTCAGTTATTATTCCACCTTTATAGGCACCGAGTTTAAACAATGGGAATTTTTTGATTCTCATGTATTCGGTGTAACTCAGGTCGCGGGCAACAAGCAAGTACCGGTTCTTATTAGCTCGGGCGCGTTTAAGTTCTCTTTCATAGAACGACGATGGTTTGCCCAACATTACTGAAAGTGAATCGGCCAAAGCTGAAACATTGTCGTTGAAGTCGGCTGTTTTTGGAGCAAGCGCATCAAATCTGATCTTGTATTTTGGGATAGATGTGGCAAGCAGACTGCCGTCAGCGGAATAAATATTTCCCTGATTTGCAGGGATAACGAAGTTGCGAACCGATCTGTCTTTCGCAAGTTTGCGATAATAGTCGCCTTCAACCCATTGAATATTGGTAAGCTTGACGGTGATACCGACCGCCATCAGAAACATGACAAATGCCACGAGGTAAATCCGATAAGAGATATTTTTATCCTCTACTTCCATAGCTTATCAAAAAAAGATTCCTTTTTCTCTTGTATTACTTTTATTTTCTTTGGCGGAACTGCCGATGGGAAAATTTGCTTTGCTTCCATCTTAGCCGCAACAGTTGATTCCATTTTGAGTTTCATCAACTCAGATCGTCGGTCAACGAATTCGGAGCGGAGTTCCTTCACTTCGCTGGTCAATGCAACTTCTTTAAAAACTTTTTGCTCGAACCGGTTGGTGTTGGCAATCATAATAATCGCGAGAACAATGAGGAAAACGATAAATCGCCAGTTCTTCATTGCATCCTCATTAATAAGGAATCTTGCTTTTAAAATGCTGTAAACACCTTGTTTCATATCACTTCTTTTCGGCTACGCGAAGTTTTGCACTACGCGCTCTGTTATTTTGAGATATTTCATCTTGATTAGGCACGATGAGCTTTTCGATTGTTTTAAAAGGCACTGAGAAATTTCCGAAGAAATCGCGTTCAGGTTCACCTTCAAACATTCCGTTTTTAACGAATCGCTTTACAAGCCTGTCTTCGAGCGAATGATAGGAAATAACACTAAGTCGGCCGCCAGGTTTCAAAATCTCGAGTGATTGTTCCAGAAATTCCTTAAGCACATCCATTTCGTGATTGACCTCGATTCGGATTGCCTGATACATTTGAGCCAGTATTTTATTGCTTTTGTGAGCTGGCAAAAACCGGCTTAGCACCGATTTGAACTGTTCGGTAGTTGTAATTGGATCAAGTTCTCTGGCTTCAATCAGCACGCGCGCAATTGCCGGTGCATTTTTTAGTTCGCCATAATCGTAAAACACCCGACGCAGGTTTGCTTCATCATATTGATTGACAACCTGAAAGGCATCGATATCATTTTTTTTGCTCATTCTCATGTCGAGACCGGCATCAAAACGAGTTGAAAATCCGCGTTCAGCCACGTCAAACTGATGCGATGAAACGCCGAGATCAGCCAGAATGCCATCAACTTGACGCACATTATGAAATCTAAGGAAGCGTTTTAGAAATCTGAAATTTTCAGGAATAAACGTCAATCGGCTATCCTGAGGCACATTTGCAGCAGCATCTTCATCCTGATCAAATGCAAACAATTTTCCCTCAGGCCCCAGCCGGCTGAGAATTTCTCGCGAATGACCGCCGCCGCCGAAGGTTACATCGACATAGACACCGTCGGACTTGATATTTAGTCCGTCGACCGATTCTTTTAGTAAAACTGGATTATGATATTCCATTATCGCCGATATTAACATTCCCCATCACTTCTTCTGCTAGTTCAGCAAAATCTCCCACCGAATCATCAATCGCTTTCTCGTACAGATCTTTATCCCAGATTTCGACGATATTTCCAACCGAAGCCAGAACAACGTCTTTGTCGATATCAGCGAAAGAAGTAAGATCTTTCGGAATCAGAAACCTTCCGAGATTGTCAATTTCAACTACTTTTACACCCGCGGTAAAACGCCGAATGAAATCGTTGTTTTTCTTGACGAATCGATTCAATCCATTGATTTTCTGCATCATTAAATTCCACTCGCTCATCGGATACAACTCGAGACATTTTTGAAACACGGAACGTTTCAGGACAAAACCGTCCTGGAGCGAAGCAGCAACCTGCTTTTTTAGCGGCGCCGGGAGAAGTAGCCTTCCCTTGGCGTCAACTTTACACTCATATGTTCCGATTATAGGTTCCACCCTTTGCTGATTTAATGACAAAAATATAAAACTTTCTACCACAATTTACCACAATATACCACATTGTTGATAAGTTTTCCCACACAACCTCTGATAGTTAGGTGTTTTACGAAAAGCGGAAAACAAAATTTAACACTTGGTTTGACTTTGCATAGGGTGATGTTGGGCAAGTGGCGACTTGAATCGCGAATCCGATTGTGATCTTCAGGAAATTGATGGAATTGTAGTTGCATATTTTATAAAATCTTATCTTTGTCGGAATCAGACGACCTACAAAACTATATGGAGCACACGCTACGAACTGAAGGAAAATACAAATATTTTGAAGCTGGAGAAGGTACTCCTATTGTCGTTCTCCATGGGTTGATGGGCGGGCTGAGTAACTTTGATGGTGTGGCGAATTTTTTTCCCGACAAAGGCTATCAGGTAATCATTCCGGAACTGCCGATTTATACTCAAAACATTTTAAAGACAAACGTCAAGGCTTTTGCGAAATACGTAAAGGATTTTATAACGTTTAAAAAACTTGACAGAGTGATTCTGCTTGGAAATTCCCTTGGCGGACATATTGCACTTTATCATACCAAGATGTATCCTGAAAAAATGGCGGGATTGATCATTACCGGAAGTTCTGGCCTTTATGAAAGTGCGATGGGCGACAGTTATCCACGTCGAGGCGATTATGATTACATTACTCAGAAAGCCCAGGACGTATTTTACGATCCCAAAATCGCATCGAAAGAAATTATTGATGAGGTTTATGAAATTGCCAACGACCGCATCAAATTGATAAAAACATTGACCATTGCAAAAAGTGCGATTCGTCATAACATGAAGAAAGATTTGGCAAAGATGCATGTGCCAACGTGTATTATTTGGGGACGAAATGACAAAGTGACGCCGCCAGAAGTTGCCGATGAATTTCACGAACTTTTACCCAATTCGTCGTTGTATTGGATTGACAAATGTGGACATGCCGCGATGATGGAACATCCTGATACTTTTAACGAGATCATGTATGAGTGGCTTCAGAAGCTAAACAAATAATCTCATGAAAATTAACACAGCCGAGTTTATCATCAGCAATTCTGAAGTTGCGAAATGTCCGAAAGAATTTCTGCCGGAATATGCTTTTATCGGACGATCGAACGTTGGAAAATCGTCTTTGATCAACATGCTGACAAATCACAAAGGACTTGCGAAAACTTCAGGTCGACCGGGAAAGACTCAGCTTATCAATCACTTTAAGATCAACAACAATTGGTTTTTGGTGGATTTACCGGGTTACGGATATGCGCGGGTTTCCAAGAAAACAAAATCTGTTTTTCAGCAATTCATTACCGATTATTTTGAAAAACGCGAGCAATTGGTTTGTGCGTTTGTCCTGATCGACATCAGGCATGAAGCTCAGGCGATCGATCTCGAATTCATGGCATATCTTGGCGAGAGCGAAGTTCCGTTTTCGATCATCTTTACCAAAGCCGACAAAATTTCTAAAGTGAAAATTGATTCGCACGTTGCCGCGTATCGCAAACAAATGCATGCTAATAATTGGGCCGAAATGCCGCCGTACTTTGTTACTTCTGCAACAGACGGCACTGGCCGCGAGGAGGTTTTATCCTATATTGATGAGATAAATCAGGATATGTTTAAATCTGATAATCCGTTTAGCTCTTAACGATTTCCAGTTTTTCAGCGAAATATTCACAGAAATCCTTCATTGTTTCAGACATTTTTTCGTCGCCGGTTGCGCGTTGAAACGTATCTGACATGGCCACAAGCGTTTGATGGAAGAATTTTTTCATTTCGTCTACCGGCATGTCTTTAGTCCACAAGTCGATTCGGAGGGTTTCCTGCGCTTTGCTATCCCAGATCGACAACATTACCGCTTTGGCCTCTTCGTTGTCAACTCCGCCGTCTTTTGCCGTCCATTTTAAACTTTCCGGAATTCGATTTTCGTCAAGTTCAACTGTGAAATTTATTTCTGAGGTTTTAGTTTCTTTCATTCTGATTTTTTTGGTTTGTATTTAGACTTTTCGAAGATTTGACGCGCGTCCATTCTGAGCATGTCTTGCAATTTCACGTCATTGTTTTGCATGAACGACCGCACGATCTGCCATCCGATATATTGACCGATTCGGCCCGGAGTTTCATTGTCGATTTCGAGGTAGAATTTTGAGAACGGCGCCGGATTAATAAATCTGTTTGGCAATTTCGAATTTGAATCGTACAAAAGTTTTCCCTCTACAAAATAGCGCCAAACATAGCTTTCGTTATCTTCAGACCATGCCATTTGTTCGGGCGAATACCCAATTTTTTCGGCATCGGAGTGTTTGGGAAGCAATAAATCTTTGATGTAAAGTTCCTTCCCGTAATAGATCATGAGGCCGAGTAGCGCATTATCACGTGGCGGCGGAATAACACCTGATGCGAAAGACGATACAATGTCGGGACCAATTTGTCTTGGTTCGAAATTTTCCTTCAGATATTTCGGAAACTCATAAAATTTGTGGTCTTTTCCAAGATACATTTCAAGGGAAACCAGCACAAGGGTATCAGCATAAATTGCTTTTGTGTGATAATCCATTTCCGAGATCAGCGTGATTAGTTTTGGCGTGCGCGTTTGCGGAAAATAGTACTTCATGTGTTTTACCACATCTTCTACCTGTTCGGTTTCATCCTGAAGATCTGGAAATTTTTTCTGCACCTCTGAATAGAGTTCGCGCCATAGCGGATCTCGCATTTTGGTCAACCACACGCTATCATCATCACCGGGAAAAAAGTATGGGAACTGATTTTGAACTGCCGCCAGATTTTCCGGCTTGGTTTCATAAAAAATTTTGTCGAACCGAACTACTTCAATTTCAAGCGGAATATCCTCAATTTCCCTCTCAACCTTACTTTTTTGATCACATGCAGTAAATAGAATAAATAGGAAAAATAATATAAGGCAGTTCTTCATATGTTTATTAATTTTAGAAGCTATATGCGCGTCAAGATCTGCAAATATACAGCGCGCATCTTTAACTATTTTTAAATGTTATGGTAAAAAAAACTACGCTGAGAGTTCCCGAGGTTACTTCACATATCGTCAATTGGTTAAAAGAGTATGCTCTTAACGCCAAAGTCAAAGGATTTGTTGTCGGGATTTCCGGAGGCGTCGATTCAGCCGTAACATCTACCATGTGTGCTGAAACTGGTTTGCCGACATTATGCGTTGAGATGCCGATACATCAAGCAGCATCGCATGTGAGTCGCGCCAGAGAACATATTGCCGCGCTAAAACAAAAATACAGCAATGTGACTTCAGATGTTGCCGATCTCACTCCTGTATTTGACAGTTTTAAAGAGCAAGTCCGCGCTGATGCCGATCAGGCAACCGTAAACATGGCATTCGCTAATGCTCGGGCTCGCTTGAGAATGACAACATTGTATTATTATGCCGGTTTAGATAATTTATTAGTGGCCGGAACAGGTAATAAAATTGAAGACTTTGGCGTCGGTTTTTTTACCAAATACGGTGATGGCGGTGTCGATGTTAGTCCGATAGCCGATTTAATGAAATCTGAAGTTTACCAATTAGCAGCATACTTGAAAATCCCCGAGTCAATATTATTTGCAAAACCTACTGACGGACTTTTTGGCGATGATCGAAGTGATGAAGACCAGCTTGGCGCAAGTTATGATGAACTTGAAGTTGCAATGACCGCAAGTGAACTAGGTCGCACAGCAGCCGATTTTTCGGGTCGTGAAAAAGAGGTATTCGAAATTTATACCAGACTAAATACGCGGAATCGTCATAAGATGGATCCGATACCTGTTTGTATAATTCCGGAAGAATTAAAAAAATAAATCGGAGTTGGCAAAATTTAATTAACTTTATGTGCCCCATATCCGATAAACATTCTTAAAGCACAAAAATTATGATTAATGTTTGTTTAGCAGATAATTATCCGGTGGTCCATTTTGGAGTAAAATCCTATTTTAGAGATCATGCTGATATCAACATTGTTTCGAACGTCGGCAACTTTTTTATGATACCCGAAGCGCTCCGCAACAAAGAAATCGATGTCCTGATCATGGATCTCGAACTCGACGGACTTACCAGTATATATGAGGTAAAAGCGATCATTAAGAATCATCCGAAGACAAAAATTATCATTTTCACCAGTCTTTCCGAACAAATTTACGCGCCAAATGCGATCAAATCCGGCGTGTCAGGATTTGTACATAAGTCCAGCAAATTGGAGGCACTCGGTGTTACGATAATGAAAGTTCATCAAGGGACGATTGTTTTAAGCGATGCCATAAAACGTAATCTTGCGCTAATCGCCAAGCAAAATAAAAGCGAGCGATTATACCGCAAACTGTCAAATCGTGAGATTGAGGTTTTGCGTTATTTGAGCGATGGAAAGAAGAACAATGAAATCTCGAAAATCCTGAACCTAAATGAGAAGACCGTTAGCACCTACAAATTGCGTTTGCTGACAAAACTTAACGTAACCAATTTAGTTGATTTAGTGAACAAGGCAAAAACGCTTGAGATCGTTTAATATCGGGACATTACTCGACCTAATCTCGATGAAAAAGTGTTGATAAGCTTGTAATATTCCATGGCTAAGGCGAGTACTTCTGAATTATCCTGACTTGGATCAGTTGAGATTTCGCCTTTAAGTTCGTCTACCAATCCGTGTAGCAAATACCAGCGAAGTGTCAGAATCGTTTCAGCTACATATTGCGAAACGCTTTGCTCTTTTTGCTTGACATATATTTGCCGGACTTCCCAATTATGAAGGGCTACACGTTCTTCCGACATTAGAATATCGGTAACCTCATGCTGAAATTCTTCGGGAAGGCGCATCAGATATTGGTCCATTGTGAATTCGTCGGTGGCGTGGAAATACGCAATTAGATCATTGTAAATTCTGCGGAACAATTCATTTGCCAACTCAACTTCGTCCTCTTGTAAACTGAGATATATTCGCTCGTAAACTTTTTGAACTTTTTTCTCAGTGGTTTCCACAATTTCGCCATCGTCAGCTTTCTTTAGAACAACATCGTCAAATTCTTCTTCGCGATTTCCGTAAAGCAACAGAATTTCGATGATTTTACGCTCAAGTTCATACAGCACGTCGGTTTTGGCAATCACTTGAGGCTCCGATGGAACAACTTCCATGGTTGCTTTTTGCTCGGCTTTGAGTTCTTTTCCAGCTTTTGTAACGTCTTGCTGAATAAGTTGTGCAAGTGTACTTACCAAAACCTGCTCGGATATATCCATGATTCTGGAACATTCCTGAATGTAGATTTCACGCTGAATGCGATCCGGAATTTTAGAAATGCTGGTTACCATATCACGAATCAATCCCGCCTTTTTTACCGGGTCGTTCTGCGCTTCTTCAACTAGTAGTGATGCTTTAAATTTGATAAAGTCCTTCGAGTTCTTATTGAGATATTCGACCAGATCTTCATAACTGTTCTTTCTGGCAAAGCTATCAGGGTCTTCACCATTTGGAAACGTGCAAACCTTTACATTCATACCTTCTTCGAGGATCAAATCGATACCGCGGACAGAGGCGCGAAGTCCGGCAGCATCGCCATCGAAAAGTACTGTGATGTTTTTGGTTAAGCGATTGATGAGCCTGATTTGGTCGGGAGTTAGCGCAGTTCCGGACGACGCAACAACATTGTCGATTCCGGCTTGATGAAACTGAATCACATCGGTATACCCTTCAACCAGGTAACAATTGTCCTGTTTTGCAATTGATTGTTTGGCCTGAAAAATTCCGTATAAAACTTTACTCTTGTGGTAAATGTCGCTTTCAGGCGAATTCAGATACTTGGCAGCTTTCTTATCGCTAGTAAGTATCCGACCTCCAAAACCGAGTACGCGCCCCGACATACTTTGAATCGGGAACATGACGCGTCCACGAAACCGATCAATGAGTCGGTTTTCTTTATTTATGGTGAGTCCGGTGCTTTCGAGGAATTCGAGTTTATAACCTTTGCCGAGTGCTTCTTTGGAAAACGCGTCCCAAGATTCGGGTGAATAACCGAGCGAGAATTTTTTAATGGTTTCTCCGGTAAAGCCGCGTTCTTTGAAGTAAGTGAGTCCGATTGCCTTGCCTTCTTCCGAATTTAGAAGAGTCTCGTGAAAATATTTTTGCGCGTATTCAGATACGAGATACATGCTTTCCCGAAGGTCGGCTCCTGCTTTTTCCTCATCTGATTTTACGGTTTCCTCGATTTCGATGTTGTACTTTTTTGCGAGATACCGGATAGCTTCAGGATACGTAAAATGTTCGTGTTCCATAAGGAAAGCCACAGCGTTCCCGCCTTTTCCAGAGCTAAAATCCTTCCAAATCTGTTTTACCGGCGATACCATAAATGAAGGAGATCGTTCGTCTGAAAACGGACTTAATCCCTTAAAGTTACTACCTGCTCTTTTGAGTTGGACAAAATCGCCGATTACTTCCTCAACGCGGGCAGTTTCAAAAACGGTATCTATGGTAGCTTTGGAGATCATAATAGAAGTTGCGCAAAGTTACGCAAGTTTACTGTTTTTTATAACGCAAATAGCCCTAGCCCGGATAGAAGCGGCATCCTTTTTTGCATAAACAAGTTTTGAATCTGTCTGAAAGGCATTTGGCAAAAAAGATATAGCGGATTAGCCGGAATAGCTACTAAAAAAAATGCTCCGGAAATCCGAAGCACTTTTGCAATGTAACTAACCTAAATTTTAGTTGAAATCGAAACGGATTCCCATTGAAATGTTATTTTGATCGACCAAATTATCCTGGAAAACCGGATTCAGATCGTACTTGATGTAAAGACTTGTTTGACGGTACCCCGCGTAAGCACTGACGCCGTAAACAAAATCGTTGACATTGTAATCGCCTTTGGTCTTTTGGCGAACGTTATTTCCGTTCCCGTCTTCGAACTTCAGAATTTGCTTGGACTTAATATTTGCGCCAGCGTAACCACCAACCCCGAGTCGGAATGACCGATGTGTCCTAAAAGTTGCCTGATCCTTTTCGAACTTTTTCTTGGTAAAATCGAATTCCAGGTGAATCGGCAGCACAAGATTTACGTTTCGCAATCTCGAATCTTCAAGATTGATGGCGCTGGTTTCAAGAACTGTCTGATCGCCATTTTCGATTTGAAACCGATTTTCAGTTGGACGCAAATTGTTGTATTGAAGCGAAAGTCCGTACTTGGCATGCAATAAATTGTTGTTTTTGAGGATTCGGGTATTGTAGGTAAATCCCCATTCGTAGAAATGCGATCCCCAAACTTTATAATCTGAGTGCGCAACCTGCTCGTTAGTAGCAAGATTGTTGAGTCCGCCCGCGAAGACAAATTGAGAGGTAGTTCGCGATTCGCCTTGATGCGTTTTCTTGTTGTCAGTGCTTTTTTTGAACCATTTAAATTTTACATAAACAGACGAATCCTGATCTTTAATGCGACCTTCCACCCGATCGTTAACGAGTTGGTGAAGTTCGTCTTGCGCCACGGCCACTCGGTTCTCGATGCTTTTAGCGCGGGATTCAGCAAGTTTGAGTTTGCGTTGATCGGCTTCTTCCATGGTAATCGCCCCGTTTTCAAGCTGTTGGTTAACCGACTCGATTTCTAGCGTGAGTGCCGCTTTTTCCTCTTTGGTGATGCTGTCAATTTTATCGGCGATTTCTTTGGCACGGCCCTCGAAAGTCCCCATTTGAGTGGCTTCCTGAGCGACCAGGGTGTTTAGAAAAAAACACACAGATGCTGCTAAGTAAAATGTAAAGTTTTTCATGATCGTATTTTTTTGTTAGGGTGTTACTGTTGGTTGCGAGTTTCGAGTGCGACTTTTACTTCGTTGTAATTTCGGCCGATGGTGTTTAGCATTTTCTCGCGGAATGTGGTGTTGATCTCGCCATCGACTTGTGAGAGCAGTTGCTTTGGATCGACTGAAACTCGCTTGCTTGATTGATTTTGAATCGCTGATTTTGTGGCGTCAGCAATGATGTCCTGAACGTTGATTGATGATGGAAACTCGGTTTGAATTGGTAGGATTTGGGTTTTCGGTTCTTGTGATAGCGGATTGATTTCCGGCTTCTTAGTGCGACTTGAAGAAGATTTCCTTCTCGGGTTTACGGCCGCAATTTCCTCTTGAACCGAAATCGTATTTATTGGAGTCGCATCAGTTGGTGCGGGCTGTGAAACATTTTGGTCAACAACGACCGCTTTGGTTTCAGGCGACTCCAACTTTTGATCCTGACGAAAGAAAACCGTGGCCATCAAGATGAAACCAATGAAACTCGCGGCCATATAAATCCGGGCATAACGCTTTTTTCGCTTTGGTTCGGCAACAGCTAACATGGCGTCCAATCGATCCCAGGACTGGGCTGACGGCTGGATTTCCCGCTGCTCAAGTTTGCGACGGAATTGGTTATCGATCTTATTCTGTTCCGTTTTCATAATTTTTCATTTTACTGATTTGCTCCTGCAAGATTCGGCGTGCATTTGAGAGTTGTGATTTCGAAGTCCCTTCATTGATGCCCACCATTTGGGCAATTTCCTTGTGTTTATAACCTTCGATCGCGTATAAATTGAAAATCATCTTGTAACCTTCGGGCAAACTGTCGATCAGAAACTGAATATCGTCTACGCTGAGATCACTTTCTATGTTGTTAAATGATTCTTCTGAAACCGATTCGTCTTCGATAAATTTGACTTTTTTATGAACCCGGATATAAGAAATGCATTCGTTGATCATGATACGGCGAATCCATCCTTCAAAATTTCCTTTGCTTTCGTAATTGCCCAGGTTGGTAAAAACTTTCATGAAGGCGGTGATCATCAGATCTTCGGCATGATGAATGTCTTTGATGTATTGTCGGCAAACGCTTAACATTTTAGGAGCGTACTGCGAATAGATTTTTTGTTGCGCCTGACGATTGTTTTCAACTGCCATTGAAATCAATTCGTTTTGTTGCTGATGTAGTTCGATTACCTTCACAATGCTAAAGCGTTACTATTAGCATAGACGAGTAAGGTTGCGAAATGGTTGTACGAGGAAATGATTTTTTTGTCAAAAAAAATATAACCGTCTGATATTATGACAGATAAAATTATATTTTTCGCTCGATAACGTACGTAACCATCAAGTTTAAGGAATCTTTATATGGTGAATCGGGGAATTCGTTGAGAATATCGAGCGCCTGGCGCTGAAATTCCAGCATTTTAGTTTCGGCGTATTTAAGACCGTTTGCATTTCTGACAAAGGCAATCACTTCTTTAACGCGTTTTCGATCTTTATTGTGATTTTTAACCGAATTAATCAACCATCGTTTTTCTGATGGAGTGCAATTGTTGAGAACATAAATCAGCGGCAGCGTCATCTTTTGTTCTTTAATGTCGATTCCGGTTGGTTTTCCGATAGCGTCGTCGGTATAATCGAAGAGGTCATCTTTAACCTGAAATGCCATTCCGATGAGTTCGCCAAATTTTCGCATCTTTTCACCTGTAGCGTCGTCTTCAACTACTGATCGGGCTCCGAGTGCGCAACATGCGGCGATTAAGGTTGCCGTTTTCTTTCGGATGATTTCGTAGTAAATGTCTTCGGTTATGTCTAATCTGCGGGCTTTCTCGATTTGAAGAAGTTCACCTTCGCTCATTTCACGAACAGCGACAGAAATAATCTTGAGCAGATCAAAATCGCCGTTGTCAATTGAGAGCAACAATCCTTTTGACAGCAGGTAATCCCCGACGAGCACGGCAATTTTATTCTTCCACAACGCATTGATTGAAAAAAATCCGCGTCGACGGTTGCTATCGTCCACAACATCATCGTGAACAAGTGTCGCGGTATGAATGAGTTCGATAACTGCAGCACCACGATATGTCCGATCGTTTACGGCCCCGCCTGATATCATTTTTGCCGTTAAAAACACGAACATTGGCCGCATTTGCTTGCCTTTCCGATTAACGACATAATAGGTAATCCGGTTTAAAAGCGCCACTTTCGAAGTCATCGATTCATAGAACTTCTTTTCGAAAAGTTCCATTTCGCTGTGGATTGGCTGCTTTATTTGCTGAGTGATCTTCATCTGGAGTCCAAAGATAGCACAATCCTGCTAATTGGCTTCGGCTTCTTTGTTTGCGAGTTGCCCACACGCCGCATCAATGTCCTTACCACGACTACGACGAACTTTAACAACAATATCATTTGCTTCAAGCGCGCGAATATAGGCGTTAATTGACTCTTCTGACGCTTGTTCAAAACCACCTTCTTCAATCGCATTGTATTCGATCAGGTTTACTTTCGAAGGAACATATTTGCAGAACTTCACTAAAGCATCAATCGATTCTTTATTGTCATTGATATTTTTCCAAACAACATATTCATATGTCACCCGGCTTTTTGTTTTGCGATACCAATATTCAAGTGCTTCGCGCAAATCCGCAAGTGGGAAGTTCTTGCTAAAAGGCATGATTTGCGAGCGAATTTCGTCAATTGCTGAATGTAGCGAGACGGCGAGTTTAAACTTTACTTCATCATCGGCCAACTTCTTGATCATTTTTGGAACTCCGCTTGTCGATAAGGTAATTCTCTTGGGCGACATTTTCAGGCCTTCCGGCGATGTGATCATGGTGATGGCTTTTAGAACATTGTTATAGTTCATAAGAGGTTCACCCATTCCCATAAACACAATGTTTGATAGCGGTCGGTTGTGGTAAATCCGACTTTCGCTGTCGATTGCCACGACCTGATCGTAAATTTCATCGGGGTTGAGATTTCTCATCCGCTTTAGTCGAGCAGTTGCGCAAAAGGTACAATCGAGACTACAGCCAACCTGACTGGAAACGCACGCAGTTGTCCGGGTTTTTGCTGGAATAAGCACCGATTCGACGACGAGACCATCGTGAAGTCGGACTGCATTTTTTACAGTTCCGTCTGAACTACGCTGAATACTGTCGACTTTAATATGGTTGATCGAGAAGTTTTCTTCGAGCATTTGGCGTGTTGCGAGTCCGAGGTTCGTCATATCGTCAAACGAATGCGCACCTTTGCTCCACAGCCATTCATAAACCTGATTCCCGCGAAAAGCTTTATCGCCATTGGCCACAAAAAATTCGCGTAATTGGTCCTTTGTTAGCGCTCGAATATCTTTCTTCATTATTTCCATCGTGCAAATTTAACGGTTATTTGTGGATTTTATGATCGAGGAAATATAACTTTGGGAAAAACAAGTTATGCATTTCCTTTCAGAACAACTAGAGGACTATATTGCTGAGCATTCGGAGAATGAGCCGGAATTATTGGCGGAACTATCAAAAGAAACTCATCAAAAAATCTTACAACCGCGAATGCTGAGCGGACATTTCCAGGGACGGGTTTTGAGCTTGCTATCAAAGTTGATCGCTCCAAAACGCATTCTGGAGATCGGAACCTACACCGGTTATTCGGCTTTATGTCTTTGTGAGGGCTTGGCAGATGGCGGACAGCTTGACACGATCGACATCAAAGAGGAATTACAAGATTTCCAACGAAAATATTTTGAGCGTTCTCCGTATAATGATCAGATTAAACAACATTTAGGCAGTGCCATAGATATCATTCCGACGCTTGAAGGACCGTTTGATCTTGTATTTATCGATGCCGATAAAGAGAACTATCAGAATTACTTTGAATTGGTGTTGCCTAAAATGCGAAAAGGCGGAATCATTTTATCTGACAATGTTCTTTGGAGCGGGAAAATTCTCGAAGAGGCTAAAGCGAATGACAAAAGCACTTTAAAACTTCAGCAATACAATCAGCACCTTAAAAACGACAAGAGAGTTGAAACAGTTCTCTTACCGATACGAGACGGGCTAAGTGTTTGTCGGGTGATCTAGTTGCGATTTCTGTAAGGGGAAGAACCGGTTTCGCAGGTATCGGTATAACTGAAAATGAATAATTCCCGTTAAAATTCCGAATAAATAGCCGCAAAAAATATCAAGCGGATAGTGTAACCCCAAGTATATCCGGCTGTACGCGAAAATTAACGGCCATATAAATAAGATACCCATATACTTGATATATCGGCCCAAGACCGCAAATAAGAATACGGCGCATGCCATAGAATTCGATGCGTGACCGGAAAAGAAACTATACGATTTCCTCGATTGAACGACCCGCATTATCCCCTCGAGATCCACGTTATTAACCGGGCGTAATCGCTGGAAGTATGATTTAACCAAATTCGTAGTTTGGTCGGTGACAGTTAAAAGTAATGTTACCATTACGGCAATCAATAGGACGTGTTTCCAACCCAAATGTTTTACCAACAAATAAAGGATGATGGCAAAAACGGGAATCCAACTCACTTGCTTGGTAATTAACAACCAAAGTCCGTCATATTGTTCAGAGCCAAGGCTGTTCAAGAAAACGAATAACTGCTGATCTATTTCAAGTAGTTTATCAATCAAAATCTAGCGAGTTCGTTTAATTGGACCATCCGGGATTTCCGGCGTTGGTTCAGTTGGAGCTTCGATATTTGGCATTTGGGAATTGATAGTAGGCTTGTCGTCAAGTGCAGATGTAATGTCGCCGGCTATTTGTTTGAATCCTGACTGTACGTCATTCACGGCAGTGCTATCGGTCACCATTTTACTAAAACCCTCTTTTGCTTTGGCGATTTCTTGAGATATTCCGCCGGTCAGCGAGTTTGGATCAAAACCGGTTTCCTCGACACTTTTAGTAATTTCAGTTTTAATTTCATTGGTCGCATTCTTGAGTTGCGCCATGCCTTTTGCCAGACCGCGCGCCATTTCTGGGATCTTATCAGACCCGAAAAACATCAATACGATTAAAATGATAAAAATGAATTCGCTTCCGCCGATACCAAACATAGAATTTAAATTTATGCGACAAAGTTACAAACTTGTAAAGCGCGCAAGCTACTATTAACAAATAATTTGACTAGTCGAATTTTGATTTTTTATCAGATTTCGGCCATTCGTTATTCGACACGTCAATATCAGCAGTTTTTAACTCGGGATCGATTGTAATTTTTCGGATGACTTTATTGGTCGCAAAGGTTCTTGTAACTTCATTGTCATTAAAACGCCAGATTTGCGCCGGAAAATGATGATTTTCTTTCGTGCCATCTTCAAATGTCAACTCAACTATAATCGGCATTACCAATCCACCCGGTTTATCAAATGTTACCTGATAAAAATACTTTGGATTGCTGAGTTTAAGACGTTCCTCAGCGGTAAATGCGTCTTTCAAATAATCGTTAAGCGTTTTAACCGAGTTGGCATCAAACGGCTTATTCATTGCAGCTTTATAGTCAGAAGTTCCCTCGCCGATCATATAAACCAACGGACCAGTCAAATTCAATCGACGTCGGCGCGATGGCTGTTGTGCTTTAAAACCTTCGGGAGCAGTTTCGCTGACAAAGAATCTTTTAACTTCTTTGATACCGATGTCGTTATAATCAGTGGTGTAGAACCAACCTCTCCAGAACCAATCCAAATCAACTCCGGAAGCGTCTTCCATTGTCCGGAAGAAATCTTCAGGTGTTGGATGTTTAAATTTCCATCGGTTGGCATAAACCTTAAAGGCATGATCGAAAAGTTCCGGCCCCATCACGGTTTCACGTAGGATATTTAACGCCGTTGCAGGCTTCCCGTAAGCGTTATTTCCAAATTGACGAATCGCTTCTGAATTCGACATAATCGGTTCCAGTCCGCTTTGATCGCCACTCATGTAAGGTACGATTAAATGAGCCGGACCACGATCAACCGGAAATTTCGGGTCAAAAGTAAGTTCGGTCAAATATTCTAAAAATGTATTCAAACCTTCATCCATCCAAGTCCACTGACGCTCATCAGAGTTAACGATCATTGGGAAATAATTGTGTCCGACCTCGTGTATAATAACGCCGATCATACCGTATTTCACACGATCGGTATATTTTCCGTTTGCATCAGGCCGGCCGAAATTCCAACAAATCATTGGATATTCCATTCCCTGATCCTGTGCGTTGACAGAGATTGCTTTCGGGTACGGATATTCGAAAGTATAATGCGAGTAACTTTTCAAGGTATGTGCGACCGCGCGAGTCGAGTACTCTTCCCAAAGCGGATTTCCTTCTTTCGGATAAAGCGAGATTGCCATTACGTTCTTCTGCCCCACTTTCACGGCCATCATGTCACAGATAAACTTTCGAGATGTTGAAATTCCAAAGTCACGAACATTTTCAGCTTTAAATTGCCATGTTTTCTTTTTGTCTGATCTGGATTTCTCAATTTTCTCAGCCTCAGATTGATTGACGATAAAAACCGGTTTATCAAACGACTTTTCAGCTTGAGCATAACGCTTTAACTGTTCGGCTGAATAAACTTCACTCCTATTTACAAGATCGCCGGTCGCATCGAGAAAATGATCGGCAGGAACAGTAATGTTAACTTCAAAATTACCGAACGGCAACGCAAATTCGCCGCTCCCCCAGAACTGCATGTTTTGCCAACCTTCAACGTCATTGTAAACAGCCATTCGCGGATAAAACTGCGCAAGAACATACAAACGATTGCCATCCTCAAATTGTTCGTAGCCAGAACGGCCACCTTCAATCATATAATTATTGATGTTATACCACCACTTGATGGTAAACGAAATTTTCTCGTTGTGTTTGAGCGGCTTGTCAAGATCAATCCGCATCATGGTTTGATTGATTGTATATTTCATCGGTTTTCCGGCAGCGTCCTTAACCGACTCGATTTTGAATCCGCCATCAAACTTCTCTTCCAGGTATTTTCTGGTAAAACCACGTACGCTTATCGCATTATCAACACCTGAACTTTCGACCAACGGCGACTGCGAGTTGCGAGCCATTTGGTTTTGATCGAGTTGAATCCATAAATATTCGAGGCTTTCCTTAGCATTATTATGATAAGTGATGGTTTCCACACCGTCTAAACGCGCATTAACATCATCCAGGACAAGATCCATTTTATAATCGGCTTGCTGCTGATAATATTCAGGTCCGGGTGCGCCACTCGCGGTTCGATACATATTTGGCGTCGCCATCAAATCATACATTTGACGAAACTTATTCGTATCGGTACTTCCTTGTTGATGTTTTACCTGAGCAATTGCAAATGTGGAAATTAGCAGAGCGGAAAGAATGAATTTTAACCTCATGTATTAAATATTGAGCTATAAATTTAAGATTTTGCGTCGGATTTAAAAATTTACTTTTCCCGACGGCGATTCGGCAGTGAGCAAAAGGTTCTTTTTTTGTCCGTAAATGTTGGTTTGTATGATGTTTTGCTGTTCTGTTACGTATTCGGTCAGCATTTCATTTTTTACCTGGAGCGTTTTGATTTTTGGCACATCGCGGACGCTTATATAACAGATCAAAACATTTGACTCCATTTCGCAACTCAACACATTTATTGTTTGAGGTTTGTTGTTTACGGTCACTTTAAATTTGTCGGCATAATAAAGCGAAAGCGCTTTGAAATCGGCTTCAGGAATTTTGTCTTGTTCGAACATAAAGGTTCGTTTGTGCTTTAGTTTTAAGGCTTCGTTTAGATCATCGACGAAGATGCGCGAGGTAATTTGGAGCATTTTTCTTTCGCTGACATAATTAACCTGAAAGATTGCAACGTAAAATTTATGCATTGCAAAAGCAGATGTAGCAAAGGCGATAAAGATTAGAAAAGGCAGTAGTTTTTTCATTCTCCGGAAATAATTTTATTGTAATCTGCGGCTTGTTTTGACACCAGAAATTCCATTAATGTTTTATTTCTTGCACGAACTGCCGCGACAAATTCGGCGTCACCAATTAAATAAAGTTGAAATCCTTTAATATAATCTTCGGGGATCTGAAGCGTCTCGGTATAGAATTCCGGTGGCCAGATTGTCTCGATTCTTGCAAGTAACCGCTCGTTCATTTCAACTTGCAGTTCCTTTTTAAGCATGTTAGTTCGGCCAGAAAGCGCATTGATAATGATATCAACCGGTCCTGAATTCGCAGCGTAAAGTCGGCGTTCACCTGGTGTAAATTTCTTTTTGTCTTTGTGCCGCATCACCAAATCGTCTTTGGCAGTATTTGTAACGACAACTTCCTGCAATTGATTGGTAATTGGAAACACATTGATAACGAACGGATTGCTTTTAAGGTCTGTTGCTGTAACGGTTGTGCGGCGATACTCGTATGACGGATGAGAGATGATCAAAAAATCACCGACACCGAGTAGCATTTTAAAGTTGCCGTTCTCATCGGAGAACACTTCTTTTTCGGTTGAAATGTTTACGATAATCGCGCCTGCCACCGGATCGGATGATGATACGACCTGAGCCGTGATGATCTCGCGCGACTGACCAAAAGCAATTAGTTGAAACAACAAGGTAGATATAATGAGAAGTTGCTTCATCGGGTGGATTTGAGATATTCGGGAGCGAGTTTAATCAAGAGGAATTCGGTCATATTTTCGTCGGTGTTAAAAGTAGTAACAAATTCGCGGTTATCGAGCAGATAATACGCAAATCCCTTTTCTAAGTCTGGTGGAATGTTGAGCCGATTATTCTTGTTTTGCGACGCTATCAAATCAATTATTTTGTTGAGCAGTACTTCGCGACGTTCCATTTCGACGAGCTGTTTTAATCGTTTCGTTCGGCCCGATATTTTATTTATCACCGGATCCAGAGGCATTGATCCGCCGAGTATCGACAATAAGTGGATTGGCTTAAAATCGCCTGCCGTTTCCAATTGTCGTTCCGCGGGCGTGAAGGTTTTTGCGGGTTTTGACAGTATCCCGAGTGATTGCGCATTAAGCGAATTTATCTCGACCTCATCCAACATGTTGATATTTGCAGAGACGCTAATAGTGATGGATTTTGACTCGATGTTTGCTGAGACAATCGGCTTACGGACGCCATTAATAAAAGTTGATGCTACGATGAGAATATCGCCGGCTGCAGCGCTGATCTGAAAATTTCCATCTTGATCCGTCTTGGTTGATTCGTCTGAGGTTTCGTTGACGATGATAATTGATTCGAGTTCGACACCTTCACCTTGAACTTTACCCGAGAGCACGACGCTGTCCTGAGCGAAGAACGCACTTGAGGATATCGTCAGTAGCAGTGCGAACACGTATTTCATTTTGTAGGGAATTGCCGTAAAAGTATCGGCTTGGCTCCCAACAAAGTACTAATGGGTTGCTAATTGTTTGTTAACGATTTGACGGAACCCGTAATGCGTTAGGGATTGAAGCGGCATCCCCGCAATGAAATGGAGGGATATAGCGAAAAGCCCGGCCGAAGGCAACGCCCAAATGTTGGTCGCAAAAACTATTATCTTTGTGGATATAATTTAGTTATGAAAAACCTTATCGTTGCGTCGACCTCAACATTGCATGAATCGGGATATCTTGAGTATTTACTGAGCGATTTGCAGAAATTATTTGAAGGTTGCGATGAAATTCTTTTTGTGCCATATGCGCGGCCAAGCGGAATCACGCATGCTGAATATACGGCGAAAGTAGCCGGCGCGTTTCAAAAAATCGACAAGAAAGTGAAAGGCATTCACGATTTTGATAATCCTGAAACGGCGATAAAGGGTGCGAGCGGAATTTTTATCGGTGGTGGAAATACATTTTTGTTGGTGAGTCAGCTTTATAAATTTGGCCTAATCGACGTATTGAAAACTGTGGTTGAACGCGGCACGCCATATTTGGGTTGTAGCGCCGGAAGCAATATTACGGGCCAAACGATGCAAACGACCAATGACATGCCGATTATTTATCCGCCAAGTTTTGACACGCTGGGATTTCTGCCGTTTAATTTGAATCCGCATTATCTTGATCCGGATCCAAATTCGACGCACATGGGTGAAACACGTGAGACGCGGATTAAGGAATACCATGCGTTTAATCAGACTCCGGTGATCGGTTTGCGTGAAGGTAGTTGGCTTCGGGTGATCGGCGATCAGATTTTGCTTCAAGGTAAGCTTACGGCGCGAGTTTTCAGATCCGGTGAATCTGCGAGCGAAGTTGACCCGGGAAGCGATCTTTCGAATATTCAGGCATAAAAAAACCCCGACAATTGTCAGGGTTAATCTTGGAGCGGAAGACGAGGCTCGAACTCGCGACAACCAGCTTGGAAGGCTGGAGCTCTACCAACTGAGCTACTTCCGCATTATTGTGGTGCAAATATAAATATAAACTTCACTAGCTTGCAAATTTATTTTTCGATTTTTTTTGAATTTTCAATGGCATTGTATGAGAGATAATGCTAAAGCTATGAAATAAAGTTTGTTATCAGTATTGTGAAAAATAAAAAAAGGCGACAAAAACTGCCGCCTTTTTCTAAAACCAAATCTATAAGTTACGAAACAAAGTTCGCAGGAGCAATTCCATCGCGTGACGGATGGTAAATGTATAAGCAAGATTTATCTTTTATTGTTGAGATAAGTTGCTTTGTCAGCTCTCTTGGAACGGCAGGACAACCTAAAGATCGACCCAATCGGCTGTTGTTTTTGATAAACGAATCTGAAACATAGTCTGCACCGTGAATAACGACTGCGCGATTTCTGGCATTGTCATTCACACCTTTTTCAAGGCCGTCAAGTTTCAATGACATTCCGTGTTTCCCGGTATAAGTTTCGCCGGTAAGGTAAAAACCCAGGCTGCTTTTATACGATTCTGACGCGTTCGAAAAGTTTTTTGCGAACACATCACCGGTGTTCCGACCATGTGCGACAAGCGAATGCATCAAAACTGTGTTTGTTGTCATATCGATTACCCACATTCTTTTTTTGTTTGCTGAAAGGCTGAAATCGACGATAGTAAGAATATCGTTTTTAACCAATCCTTTTTCTTTTAATTGGTAATATCCTTCCAGAGCTTTAGTAAAACTTCTAAGTTCGGGTTTTTCAAATTTCCCAAGATTTAGCGTGTTATAAGTATTGTTTGCCTTGGCTTCAAATGACAATTCTTTCGTTATTGTTGCAATTTCAGGTTTTGATTCTCTAACCTCTGGAGTAACAAATGAAGCTAAAAGTAGCGCGGTGTGTAGAAAAATTTTGTAAATCATTGGCTATCTATTGATTATGTTAAACTTGGGGGCGTCCAAAAATACAAATAATATTCCCGGACGTATTGTTAAATGTGAAAAAATATCTTGATGGAATGAAAAGGTTAGAAATAGCAACCCTTTCTAATTGTAGAAAACCTTTATGCAACAATGATGCCATAAGGAGTTAATTGCGTGAGACATACCAGATAACGGATATATTAGCGGTTTATTGCGAAAAACTTGCAATTGTGCATTTAAATATTACATTTGTTCGACGAACTGCACGTTTTTATGTCAAAAGCTATTTTTGCCTTCCTATTTCTTGTGCTTTCCCAAATGGCAATCAGCCAGCAAAAAACTCTTCAGGCAAAGGCGACTGAAGAGCATATCTCGATTGACGGACTTATTGATGAAAACGCGTGGAAAGACGCGCCGGTTGCAACTGATTTTATCATGTATGCGCCAGATAATGGCAAACCGATCGCTGCTGAAAAACAAACGATAGTAAAAGTTCTGTACGACAACAACGCAATTTATATTTCGGCTGTGATGTATGACGATGAGCCGTCGAAGATTTTAAAGGAGATGACCCAGCGAGACAACTTTGGAACGTCGGAACATTTTGGAATCTTTATCAACGGTTTTAATGACGGTCAACAGGATTTCCGATTCTTTATAAGTGCCGCCGGTGTCCAAATGGATTGTGTGGCGACAGAAGCTTTTGGCGAAGATTTCTCATGGGACGCGATCTGGAGCGGGCAAGTTGCCATTACCGATTTCGGATGGACGGCGGAGATAAAAATTCCGTATGCGGCTTTAAGATTCTCAAATGCAGATGTTCAGACATGGGGAATCAATTTTTACCGGGAACTTCGACGAGATCGCCAGCAATACACCTGGAACCATATTAATAGCGCTCTTGGTGGCGAGATCACTCAAACCGGCAAACTCGAAGGCATTCGCAACATCAAGCCACCAACCCGACTGTTCTTTATTCCATATGCGTCATATTACTTAAATTCGTTTCCAAACCAGTCGCCGGTAGGAGAATTTAAAGGCGGATTGGACATTAAATACGGTATAAACGATGCGTTTACGTTGGATGCAATTCTGGTTCCTGATTTTGGTCAGACAAAATTTGACAATGTCGAACTGAACCTGGGTCCGTTTGAACAACAATTTATTGAGAACCGTCCGTTCTTTACAGAAGGAACCGATTTGTTTAATAAAGGAAATATTTTTTACTCGCGGCGTATTGGTGGTTCGCCTTCAACGTACATCGCCTCACCGGATGAAAACGTCGTTGTTACCAATCCCCTTGCGGTAAATCTTTTGAATGCCATAAAAATTTCAGGACGCACACAAGGCGGACTCGGCGTTGGCTTTCTCAATGCGGTAACCGAAAGATCGTATGCCACTGCCCGAAATATAGTTACCGGAGAACGAGAGCGTTTTGTGGTGGAGCCGCTTGCCAATTTTAATGTGTTGGTTTTAGATCAGCGATTTAATCAAAATTCGTCAGTTTCTTTTGTCAACACCAATGTAACGCGTGACGGGAATTTCCGCGATGCCAATGTATCAGCGGCAATCTTCGACTTAAATACAAAGGCGAACACTTTCAACCTTTCGGGCGATTTCAAATACAGTTACGTCAATCAATATGGTGATCAAGAAGATGCGAAGGGAATAAACACTTCGATCAGATTTGCTGAAACCAGTGGAAATTACCGATTTGCTCTTGGCGGGACTTATATCTCCAAAGATTTCGACAGTAATGATTTAGGAATAATCTATTATACCAATTTTCACTCAGCGTATGTGGATGCGAGTTACCGAATCTTAAATCCGACCAAAATCTTTAATACGTTCAACGTCAGCACATCGGCATATACGTCAATTGACAATATAACGGGCCGTTTTCAGGATGCATATCTGAATTTCTACACCAGTGCGAACACCAGGAAAAATGATTTTCTGAGCTTCGAATTTACGCTGAATCCGATTGAAACATACGATTTTTATGAACCTCGGTTTGACGGGCGGTTTTTATACGTGCCGGCAGGGACTTATGGAAGTTTCTACTTTAGCTCCAATTTTAACCGGAAATTTGCGATCGATATAAATCCGGCTTTCCGACTTTCGCTTGAAGAACAGCGTGAAACGTGGAGCTTTTTCGTTCAACCGCGTTACCGATTTACCGATAAAATCACATCGACGATCGCATTTCAGTATATCAGACAAAATAATAATTTCGGATATGTTGGCGATAGCTATGAATCAGCTGATTTGCCGTTCGACATCTTTTTGACAAGGCGCGACCGAACTACGTATTCAGTTTCCGGCGGCGGGAAATATTCGGTTAATAAGGACATGACCGTAAATCTCAACTTGAGATATTACTGGTCTTACACAGAAAATCGCGATTACTTTTCGCTTACGGATCGAGGTTATTTGCTTCCTGCGAATTATCAAGCTAACGACACAAATTTCAACACCTGGAACCTTGATCTCTCCTATTCATGGTGGTTTGCGCCGGGAAGTCAGATATCGGTTCTCTATCGCAACAATGCTAGTTCTGCGGTTCCGGAGATCAATAAAAACCTATCGACCAATCTCTCGCAGCTCTTCAAAGACAACTTGCAGAATGTTTTTTCGGTCAGCATCCGATATTTCATCGATTACAATCAGGCAAAAAACTGGTTCTAGTTTATATCTTTGTAGTTCGCACACTATACTACGAAGATGAATAAAAAAGTCATATTGATGATCCTCGACGGCTGGGGAAAATCGCCGGATCCTAAAGTTTCAGCTATCGATCACGCAAATACGCCGTTTATCGACAGTTTGTATCACCGATTTCCAAATGCTCAATTGCGGACAGACGGACTAAACGTAGGTCTTCCGGAAGGTCAGATGGGGAATTCTGAAGTTGGTCATATGAATCTTGGCGCCGGCCGTATCATTTATCAGGATCTCGCAAAAATCAATTTGGCCGTTCAAAACAATACGTTGAGCAAAGAACAACCGCTGATTGATGCCTTCCAGTATGCTCTTGAGAACAACAAACCGGTTCATTTTGTCGGATTGGTTTCAGACGGCGGCGTGCATTCGCATATCGAGCATTTAAAGGGCTTGATCAATGCGTCTGAGGAGTTCGGATTGAAAAATGTTTTTATTCATGCGTTTACCGACGGCAGAGATGTCGATCCACGATCGGGCGTGCTTCACATCTCGTCTTTACAAAATCACATCAAGGATAAAAGCGCAAAATTGGCGACAGTTGTCGGGCGATACTATGCCATGGATCGCGATCGGCGTTGGGAGCGAATCAAACTTGCTTACGATTTGATTGTAAATCGGGTCGGAACGCCAACTTCTGATTTTGTTGATGCACTTCAGGATAGTTATCAAAATGGGATTACCGACGAGTTTATCATGCCGCTTGTTTCTGCTGATCAGTCGGCCCGCATTCAGGATGGCGATGTGGTGATATTTTTTAATTTCAGGACCGATCGCGGAAGACAATTGACTGAAGCCTTGTCGCAAGAGGATTTTCCTGAATTCGGAATGCACAAACTCAATCTGTACTATCTAACGATGACCAATTATGATGATACGTATTCGAACATTCATGTCATCTACGACAAGGACAATATTACTGACACTTTAGGTGAGGTGTTATCCGAAAATAATAAGAAGCAGATTCGGATTGCCGAAACCGAAAAGTATCCGCACGTCACGTTCTTCTTTTCTGGTGGACGCGAGGAACCTTTTGAAGGCGAAACCCGTATCATGAAAGCCTCGCCAAAGGTTGCAACTTACGACCTCAAGCCTGAAATGAGTGCTTTCGAACTCGCCGATGCGCTGATTCCGGAACTCCAAAAAGAGGAAGTCGATTTTGTGTGTTTAAACTTTGCAAATGGCGATATGGTTGGCCATACCGGTGTCATGGAAGCGGCTATCAAGGCTTGTGAGGCAGTCGACACTTGCGTGGAAAATGTAGTCAACACCGCATTGGCGCACAATTATACGACGTTGCTGATCGCAGACCATGGCAATTGTGAAACGATGATCAATCCGGATGGCAGTCCGAATACCGCTCACACAACCAACCCGGTTCCGATCATTTTGATTGATCGCGATTTGACGTACATTCACGACGGGATCCTTGGCGATATTGCACCGACAATCCTGGATTTGATGGGTGTTGAAAAACCTGAAGTTATGACCCGGAATTCACTGATCAGATAGTTAAACCGAACGCGAAATCATTTCATAATACGATTTGTCGACTGATTCCTGATGATCGGGATGCGCGATTTGAACAAGCGCGGCAACACGTTGTTTGATCGTTTTTCCATAAAGGTCTGCAATGCCATTTTCAGTAATAACATAGTGAACGTGTGCTCTTGTAGTAACCACGCCCGCACCTTTTTTCAGAAACGGTACAATTCTACTATCGCCATACTTGGTAACCGATGGCAAAGCGATTATTGCCTTTCCGTTCGGACTCAATGCTGCACCTCTGATAAAATCCATTTGACCACCAACTCCGGAATACATTTTCGCACCAATTGAATCGGCACAGACTTGTCCGGTAACGTCGACTTCGATAGCCGAATTGATTGCGACCATTTTATTGTTTGTTCGGATTCGGACCGTATCGTTCACAAACGAAGATTCTTTCATTTCGATAAACGGATTGTCGTTAACAAAATCGTAGAGACGTTGCGAGCCGATCAGAAAGGTAGCAAGCGCCCGACCTTTAGCGACACCATTATGACTACAATTGATTACGCCTGATTCAATAAGATCAATCACGCCATCGGAGAACATTTCGGTATGGAGTCCGAGGTTTTTATGATTTTTCAATTTTGACAATGCGGCGTTCGGGATCGAACCAATTCCCATTTGAAGCGTGCTTTCGTCTTCGATCAGGCTTGCAATATAACTACCAATTTTTTCTTCTACCGGCGAGATTTCTGCAAATGACTGACGATAAAGCGGCACGTCAACCTCAACTAAAAAATCGATGTTGGAAACATGGATAAGTCCGTCGCCAAAGGTTCGCGGCATTTGCGGATTAACCTGAGCGACAACGTATTTCGCATTTTTGATAGCTGCAACCGAAGCTTCGACGGATACGCCAAGCGAGCAATATCCGTGCGTATCAGGAGGCGAAACGTGAATCAGCGCCACATCGAGATTAACAACATTTCTTTTGAACAGTATGGGAAGTTCACTTAAAAAAACCGGTGTGTAAGATCCGTTTCCGGCTTGAATTGTATGCCGGACATTTTTGCCGATAAAAAACGAATTGACATGAAAGCTATCGGCTAGTTTCGGATCGGCATAAGGCGCTTCTCCTTCGGTATGCAAATGACATACTTCTACATTTCTCAGTTCGGAAGCTCTGTCGGATAGTGCTTTTGTCAGGATATTCGGAGTTGCGGCAGCGGCTTGAACATAAACTCTATCGCCTGATTTTACACATTTAAGGGCTTCTTCGGCAGTAACGTATTTTCCCATGATCTGTTTTTTGCAAACTTACAACATCTTAGGCATTTCACCGTAATTGCAACCGAATCGATTCTGGATAAGATCCATCATAAATTTGTACTTTTGCAACTTATTAAATTATGTATGATAATTCCAAAAACCGCCGAAGAAATAGAATTGATGAGAGAAAGTGCGTTGCTTGTATCCAAAACATTGGGTATGATTGCGCGCGAAATCAAGCCGGGAATCACAACTTTGCAACTCGACAAGCTTGCCGAAGAATTTATTCGGGATCACGATGCCATTCCGGGTTTCTTGGGATTATACGGTTGCCCTTCTACTCTGCTGACCAGCGTCAACGAGCAAGTTGTTCACGGATTACCGACGAATCGACCGATTGAAGAAGGAGATATCGTATCAGTTGATTGTGGCGCGATCAAAAACGAGTTCTACGGAGATCACGCATATACGTTTGCGATTGGCGAAATTCCGGCCGCAACACAAAAATTATTAGACGTCACGAAAGAGTCGCTTTATATTGGAATTCGCGAATTCAGAGCCGGAAACCGCGTTGAAGACGTTGGAAACGCAATTCAAAAGTTTACAGAATCACATGGATATGGTGTGGTTCGAGAATTGGTCGGTCACGGCCTTGGTCGCAAAATGCACGAAGATCCTGAAATGCCGAATTACGGAAAACGAGGTCGGGGTAAATTGTTTGTTGAAGGAATGACAGTGGCTATTGAACCGATGATCAATCTCGGAACCAGAAACATCAAACATCTAAAAGACGGATGGACAATTGTTACTGCCGACGGAAAACCAAGCGCGCATTTCGAGCATGATGTGGCCTTAATTAATGGCAAGCCTGAACTACTTTCAACGTTTCAATATATCTACAAGGAGTTAGGAATCGTGTCGAATGAAGAAGACGAATTCAGACGTCAGCCGCTTGTTTTATCATGATAAAAAAAGTTTTTAAAGCGATTTTAAACACGGTTCCCCGTCCGTTGCTTATCCGATTAAGCTATGTGGCAAGGCCGATTCTTGAATTTGCTTTAAAAGGCAATCGTTTTACGGATCCGATAGACGGCAAGAGTTTCCGGACATTTTTGCCGTATGGTTATGGCAAGCAGCGATCGAATGTACTTTCTCCAAGTACACTTTCCCTTGAGCGCCACCGACTACTCTGGCTTTATTTAAAAAATGAGACGGATTTTTTTACCTCGCCCAAAAAGGTGCTCCATTTTGCGCCTGAACAAGCTTTTTACAAACGCTTTCGACAGCAAACCAATTTAGATTACACCACTACTGATCTGTATTCGCCGTTGGCAGATGTCAAAGCGGATATTTGCAACCTTCCATTTGAAAATGACTCGTATGATCTGATTTTATGCAATCATGTTTTAGAGCATATTCCGGATGATAAACGTGCGATGGAAGAACTTTACCGTGTGCTGAAGCCGGGCGGGATGGGGATTTTCCAGATACCGCAGGATCTTAATCGCGAGACTACTTTTGAAGACAACTCGATCACCGATCGGAAAGCGCGTGCGGAGATTTTTGGCCAATATGACCACGTTCGGGTTTATGGCCGGGATTATTTTGAAAAGCTGCGGCAGATAGGTTTTAATGTTATCGAGGTTGATTACACTAAAGTATTGTCGCCGGAATTAGTTGAAAAATACTGTTTGGCACCAGGCGAGATCATACCTGTTTGTTATAAATAAAAAACGTCCGGCAATTCACCGGACGTTTCTAGTTTTCAAGCCCTAGCCCTGATGGAAGCGGCATCCTTTTTTGAGTGTAAAGCGACAGCGCTACACGAGAAAAAGATACAGCGGACAGCAGGAACAGCTCCCGATCAAAAATCAGATTTTCTCAGGCATCAGAATCGCTACCATTTTATCTTTCGTCAGATATTTTTTGGCAACAGCTTGTATATCGGCGGCCGTAACAGAATTGATTTTAGCTTCCATTTGGACGATTTCTTCTGGCGACGTACCGTTATAATAAGCATTCTGCAAACTTGAAAGCCAGTACCGGTTTTCCTTGATGTCCTTTTTGTAATCGAGCAATTCGCTCTCTTTGAATTTAGAAACATCTTTCGGATCCGGACCGTTGTCAATAATTTTCTGCAATTCAGCCAAAGCGGCTGCAGTCAGGCTTTCAGCATTTTCAGGCCCACATGGGAAACCAATATTAAAATTGTAATATCCGTTTGGAACCTTGCTCATGCTACCTCGCGCGCTGACGCCATAAACGCCGGCCGAATTTTCACGTAACTCTTCAATTAACTTGATGGTTAAAACTTCGCCTAGAGCTTGCATCGTAAATGCTTCTTTAGGCGTGTATGTTGCATCGCCATAGAACATGATTGACACCGTGCTTTTTGGATCGGCGCCTTTGTTAACGACTTTCTTAAGATCGCCTTTTAGCATTCTATAGCCAAGATCGACAGGTTTTTCTTTTGTGCCATTTGACGGCAAAGACGCAATATACTTAGAAGCATAATCTTCGATTGCTTTATCATCGATATTCCCCACAAAGAAGAATTCGAAGTCGCCCGCATTTGAGAACCGCTCTTTATACTTATTGTAAGCCAGTTTATAGTCCGTGTTTTTCCACGCCGTTTCGTCTGGAATAAGTCCGGTGAATCGCGGGTTATCTTTCAGCAAATAGCCGTATAACTCTTGTTGAAAGTAAAATGTAGGCATAGCTGCCAAATTTTTATAACTGGCATCAAGTTTTTGTTTGTAACCTTCAAAAGCATCGTTATCGAGATTTAAATCGGTAAAATAGGCGTGCGTCATTTGCATCATGTATTCAAAATCTTTTGGCGTGGCCGATCCGCGAAGTCCTTCTGTATTACTGCTGATGTAAGGCGAAACGTTTGCCAATTTACCCGACATGAATTTGTTGATGTCGTTTAATTTGAGTCCGCCGAAACCAGCCTCCGCCAGAGCGCCGTTTGCATATTGCGTTTTCTTATAATCGTCGTTCGAATAAAGATTTGTTCCGCCGAAGCTGACTGCTTCCATTATGATCTCGTCATTTTTGAAATCGGTTTTCTTATACGTTACTTTTGCGCCATTGGACAAATGCAATGTTGTAGTACCGATTTTTGAATTGGTTTCCTTTTTTGTGATAGAACCCGGTTTGATCTCAGATTTAATCAGTCCGGCCACAATTTCTGAATCCTGATACGGTGTCAACTGCGAATCATCGACATTAAGCGCCTTTAAAACCTGAGCTTCAGTGACCGATTTCAAAACCTCTTTATCCGGTCCGGTGATGATTACAACTCTATTGTCTTCCTTCACATAATCTTTGATGACAGCATTAACATTTGCGACAGTGATCTCCGGCAACATTTTCTGAACCGCATTGTATTCCCACGCAATTCCAGGCGTCGGACTTCCATCTAAAAAGTGCGCCTGATACTCGCCTACATAATTTGCTGAATTTTGTTTGTCGCGATCGTTATAGGCTTTTTCGTATCGAGCCAAAATTGACGACTTTGCCCGATCAAGTTCAGCTTGCGAGAAACCGTATTTTTTAGCTCGCGCGTTTTCAGTGACAAGGACTGATAGTGCGCTCAGAACCTTGTCTTCCTGCACCATTGCGAAGGATTGATACGCTTCTTTGTCCCGGGCGTAAGTTCCGCCATGATATGAAAAACCGAACGTAAATGGCGGTGTGGCCGAATTGGTCAATTCTTCGAGACGGTTGTTGAGCATTGTTGTAAAAAGACTTTCAACCAGGTCTTGACGATAATCATTCACGGTGACGGTTTTCTTTTTGACATCATAATCTTTGTAAAGAAGCTGAATTTGGGTTGACGACTCTTCAGGATCGGTCTCGATTGCTACAAAAGTTTCCTTGTGGTTTGGCAGTTCGAAAACAGGGCGTGGTTTAGGTTTTGCCGGATTTTTGTATTTCTCAAAATGTTTTTTGATTTTCTTTTCCATGTCGGCTACATCAATATCACCGACAACGATAACACTGATAAGATCCGGTCGATACCAATCTTTATAATAGCTTGCCAGTTTCTCATAAGTGAAATTTTCAAGAATCTCCTTTTTTCCGATCGGAAGTCGCTTTGCGTACTGCGAGTTATGCAACATTTTCGGAAGGTATCGATCACTCATCCGCTTATCTGCTCCAAGTCCGATACGATATTCTTCAAGCACAACTCCACGTTCTTTATCAATGTCTTCCGGAGTTAAATTGGCATTAAACGCCCAATCTTCGATAATTTCAAAACCCTTGTCTAATTTTGCGGCGTCATCAGACGGAATCGGCAAAAAATAAACAGTCTCATCAAAACTGGTGTAGGCGTTAAGATGTTGACCGAATTTGACACCGATGCTTTGCAGATAATCAACCAGTTGATTTTTAGGGAAACGTTTGGTGCCGTTAAAGTTCATGTGTTCCATGAAATGCGCCAAGCCGAGTTGCTCGTCGGTTTCGAGGATCGAACCCGCGTTGATTACCAGTCGAAGATCGACCTTGTTTTCCGGCTTCTTGTTTTTCCGAATATAGTATGTCAGACCGTTTTTTAACTTTCCGGTTTTGACCTCGGAGTCAAACGGAATTTTGGACTCGCCTTTTAGATCTTGGGCAACCACAGAAAGCGGTAGCACAAACAAGATAAGTAGTGCTTTAGTGAATGATTTCATATTTGTTGTATTGATGGATTTACGCGTGAAAATCAAATATAAAGATTTCTGTCTCTTAACGTTACGTTTATTCTGCATTTTTTTATAAGGTCGGCACCCCGTGCAAAACCTATTTAATTTATTATATTTACCGCGTTTACTTCTTAATTATGCGGAAACGTTTCAATATCTCACTATCGCTTTTCATGCTTTTTTTCTCAATTCTGACTCAGGCTCAGGCTTTGCGGGAAATTGCGCCACCGTACAACATTAAAACCGTTGCTTTCACCCAAAACAACAACGTGATTGTACCGATTTTTTCAATCAACGACTCGTTCACATTTGAGTTCGATGATCTTTTTGGGAACGAGGCAAATTACTATTACGAGATTATTCACTGCAATTATAATTGGACTAAATCGGAGTTGGCCGAAGCCGAATATTTGCAAGGATTTAAAAGCCAACGAATCCAAAATTATTCGAATTCGTTCAATACGCTTCAGCTTTATTCGCATTATACGGTTTCATTTCCGAACCGGTTTACGCAATTTCGGGTGAGCGGAAATTACATGATCAATATTCTGAATGAAGATAAGGAAGTGATTTTGTCCCGACGGTTTATCGTCTTCGAAGACATTGTGCAAGTTCCGATGCAGATTCGGCGTGCTCGCAATTTAAATGTGATCAACGAAATGCATAATGTTGAATTTTCAATAAAAACGACCGCATTTACCTTTCAGAACCCGATTCGAAACGTAAAGGTTTTACTGATGCAGAACGGTCGGTTTGACAATGCGATTTACAATGTAAAACCACAATATACCATTGGTAACGACTTGATTTATAAATACGATACTGAAACGCAGTTTTATGCCGGAAACGAATTTTTATGGTTTGAGAATAAAGACATCCGTGCGGCCAATAATCATATCGCGAAAGTTACTTCAAACAGCAATATTTACAACTCGCATTTATACACCACTGAGGCTCGAGCCAATGCAACCTATACCTACGCGCCCGATATTAACGGCGGCTTTTTACTCAATAATACAGGCGCCGAAAACAACGAGATCGAAGCTGATTACGCCTGGGTTTTCTTTAGTTTATCTGCTCCAACATTCTTTGGCAACAAAGATATTTACATCAACGGAATGTTCAATAATTACGCATTGACGCCTGAGAATAAAATGGATTACGATGCAAAACGCGGGATTTACGAGAAAGCGATTATGATCAAACAGGGTTTTACCAATTATCAATATGTGATTGCTGATGCAAATGGCAAGATCGACGAGAAAAATGCGATCAACGGCAATTTCTATCAAACCGAAAACAATTACTTTGCGCTTGTATACTATCGTGAGAATAATGAGCGATACGATCGGGTGATTGGCAGAGGAAGCGCGAGTTCGTTAAATATCACGAATTAGCGGATATTTTAACGAATAATAAAGCGGTGCTGACTTTATATTTAGTAAATTTGAAATTCGATTTTTTTAAGGTAAAACGCTGTCAGCCATGGTTTCACAAATTACGAGAGGCATTAAAATTTCGGTTTTGACGAGTTTTGAAGGAACGTACTTCAAAAATTATAAAATACACTTTGCTTTCAGCTACGACATTACGATCGAGAATCACTCTAAAGATTCTGTCCAACTAACTTCTCGCCATTGGGAAATATTTGACTCGCTCAATGACCGCGACATTGTTGACGGCGATGGGGTAATCGGCAAAAAACCTGTTTTGAAACCCGGCGAATCACATTCCTATAGTTCGGGTTGCCTTTTAGCTTCGCCATTTGGCGCGATGAAAGGCTATTTCAACATGATTAACTTTACCTCAACAAGAAGCTTCAAAGTGATTGTGCCGACTTTCAGGCTCAGCGCTCCGTTTGCCTTGAACTAGTCAGTTTCCGATCTTGATTACTTCGTCTTTTGTGATTGCGTAAACCACGTCGAATTCGCTTGGCATCAACTCGTGACTTCCGGTAAATTCGCCGAACGCAGCCATGATCATTTGATTTGGCTTCTGAAAAAAACAACAGGTTTTTAGAAACTGCCTGCCCAACCCCCGCAATCGAATGCACGGATGAATATGTCCACAAAAGTTAAATAAGTTTTCTCGCTCCTGCGGATGATGAGTGAGCAGGAATTTATCATCCGAAATTTCAGAAACCACATCGATTCCTATTTGGTTGTATTGATCCGGATTTAAAATATCGTGATTGCCTTCAACTAAGATTACTCTTGCGTTTTGTGCTTTCACCCACGTTTCAAACAATTCCCACTCGCGGTTGATCGAACTGTGAAACAAATCGCCAAGAAAACACACCGTCTCAGGTTGGAATAATGCGATTACGTTATCTAGCTTTTCGAAATTTTTCAACATCGGATTGGTCGGCACCGCAAAACCAGCTTTCCTAAAATGCGAAACCTTTCCTAGATGCGCATCGGCAATCATCAGTATTTGTCGGCTGTGCCAAAATATCGCACCAGAACAATGTAGTGTAAATTGTTCGTTTCGTATGGTTATGTCTAAAGTCATTAATCTTTCATGTATGAAGCGGTCATTCGCTTTATCCTGTCGGATAGTTTTTCGCTTGAGAGTTTTTCTCGAAGTCTATCGGTTATTATCGGAAAACTGAATGGCGTCGGTTTATCGCATTGTTTCCAGACAATCTGCTGATTTTGAATTCGCTCCAACGCTTGAATAAGACGACCTTCTTCCAGTTGATGCTCGAATGTTTCGCGATACGCCTGTTGAAACAGCAAATTGTCGGGTTCATACTCACGAAACACCTCAAACAGCAATTGCGCACCGCCTTGAAGGTGCTTCGTTTTCACCAATTTTCCAGGGTAGCCGGTAAATACCAACCCTGAAATTACGGCAATGTCTCTAAACTTACGTCTCGCCATCTCGGTCGAATTCAAACTGATCTGTAAATCGGTATGAACATGCTCGGGCACAAATAACTCGTTGTCTAATACTTGTTGCATGTCGATTTGTTGATCTGATAACAATTCGAAACCATAATCGTTGTACGCCAATGAAAATGTAATCGGACTCAACAAACTGATTCGGTAGGCGAACAAACTTGCCAGTGCCTCATGAACAAACCTCCCTTCAAATGGATAAAAAATCGCGTGATAGCCTTCCCTTGTTTTAAACGTCTCGATTAAAAATTCATTATCCGAAGGCACGATTGATTCCTTACGTTGACGCTTGAAAAGTCCGGCGAGCGCAACAAGTTCAGGTGTTTTGCTGGCGAAATTCGCCGCATAAAGTTCCTGCCTTAATAATTCGCTCATTTGTGCCGATAAGGTAAGTCGGCCACCTAGCCAACTTGCATGCTTGACCGGTTTACCCGATTCGGCGCGTTTAACCAGAACCTGCATATTTTTAACCTTGTACAGTTCGAGTTTCTTACCTGCAAAGATAAACACTTCTCCGGGTTGTACTTTTGAAATAAACCACTCTTCGATCGTACCGATAAATCCGCCACCAACGTATTTAACGCTTAAAACTGCATCGCTGACGATGGTTCCAATTTGCATGCGATGATGCATTGCTGTTGCCCGGTTATTAATTTTAAAAAGCCCGTCTTCTTCAATCTCCACCTTTTTATACTCGTCGTAAGCTTGTAAACTCTGACTTCCTTGCGCAATGAAATTCAATATCCACTGCCAATTTTCAGGAGTCATCGTTTGATAACAAAACGTACTTTTAACTTCGTCGTAGATTTTATCAGGATAGAATCCGTCTGAAACTGCCAATGTGTTGAGATATTGCACCAGAACATCCCAACTATTCAGATACGGAATGCGGTCTTCCACAACCGAATGCTTGGCAGCTTTTTTCAGAGCCGAAGCTTCGATGAGTTCAATGGCGTGGGTGGCCAAAAAATAAATAACGCTTTCCTTTCCGGGTTGATGTCCGCTTCTTCCTGCGCGCTGCAAAAATCTGGCAACACCTTTCGGACCACCAATCTGAATGATGCTTTCGACCGGAGCGAAGTCGACACCAAGGTCCAGACTTGAGGTACAAACAACAACCTTGAGCTCTTCGTTTCGTATGGCTTGTTCGACCCATTGTCTTGTTTCGCGACTGATACTTGAATGATGCATTGCCATTTCGCCCGCGAATTCCGGATATTTTTCAAGAATCCGCTGAAACCATATCTCACATGCCGATCGGACATTTGTAAAAATCAGCGTGGTTTTACTCCGTCGAATAATCGGAATTACCTCATCCAACAAGTGCAACCCCATATGACCACGCCATGGATAGGTTTCCATTTTCTCAGGAATGATTGAAATGACCTTAATCTTTTTATCGATGTTTGCCCGAATCAAAACCGAATTTTTGTTGGCATCAGAATCCGGGCCGAGCAAAACTTCTCGCGCTTGTTCGAGATTGCCGATAGTTGCCGAAATTCCCCAGATCCGCATTTTTGGAACAATTGTTTTGAGTCGGGATAAACCAAGTTCGGTTTGGACACCGCGTTTGGTTCCCATCAGCTCATGCCATTCGTCGACCACAATTGCTGAACAGTTTTTGAAAACTTTTTCATATCCTTTCGACGCCAGTAGCAATTGTAAACTTTCCGGAGTTGTGATTAGCAAATCGGGCATTTTGTCTTTTTGGCGCGCACGTTCAGCTTGCGATGTGTCGCCGGAGCGGATCCCGACAGTCATTTCCGGAGCAAGATCAACGGCAACTCGTTCAGCTGCTTGTTTGATTTCGACTGATAACGACCGTAGCGGGGTGATCCAAATTGCTTTAATTCCGGCAACTCGTTTGTGCGACGGATTGTTCTGCAGATAATCCAAAATGATAGGCATCCAAAGTGCGTATGTCTTTCCACTACCGGTGGGAGCGTTCAGCAATCCGTGTTTTCCTTGCAAAAAAGCCGTCCAGGTTTGTCGTTGAAAAGGAAACGCTTCCCAACCTTGTTTTGAAAACCAAGTGGTTCCGATATCCATCAATTGCTGCCGATTCATGATACGATTAAACTTTTGAGATCGTCGATTGTGTTTGCTTCGTCAATTTTTTTGTCGTGTCGCCATCGCAAAATTCTTGGAAATCTTGTCGCGATTCCACTTTTGTGTCGTTTTGAAAGTGCGACGCCTTCAAATCCGATCTCAAAGACGAGTTTCGGAACCACACTACGAACGGGACCAAATTTTTCTAACGTGTTCTTTTTTATAAAATCGTCGACCATGCGGAATTCGGCGTCGGTCAAGCCTGAATATGCCTTTGCAAATGTGACGAGTTCCTGTTCGCCTTTTTCATTTTGTTGCCAAAGTGCAAAAGTATAGTCGGTAAATAAATTGGAACGACGACCGTGGCCACGCATCGCATACGTTAAAACCGCATCAATTGTTAAAGGTTCGACTTTCCACTTCCACCAGTCGCCTTTTTTGCGCCCAACGAGGTATGGAGAATCTTTTCGTTTCAGCATCAGGCCTTCGCTGCAGAGTTCACGTGCACGCAACCGTTCGTTTTCGACTTCTTCCCAGGTATTGAATGATAGCCGTTCTGAAAGCTGTAGCGGAATATTTTGATCTTTTATTTGCTCATAAAGCTTTTCGAGTAGAATGCGACGATGTTCAAATGGCTGGTTTCGGATATCTTCACCATTCCATTCGAGCAAATCATAAGCGCGAATGACAACAGGGGTATTTTTAAGTATGGAAGCTGAAACAGTTTTACGGCCGATCCGGGTTTGGAGTTCGTTAAAACTCCCGGTCTTTCCCTCAATAAAAGGCAAAATCTCTCCATCAATTACAGTTCCGTTTGGAACCACGTTTATGAACGACGCAAACTCCGGATATTTATCGGTTACGAGTTCTTCACCGCGGCTCCACACATAAATTTTTCCTTCGCGGATGATGGTTTGCGATCGGATTCCGTCCCATTTATGTTCGACGCTCCAATCAGATGCATTTCCCAGGGATGACGGTTCGCCCTCGATTGGATAAGCGAGATAAAACGGATAAGGCCGTGATAGAAATTCCTGATTTGTTTCATCGATGATTAATTCCTGATACGATATCGTTTCCGGATTCCAATCGCCCATAAGTCGGTACGCCAAGAGATCTTCATCGATTCCGGATGCTTTTGAAAGCGCTCGTGTCATCAGTTTTTGGCTGACGCCGATGCGAAAACTTCCCGTGATGAGTTTCGTAAAAACAAAACGTTCGTAGTAGTTTAAAGCCAACCAATTCTCGTGAAGGTAGGCGCGTTTCTCATCGTCGGTTTTCTTTTTGAGCTGGATCATTTCCTTAAGAAACTCGGTTAATGTCCGATCGGAATGTTCTTTACTTGCCGGAATAACCAGCGCGATGGTTTCAGCCAAATCGCCAACAATGTGATAGGATTCTTCGAAGAGCCACATCGGAATTTCCGAAAGCTCGCTTGCCCAGATTCGGAGTAGCGTTGTGTTCACAGGTCGTGGCGGCCGCCGATGAGATAAAAGTGCGATAGTCCAAACTTTATCAGAATCGCCTGCTTTTTTAAAATACTCGGTCAAGGCGTCGACTTTAACCGAAGTTTTGTTCGAGCCGTCAAGTGTTTTTATAAGTTCGGCAAAATTCTTCATAGCTCTTCGTTATGTTGGGTTTCGGTGGTTGACGTTCCCATTTCTTCCAATTCGCCTTCGTACTGAGTCACGGCAGTCCGGGCGTCGTAGCCGAGTTCCCGCAGATACCGCGAAAAGATATCTGAATATCCGTGGGTGGCAATAACGCGTTCGCAGCCAGTTGCTTTGATACTTTCCAGAAGTCCTTGCCAATCGCAGTGGTCGCTTAAAACAAAACCCTTGTCTATGGCACGACGTCGGCGCGCACCTCGAAACGCCATCCAACCGCTGGCCGATCCTGTAACGTACGGGGACATTTTCCGGATCCAGGTGCTGCCATGAGCACTTGGCGGCGCGAGCACGATATTTCCGGCGATTTCTTCCTTTTTTGTTTCGCGGGTAATTCTGATAGTTTCAGGGAAATCGCACATAGGCCGAAGTACTTCAGTCATATTTTCAACCGCGCCGTGCGTGTAGATCTTTCCGATTGACGGATCGAGATATTTTAAAAGTCGCTGAGCTTTTCCTAACGTATAACCAAAAAGCACCGATGTTTTGCCGTCAGCTTTATTATCGGACCACCATTTATTTACTTCGGTCATGACTTCTGTTTGGGGCGTCCATTTAAAGGCAGGAAGTCCGAACGTACATTCGGTTATGAAGGTGTTGCACTTAACGACTTCATAAGGTGTTGAAATGCCGTCGTCTTCGGTCTTGTAATCGCCGGTAAAGACCCAGACTTCACCTTTGTATTCCACGCGTACCTGAGCGCTGCCGATAATATGTCCGGCGGGATGAAGCGAAAACTTGACGCCATTGATCGTAAATGTTTCGTTCCAGTCTTTTCCGGTCACGTTGATAGTTCCCAACCGGTGTTTGATGATGGGCACGTTGAGGTGTTGCGTGATGTAGTTTTGATGGCCGTATCGGGAATGATCGGCGTGGCCGTGGGTGATGATCGCATTTTTAACCGCGCGCCAAGGATCGAGGTAGACATCAGCTTGGGTGCAGTAAATTCCGCATTCATTAAAAATCAGCAAAGGGGTTTGCATAAATCTTTTCTTAAAACTACGATTTAGGTATTGGAGTTAAAAACTTGTTGTCAGAATTTTAACGATTGTACTTTGGATAGCTGGCGGCATTAAAAAGTTTAATATCTGCGACATAGTTTGTACTTTTGTGAAAAGCCATAGCCCCGATTGAAGCGGAAATCCTTTTTTACTTTCTATCAGTTAATTGTTAGTCATTTAGCTGAAGTAAAAAAGATTGAAGTGGAAAGCGGGAAATAGCTTCAAATACTAATAATTACAAAAATACTCTTATGTTAAAAGGATTTTTTAATGTGCCAAAGGCGGTTAATGAGCCGGTAAAATCGTATGCGCCGGGTTCTCCGGAGAAGGATGCTGTTTTGGCTGAATATAAAAAAATGTGGAACGAGAAGGTTGATATGCCGATGTACATTGGCGGTAAGGAAATCCGGACCGGGAACACTAAAAACATGACTCCGCCGCATGATCACAAGCATGTTGTCGGGCAATATCACATGGCTGAGAAGTCGCATGTTGAAGACGCCATTGCTGCTGCTTTGGCTGCAAAACCGAGATGGGAAGCGCTACCGTGGGAACAACGCGCTGCAATTTTCCTGAAAGCTGCTGAGCTTATTGCCGGGCCTTACCGCGCGAAAATCAATGCGGCAACTATGATTGGACAGTCGAAAAATGTATATCAGGCTGAAATTGATTCGGCTTGTGAGCTTATCGACTTTTTGAGATACAACGTCGAGTTCATGACGCAGATTTACACGGACCAGCCGGCGTCGAATTCGGATGTTTGGAACCGTTTGGAATACCGACCGCTTGAAGGTTTTGTGTATGCCATTACGCCTTTCAACTTTACAGCTATTGCCGGAAACTTGCCTGCGAGCGCAGCAATGATGGGGAACGTTGTGGTTTGGAAACCTGCTGACAAGCAAGCGTATTCTGCAAAAGTAATTATGGACGTATTTCACGAAGCCGGTCTTCCCGATGGCGTAATCAACGTGGTGATGGGAAGCGCGGCGATGATTACCGAAACATTATTGGCGAGCCGCGATTTTGCTGGCGTTCACTTTACGGGATCGACAGCGGTATTTCAGGATATCTGGAAAAAGATCGGAACAAACATTCACCATTACAAATCGTATCCAAGAATCGTTGGTGAAACCGGCGGTAAGGATTACATCATTGCGCATCCAAGTGCAAATGTGAAACAAGTGGTTGCAAATATTGTTCGCGGTGCGTTTGAATATCAGGGACAAAAATGTTCAGCAGCGTCAAGAGCTTACATTCCGCAGAGCATGTGGGGCGAATTGCAAAAGCAATTGATCAGTGAAGTAAAGACCTTGAAGATGGGCGCTCCGGATGATTTCGGAAACTTTATAACGGCGGTTATTCACGAGACCTCATTTGACAAACTGGCAAAATACATTGATGAGGCAAAAGCTGACAGCGATGCTGAGATTATAGTTGGAGGTGGTTATGATAAATCGAAAGGTTACTTTATTGAGCCTACTGTTATCGTGACAAAAAATCCGCGTTACAATACGATGTGTACCGAACTTTTTGGTCCGGTCCTGACTATTTATGTCTATGAAGATGACAAGTGGGAAGAAATGCTGACCACGGCAGATGAAACTACGGATTACGCATTAACAGGAGCTATTTTTGCGCGCGATCGGTATGCGATTTCACAAGCGACATATATTCTTCGTAATTCGGCCGGAAACTTCTACATCAACGACAAACCTACGGGAGCTGTGGTTGGAATGCAGCCATTTGGTGGGGCTAGAGCTTCGGGAACGAATGACAAAGCCGGATCGGCGCTTAATTTATTGCGTTGGGTTTCGCCGCGAACGATTAAAGAGACCTTTGTGACGGCAGAGGATTACAGATATCCTTTTTTAGGAAATTAAATATTAAAGAGCCAGCTATTTAGCTGGCTCTTTTTTTGGGGGAAATTGATTTGATTGGCCACTTCGCCTTCTCGAGCTCGTGCCTGCCATCACCTACGTTTTTTTTCTTGCTTCGTTTTAATGCTTCGCCAGTTCGCCTTCGGCCCGGCTCTGTCGGGGACCAGGGAATTGTTGTTACGGTATAAATTTTAGCGGAAGATGCACCACTTTCTTGGTTTCGAAGAAGTCGTCCGCAAAAAAGTCGGAGATCGGATATTGGGTTGCTTTTGGAAAATCGGCGAGTTCTTCGGTGAGATCGCCGCCCTTCAAGTAAAGAATTCCGTTTTTCAGCTCGTGTTTTTGCTGCTTTTTAATTTTGCCCTTCACCCACGAAACAAAATCGGGCATGTTGGTTACGGCGCGACTGACGATAAAATCAAAATCGCCTTTTACGTTTTCGGCGCGAATCTGCTCTGCTTTTACGTTTTGGAGTCCGATGGCTTCCGCAACTGCTTTCACTACATTAATCTTTTTTTGGATGACGTCGATCAGGTAGAATCTCGTGTCCGGGAATAGGATGGCAAGCGGAATTCCGGGAAAACCACCGCCGGTTCCAACATCTAGCACAAACGATCCGTTGATAAACGGCTGAATTTTTGCAATAGCCAATGAGTGAAGAATATGACGGGTGTAAAGTTCGTCGATATCCTTTCTCGAAATCACATTGATTTTTGAATTCCATTCCTGATATAGCGGGCCGAGCTGTTCGAATTGCGAAATCTGAACATCGGTTAAATCCGGGAATTGTCTAAGTAGTTCGTCCATCCAGAAAATTTTTAGACAAAAGTAAGCCTTTGAAATCTAAAACTTTTAGAACTCTTTGGCGAAATCATCATCAATTAATATTTATCTTTGAACACATTTTTTACCTATGAATACTACCATTCCGACATTTTCCAAAACAGACAGCGTAAAGTTCTTCAGAACACTCAACACACGCGTCAATAATTACTTCAAAGAAAACAACCTAAAAAAAACCGGAAACTGGCAAATTCATCTAAAGACGGTCATTCTTTTCACGGTTTTCCTAACTCCCTACTTTTTAATTCTCACGATCGACATGCCGTTCTGGATGCAACTGCTATTGCATGTTGTCATCGGTATCGGGATGGCGGGAATCGGAATGAATGTCATGCATGATGGCAACCACGGTTCGTATTCCTCAAAATCATGGGTCAATAAATTCATGGGTGGAAGCATTTACATCCTTGCCGGAAATGTTTACAATTGGCAAGTACAACACAATGTTTTGCACCACACTTATACTAATATTCACGGTCACGACGAAGATCTCGATGCCGGCCGAATCATCCGGTTTACAAAAGAAGCTGAGTGGCGCAGATTTCATAAATTTCAGCATTATTACTCCGTTTTCCTTTACGGATTGCTGACTTTCAACTGGGCGATTACAACCGATTTCAAGCAAATGCGCAATTATTTGAAACGCAAATTGTCTTACGGTGAGCCAAAAAGTCCGAAGATTTTATGGACAACTCTAATCATTACAAAACTGATTTATGTTACAATCTGGATCGCACTTCCAATTGTAATCGGTATTGTTTGGTGGCAAGTTCTTCTCGGATTTTTCGTCATGCATTACACCGCCGGACTTATTCTAAGTGTGGTCTTCCAATTAGCACACGTGGTTGAAGAAACGGCAAACCCGATTCCGAACGAAGACGGTGAAATCGAAAATACGTGGGCAATCCACCAACTTTACACGACGGCGAATTTCGCTCCGAAAAACAAAATTGTAAACTGGTTTACCGGCGGACTAAACCATCAGATCGAGCATCACATTTTCCCGAACATCAGCCATGTTCACTACGGAAAGATTGCCGAAATCGTAAAACAGACCGCAAAAGAATGCAACTTGCCATATCATGAATTCAAAACCATGAGAGCCGCAGTTGTCGCACACTTCAAACACCTTAAAGACCTGGGCACAAACCCGGCGCTCTCAGCCTAAGTACACAAATAATGACCGAAAATCTTTCTGACAGAATCAACAGCCTTTCCACGTCCCAAACTTTGGCAATGGCCGCAATGGCGCGTGAATTAAAAGCTCAAGGAAAAGACATCATCAGCCTCAGCCTTGGCGAACCCGATTTTACAACGCCGGATTTTATCAAAGAAGCTGCTAAAAAAGCGATTGACGAAAATTACAGTACCTATACGCCCGTTGATGGCTATGTCGAACTTCGCGAGGCAATCTCACGGAAATTCAAACGCGATAACAACCTCGATTACAAACCATCGCAAATTGTTGTATCGACCGGCGCCAAACAATCGCTGTTCAATATTGCGAACGTACTTTTAAATCCGGGCGACGAATGTATTCTGCCGGCTCCGTTTTGGGTAAGTTATTCAGAAATCGTAAAAATGTGCGGCGCAACGCCAATCGAAGTTCCGACGACAGTCGACAGCGATTTTAAAATGACCCCCGAGCAGTTCGAAGCGGCAATTACACCCAAGACCAAAATGATGCTTTTTAGTTCGCCTTGCAATCCGAGTGGTTCGGTTTACAATCGCGAAGAACTTGAAGCCCTGGCAAAAGTTTTAGAGAAATATCCGAACATTATCGTAGTTTCAGACGAGATTTACGAACATATCAACTTCACCAACAGTTTCTGTAGCATGGCCTCAATCCCGGGCATGTACGACCGGACGGTCACTGTTAATGGCGTGTCAAAAGCATTTGCAATGACCGGCTGGCGAATTGGCTATATCGGCGCACCGGAATATATCGCGAAAGCGTGTACCAAAATGCAGGGGCAAATAACCAGCGGCGCCAACAGCATTGCGCAACGTGCAACCATCGCAGCAGTCGATGCCGATCCGTCGGTACTCAAATACATGGTCGACGAGTTTCACAAAAGACGCGACATCGTAATCAAAATGATCTGCGAAATTCCAAATATCAAAATGAACACTCCAGAAGGTGCGTTCTACGTTTTCCCCGACGTTTCATCGTTTTTCGGAAAAACATTGCGAGGTCAAACCATCAACAATGCCGACGATTTTTCGATGTACTTGCTCTCTGAAGCCTGCGTGGCAACGGTAACAGGCGAGGCTTTTGGCAACCCAAACTGCATCCGGATTTCGTATGCCGCCGCCGAAGACAAACTAATCGAGGCCATCACCCGCATTAAAGAAGTTCTTTGTTAAAACATGCCCCTTTTCAGGGGCTTTTTTTTGATTATTTCGGCGTGACCACAAGGGTCGGGTCTTCGGCTATATCTCCCGCTATCGCAGGAGGATGCCGCCTCAACCCCTCACGCACCTAACATCATACTTATGCAAAAAAAGATATTATTGCTAGGCTCAGGCGAGCTTGGAAAAGAATTTACAATTGCAGCCCAACGCATCGGCCAATACATCGTCGCGGTAGACAATTACGAAAATGCGCCGGCAATGCAAGTTGCGCACGAATATGAGGTCATCAACATGCTCGACGGCAACGCGCTTGATGCTATTGTCGCAAAACATAACCCCGATCTGATTATCCCCGAAATCGAAGCCATCAGAACCGAACGATTTTACGATTATGAAAAGTCGGGGATTCAGGTAGTCCCATCTGCGAAAGCTGCCAACTTTACAATGAACCGCAAATCAATCCGCGATCTTGCAGCAAAAGATCTCGGTTTGAAAACCGCCAATTATCGATATGCGACCTCAGCGGCTGAATTGCGAAGCGGAGTTGAAGCGGTCGGAATGCCGTGCGTCGTGAAGCCATTGATGTCGTCCTCAGGCAAAGGTCAATCGACGATCAAAACCGTGTTGGATATTGAAAAAGCATGGAACTATGCTGTTGAAGGTTCGCGTGGCGATGTTATCGAAGTCATCGTTGAAGCTTTTATAAAATTCGAATCGGAAATCACTTTGCTTACCGTAACGCAGCAAAACGGTCCAACCTTATTTTGTCCGCCAATCGGTCACCGGCAAGAACGCGGCGATTACATGGAAAGCTGGCAACCGGCCCTGGTAAATGAAAAACAATTGTACGAAGCGCAGGACATGGCAGAGAAAATCACCGAAGCTCTTGGTGGCGCCGGACTATTTGGCGTTGAATTCTTTTTAGCTGAAGATGGCGTCTATTTCTCTGAACTCTCACCACGGCCGCACGATACCGGTATGGTGACACTGGCGGGAACTCAGAATTTCAACGAATTCGAATTGCATCTAAGAGCGGTTCTTGGCTTGCCGATTCCCGAAATTTCACTTGAACGTGCCGGCGCAAGCGCTGTGATTCTGGCTGGTGAAAATTCAGATAAGCCAACTTATAGCGGACTCGCCGCTCTGGCAAACCTCACTAAAACCGATTTTCGAATATTTGGAAAACCTACGTCCCGGCCTTACCGCCGAATGGGTGTAGCGTTGGCATACGACACACCCGAAGTCGACATAAAATCAGTGGTTGAACGCGCAAAATCAGCCGCCAGCCTTATAAAAGTTAATCCGTAATTATTTCTGACCAATAGACAAATTGTCAAATTCAGAGATATCGATAACTTCCTCCGGATCTAGATCATAAGATAAAATCACGCTATCACCGACAGCCGTAACAGGTAATTCGTTTGATAATTGCGACGAACCGACAAAGATTTTCGGATGATCTTTAACGGTGAAGTAGTAAAAGCTGTTTCCGTTTTTAACGTCGTTTTCGATTCGGGTGATCACAGTCTGCAACGTGGTTTTTGGAGTGATGCTTTCTGAATTGATTCGGTTGTCAGCCATGTTGTAAACATTTTTGTACGAGGTCAGCGTTTCGCGCATCGTGTTTCCAACTCCTACGATCGTATAATCGCTAATTGCAACCATCGCAAACATTTTTACAAGTCCGCCCTGATCCTTCAAAGTCATCACATATGTCGGAATGTTATTGATAATGTACGGAACGGGTAGCGAGGCATAATAGCCTTTTTCCTGAACTTTACCTTCAGCTGATTGCTGCGCCGCATATTCAGTTGCGCCACTTTGATTGTAATAGGTGGTTTCTTTGGTTCGGGTATCAACCAACACAAAACCAACCGTTGATTCCTCCTTCCCGACAGAGGACAGTCCGGTGTACCAATACGATTTATGCGATTCGCCATAAACCAAAGTCAACCCTTCGGTAATCTCAAGCTTTTCTTCATTCGACCAATTCCAGTAACCACGAACATATTCACCCCAATCGTCGAGCTGGTTTTCAATGAAAGCGGCAGGCTGAATCCTGTCAACCCACAACGGTGTGTCTTCAATGCTATATTCTGATATTTCGCCGGTCTGCGCGTTAATTGTTAAAATTCCGGTGGCATCGCTACCAGCAAAACCGACCTTTTTCTGGTATTTGGTAATGATCCAAAACGGCATTCCTTGATCGTCAATCTCAAAATTGTAGTCCATTAATCCTGTTGTGGCATATCCGCTAAAATAAACATGTCGTTCGATGTGCGATCCAAAATAAGCTTCCGGTTGGTATTTTAACTTGAGCGGCTGATTATTGACGTGCTGAACAAGTCGCACGTCGCGTTCATTCGTTGCCGACACCATAACATACCCGGGCGTCCCATCGCTATTGTTGAACCATTTAAAAAATCCGGTATGCAAAAGCGGCGCAACCCAATAAAGCTCGCCATTGACTTTCTGTATTGTAAAGTCGCCGATCTCCACCTGACTACCAAGTGCGGGCTGCGAACCAATAATTTTCTCGCCAAGCAACATTGCAAGCGGCTCATCGACAACGCGGATTTTATTCAGCGAAATTGGCGCAATATGATTTGAGAGTTTTTGTCCCTGCTTAACTCTGCCAATGAGCTCACGGTAAGATTCACTTCTGAACATGGGAAGTGTCGTTAGTAACGGAAGAATTGTGACGTATCCCAAAAGCACGACCGCTGTAACGATCAGGAATTTCGCAATTTTCGAATTAAATGTAAGCTGCGCAGTCTTTTTACTCGTGTCGATTCCGCTAAATAAAACGACTCCGGCGATTGCCCAAACCAACAATGACAACGGGAGCCCAAAAAAACCATAGTTGATGACCGGCATCCCAAAATAAAAAATGACAAATCCGATAAAGATCAAAATGACTGTTGCGAAGACTCTTTTCATAGGTTGAAGGTTGGCGTTTTGATGCGAGGTCAAATTTATGAGAAAACACCTAGAATAGAATACTTATGATCGGTCAAAAAAGGATTATTTTAGCGTTAAACCAAATCAGAACGCTGCGTTTATGAACTTGCTATTAAAAAATGTCGCTCAACATATCAGCTTAACTTCGGAAGAGGAAAACCATTTGTTATCCTTGACCGAACTCAGGCGATATCCTGCCAAGAGCATATTGTTGAATTCCGGTGATATTTGCACACATTCGTACTTTGTAAACAGCGGCGTCCTTCGAAGCTTTACAATCAACGACAATATCGTCGAACACGTATTGAACTTTGCCTGCAGCGGCTGGTGGATTGCTGATTTTTATAGCCTGATTTCTCAAAAGCCGGGTTCTCTGTTTATTGATGCGATTGAAGATACTGAGGTTGTTTTGCTGTCGAAAGAAAATCAAAATCAGCTTTATCGCGACATTCCGAAATTTGAACGTTTCTTCAGAATTCTTGTCGAAAACTCGCTGGTTGCCAATCAGCAGCGGATTATGGATAACCTCAGCATGACCGCCGAAGAAAGATACGCGCAATTCCTAAAACGCTATCCAAATTTAGCAAATCAGATTCCGCAGAAACACCTGGCTTCCTATATTGGTGTCACTCCCGAATTTTTCAGCAAAATGAAAGCCTCTTACCTCAAGCGTTTATAACTGTTTAAAAATCAATATATTTATTTCTTAATCTAGGTTAAGTGAGATATTGGCATGCCGACCGTAAATTTGTATAACAAAATCGGAATACAATGAAAAATTCGGTACTTCATAAAGCAACAACACGCGGATTAGCCAATCACGGTTGGTTAAATAGCCGCCACACATTTAGTTTTGCGCAATATTACAATCACGACCGTATGAACTTTGGGGTTCTTCGGGTTTTAAACGACGATATTGTTGCGGCCGGAATGGGTTTCGGAAGTCACCCGCACAACAATATGGAAATCATCTCGATTCCGCTTGAAGGCGACCTTAAACACGCCGATTCAATGGGAAATCAAACGATCATTAAAAAGGGAGACGTTCAGATTTTAAGCGCCGGTACCGGGATCGTGCACAGTGAGATGAATGCCAATAATGATCGCGAGGTAAAGTTTCTGCAGATATGGGTCATCCCAAACAAACAAAACATAACGCCATCTTACGATCAGATTACAATTGACCAAAGCGCGATGATCAATGCGTTCCTACTTGTTGTTTCTCCAGTGGGAACAGGCAAAGGTGTCGGCATTCATCAAGACGCCTGGTTTCATATCGGCAAACTTGATGCTGGAACTGATATTACATACAACTTTAAAATTCCGAGTAACGGATTGTACGTTTTCGTCTTGAAAGGAAATGTAGAAGCTGACGGTCAAAATCTCGACGAGCGCGATGGACTCGGAATATGGAACACTGAAAAAATTAGCTTCAAGGCACTAGAAGACAGCGAACTGCTATTGATGGAAATACCAATGACAATAAATAATTAACTTAAAAATCAGAATTTATGGCAACTACAAAATGGGCAATCGACCCAACTCACTCAGAAATCGGATTTAAAGTAAAACACATGATGTTTACGAACGTTTCAGGGAAATTTGAAAGATATGAAGCCGATATTATGACCGACGGCGATAATTTCGAAAATGCTGATATTTCTTTCTCGGCTGATACCGCATCGGTGAATACCGGAAATACTGACCGCGACAATCACCTGAAAACAGCAGATTTCTTTGATCCCGAGAAAAATCCGAAACTAACTTTCAAATCAAGTTCGTTTACCAAAAAAGGTGGCGACGATTACGAATTGGTTGGCGATCTGACAATCAACGGGCATACAAATCAGGTAAAACTTGACGTTGAATTCGGCGGACTTATGAAAGATCCATGGGGAAATCAGAAGGCGGCACTGAATCTGACCGGAAAAATCAATCGCAAAGATTACGGAATCAACTGGAATTCAGTTCTTGAAACAGGTGGTGTTTTAGTTAGTGACGAAGTAAAACTCAACATCGAACTTCAATTAGTAAAAGCGTAAGTTCTAATTTAAATGCTAATTTTGCCGCACTAATCTGCATTTAAATCACATCGCATGAAAGCATATGTATTTCCTGGCCAAGGTGCTCAATTCCCGGGAATGGGGAAAGAGTTGTATGAACAATCGGACCTTGCAAAAGAACTATTTGAAAGAGCCAACGAAATCCTTGGGTTTCGCATCACTGATATCATGTTCAACGGTACGCCCGAAGAATTAAAAGAAACTAAGGTAACTCAGCCCGCAGTTTTCTTACATTCGGTTATATTGGCGAAAACTCTGGGCGATAATTTTAAGCCTGAAATGGCAGCGGGACATTCGCTTGGAGAATTTTCGGCGCTTGTGGCTTGTGGAGCCTTATCGTTTGAGGACGGATTGAAACTCGTGGCCAAACGTGCTGCGGCGATGCAAAAAGCATGTGAAATTACACCTTCAACAATGGCAGCGGTTTTAGGTCTTGATGATAAAATCGTTGAAGAAGTTTGTCAATCGATTGATGGCATCGTTGTTCCTGCAAATTATAACTGCCCGGGACAATTGGTGATTTCGGGTGAGACTTCGGCAGTGGAAAAAGCTTGCGAAGCCATGAAAGCAGCCGGTGCTAAACGTGCGCTGATATTACCGGTTGGTGGTGCTTTTCACTCGCCAATGATGGAGCCCGCACGTGAAGAACTCGCCACCGCGATTGAAAACGCCGAGTTTTCACAGCCAATTTGCCCGATTTACCAAAACGTTACGGCAAGTGCGGTTTCAGATCCTGATCAAATCAAGAGCAATTTAATTGTGCAATTGACAGCTCCGGTAAAGTGGACACAATCGGTTCAGCAAATGATTGCGGACGGTGCGACTATATTTACTGAAGTCGGACCCGGAAATGTTCTGCAAGGTTTGGTAAAGAAAATCAATAAAGAAACTGAAGTCGCAGGTGCGTAATTTGGTTAATTGACGTTGACTGTAATAACTCTGTATAAAAAAAACCCCGATTGTTCGGGGTTTTCTTTTTTGAATAGTGTTACGATCGGATTTTTTGTTCCCATTTCCAGGCGCTTGCCATTGCCTCTTCAAGCGTAGATTCAGCTTTCCAGCCTAAAATATTGTTGGCTTTATCAGTGTTGGCATACGCCGATGTAATATCGCCTTCGCGTCGTCCGACGATTTTGTACGGAAGTTTTTTACCGCTGACCTTTTCGAACGCGTTGATAACTTCCAGAACCGATGATCCTTTCCCGGTTCCGATATTGAACGTTTCAACCTTTTGTGCATTTTTCTTTTCGATCAATCGTTTTAGTGCGATTACGTGTGCTTTTGCCAGATCGACTACGTGAATATAATCGCGGACGGCCGTTCCGTCGGGAGTTGAGTAATCGTCGCCGTAAACCGAAAGTTCCTGACGCAATCCGATGGCCGTTTGCGTAATGAATGGAACCAGATTTTGTGGAACACCGATTGGCAGTTCGCCGATATGAGCTGATGGATGCGCGCCAACCGGATTAAAATAACGAAGTAAAATCGAATTGATGTTGCTCACCTTACAGGTGTCGGCTATGATCTCCTCACCTATTTGTTTGGTGTTTCCGTAGGGCGACATTGCTGTTTGAACGGGAGCCGTTTCGGTGATCGGCATTTCTTCGGCTTGACCGTAAACCGTACAAGAAGAGCTAAAGATAAAGTTTGCTTCCGGCTTTTGTTGAAGTTGTTGAAGCAAGTAAACCAATGTCGCGATGTTATTTTCGTAATAAAGCAATGGATTTTCGACGCTTTCACCTACCGCCTTTGAAGCGGCAAAATGAATGACACCTGACACATTGGTGTGGTCTTTAAAAAAATCGGCGACATCCTTTTTATCCCGGAGATCCAATTTTATGAATTCGGGTTGTTTTCCCGTAATTGCTGTGATTCCCTTTAGCACATCTTCAGAAGAATTTGAGAGATTGTCGATGATGACAACTTCAAAACCTTCATTTTGGAGTTCGACTACGGTATGCGAACCGATAAACCCCAATCCTCCTGTTACCAATATTTTCATGTCTTGTTGTTTGTTTAATTTAGTTTACAGCCCAGCCCTGATGGAGCCGGATATCCTTGTGAGCGTTCTTAAGCGAACAAGATAAAAGGCGAGAGCAGGAACAGCTGCATAAAATTAACCCAGAAAACTGAGAATTTCGCCTGTAATGTACGAAATCTGCTCGTCGTCGAGTTCCGTGTGCATTGGCAGCGAAATCACCTCTTTGACAAGCGTATTTGTAATGGGAAAATCGGCCTCGTTATAACGTGAAGACGCGTATGCCTTTTGCGAATGAAGCGGAATCGGATAGTAAATCGCACACGGAATTTCTTTTGAAAGCAGGTGTTGCATAAGTTTATCGCGATCACCACCATTTACGATTCGCAGCGTATACTGATGAAAAACGTGGCTATCATCGTCACCGGAAACAATTGGCGTTATGATATTTTGATGTCCGCCGAGCGCCTTCGTATATTTTTGAGCCGCCGCCCGACGAGCTTGATTATACTGATCTAGTTTAGGCAATTTTGCGTTTAGAACCGCCGCCTGAACCGAATCCAATCTTGAGTTTACACCCACAACATCGTGATGGTAGCGTTCATACATTCCGTGGTTCACGATCCCGGTAATTTTGTAAGCAAGGTCGTCGTCGTTGGTAAAAATCGCACCGCCATCGCCATAGCAACCAAGGTTTTTAGACGGAAAAAATGAGGTTGAAGCCACGTGGCCAATGCAGCCCACTTTAATTTTTGAACCGTCAGCAGATTTGTAATTGGCGCCAATAGCCTGAGCGTTGTCTTCAATTACATAAAGATTGTGCTGATTTGCAAGTTCCATAATTGCATCCATATTTGCGGCTTGGCCGAAAAGGTGAACGGGAACAATTGCTTTTGTTTTTGGCGTGATCGCTTTTTTGATGGCATCGACCGAAATGTTGAACGTTTCGGGATCGACATCAACAAGGACGGGAGTGAGTTGCAAAAGCGCGATCACTTCTACGGTTGCCGCAAAAGTGAAATCGGCTGTAATAACCTCGTCGCCTGGTTTTAAATCAAGGCCCATCATTGCGATTTGGAGCGCATCGGTACCGTTTGCACACGGAATAACATGCTTTACGCCAAGATAACTTTCGAGGTTTTTCTTGAACGTTTGAACCTGTGGACCGTTAATATAGGTATTTGTATCAAGGACTTCTTGAATCGAATCGTTAACTGTTTGTTTAATTTGCTCGTATTGCCCTTTCAGGTCAACCATCTGGATTTTTTTCATTTTCTGGCGATTAAGACGTCACAAATCTACTAATTTATGACGGACTTAAATCGATTTTCGGCTAAAGAGCTTAATTTAGCGGTCAACAAAATGCGTATGTTTTTTCTATATAATTTAATTGTTGTCGTTGCCGGATCGGTGTTGAATTTATTGGCGAAGGTGAGTCCGAAGCTGCGTTTATTCGTTGATGGCCGCAAGGATGTTTTTGAGCAATTGACGCAAAAAATCAGTCCGGGCGACAAGACTTTTTGGTTTCATTCGGCATCATTAGGCGAATATGAGCAGGGACTTCCGGTGATGGAGCGAATCAAAGCCGAGTTTCCGGATCACAAAATCGTGTTGACCTTTTTTTCGCCTTCGGGATATGAAGTGAGAAAAAACAATGCTATCGCCGATGTAACGGTGTATTTGCCGCTGGATACAATCGTGAATGTCCGAAAATTTCTTGATGTCGTCAATCCGCAGATGGCGTTTTTTATTAAATACGAATTTTGGCCGAACTATCTAAAGGCGTTGCAAGATCGCGGAGTGAAGGCTTATCTGATTTCGGGTATTTTCAGAAAAAATCAGATGTTTTTTAAATGGTATGGCGGATTTTACCGAAAAGCGCTTAAAACGATCTCCCACTTTTTCGTGCAAAACAATTTATCAAAAGAGTTGTTGGCAACGATCGGGATTCACCATGTTTCAATTTCAGGCGATACCAGATTTGACCGCGTTGCCGCTATTTTGGAGAAAGACAATTCGCTTGATTTTATCGAGGAATTCAAGCAAGATAAAATTGCGATAGTCATCGGAAGTTCGTGGCCGAAAGATGAAGCGGTTTTGATTGATTATATCAATTCGGCAGTAACTGCGAAGTTTATAATTGCACCACATAATATAAAGAAGGATCAAATCGAACAACTTCAGCAATCGATTACGCGAAAAGTGGCGATGTATTCTGAAATGAATTTAACAGATTTGGCTACGTCCGATGTTTTCATTATCGACACGGTCGGGCTTTTGACAAAAATTTACAGTTATGCTGATATTGCGTATGTTGGCGGCGGATTCGGAAATCCGGGTGTACATAATATGCTCGAGCCGGCAACGTTTGGCGTTCCGATAGTGATTGGACCGAATTATTCGCATTTTGCTGAAGCGACGGCATTGGTAACTAATGGCGGCGCGATTTCGATCAGCAATAAAGTCGAGCTAAAAGACGCATTCGACTTATTAATTCAAAATCCGGATGAGCGTTATGAAAAGGGCAATATCGCATCGACCTTCGTGCAAATGAACCGAAACGCGACCAATATAATTGTCAAACATTTAACAGCTGGGCGGTTGTGACCTTCGGGCATACGTTTTTTAAAAGCCGTATATTGCGCCGCTAAAGATTGAATCACCAAAATTATCAGAAATGAAGTTTACTAAAATCGTATTCCTATTTTTATTAGCCACACAATTGCACGCGCAACAAGGCGGAATGTGGGTTCCTTCGCTATTGAAAGGAATGAATGAAAAAGAAATGAAAGCGCTCGGAATGAAAATTTCGGCAGCCGACATTTACGATGCCAACAAACCGGGCATCAAAGATGCAGTCCCGCAATTTAACGGAGGTTGTACGGCTGAAGTTATTTCGCCAAAAGGATTGTTGCTGACAAATCACCACTGTGGTTACGGCGAAATCCAATCGCATTCGACAGTTGAGAATGATTATCTGACAGACGGATTTTGGGCGATGAACCTCGAGCAGGAACTTCCGAATCCGGGTGTTGTTGTAACTTTTGTCGTAAAGATCGAAGATGTTACCGATCAGGTTTTAAACGGAGTTGATGCGTTGTCTTCTGAAGCTGATAAGCAAGCGAAGATTCAGCAAAATATCACATCGGTTTCAAATACATTTAAAAAAGAAGCTTGGCAGGAGAACAAAATCAGAAACTTTTTTGATGGCAATCAGTACTTGCTTTTTGTAACCGAAACCTATAAAGACATTCGATTGGTTGGTGCGCCGCCATCATCAATCGGAAAATTTGGTTCGGATACCGATAACTGGGTTTGGCCAAGACATACGGGCGACTTTTCACTATTCAGAATTTACGCTGATAAAAATAACCGTCCGGCGGAATATTCAAAAGACAATGTTCCGTATACGCCACGTCACTTTTTGCCGGTTTCGATTGGCGGCGTCAAAGAAGACGACTTTACAATGGTGATGGGTTATCCTGGAAGAACAACTGAATATCTTCCGGCAGTTGCCGTTGAGCAAATTGTAAACGACTTGAACCCGGCTCGAATTTCAATCCGTGAAGCTGCGCTGAAAGTTCAGGATGAATACATGCGAAAAGACAACGCGATTAAAATCCAATACGCTTCAAAGTATGCGGGAATTGCAAACTATTGGAAAAAATGGATTGGCGAAACGAAAGGTCTTAAGAAATCAAATGCTGTCGCGATTAAACGTGCCGGCGAAGCTGAATTCACCAAACGCGTTAACGCAAAAGGAAAAGTTGCCGAGTACGGAAATGTGCTTCCTGAATTTGAGCAGACCTACAAAGAAATCACACCATATGCGGTAGGACGCGAATATTTCAATGAGGTTTTCTTGCGCAATGTTGAAATGACAACGGTTGCATTCCGACTTTACCAGCTGGAACAGATTTACAACAATCGCGGCACACAATCTTTCAATGACAGAAAGCAGAACCTGATTGACGGCATGGGCGAATTCTATAAGGATTTCAATGCTACTGTTGATGAAAAGGTATTTGAAAAGTTGATTGAAATTTATATCACAAAATCACCTCAGCAATTTCTGCCTGCAACACTGAAAGGAGCAAAAGCGTCACAACTGACTTCGAACATCTATCAAAAATCGAAGATGACAACTTTCGAGGGACTGAAGCAATTACTTTCAGGCGACGATAAAACGGTTTTGAAAAACATTAACGCAGATCCTGCTTTCATACTGATCAAGGCTGTTGCCGACAATTACTATACTGAGATCGCTCCGAAATACGATCAGTTGAATCTAAAGAACACGGGATTGCAACGAACCTATATGAAAGGTCTTTTGGAAATGAATCCCGACTCGCGCATTTTCCCGGATGCCAATAGTACGCTTCGGGTAACCTATGGAAAAGTTGATGGCTACCAGCCGATGGATGCTGTTTCGTACGGACCTGTTACCTATCTCAACGGTGTAATGGAAAAATATGTGCCGGGTGATTACGAATTTGACGTTCATGAAAAACTGATCGACCTTTACAACAAAAAAGATTACGGACCATATGGGGTAAACGGTAAGATGCCGGTGAACTTCATCGGTACCAATCACACCACGGGTGGAAACTCGGGTAGCCCGGCAATTGATGCCCGCGGAAACCTGATCGGACTCAACTTTGACCGCGTATGGGAAGGAACAATGAGCGATATTTATTACGATCCTGAAATCTGCCGAAACATTATGGTCGACATGCGATATGTTCTATTTATAATCGACAAATTTGCCGGTGCAAAACATCTTATTGACGAAATGAAAATCGTTAAGCCAAAAAGATAAAAAATGCGGCAACATGGTGATTATCAGACAGACGTTAATCCCACAGAATGAGGCAGTTTAGGACAAAAAATAATTTTTAAAAAAAAATTCAAAATAAATTTTGCGTGTTAAAAAATTTATATCTTTGCCTCGAATTAATAATTAACCTTTTTATAATTAACTAAGATGAAAAAAGTATTTTTAAGTTTAGCAGTAGTTGCAATGAGCGTTTCTTTTGTTTCTTGCAAAGAAACTAAAACTGAAACTGAAGAAGTTGTAGTACCTGTTGAAGAAGTAACTCCAGTTGAAGAAGTTGCTCCAGCTACAGATTCTATCACTGCTGAAACTACAACTACAACTACTACTACTGACGCTACTGCAGCTCCAGTACAGTAATTAAAGTTTACAGTCAAATAAGAGCTCCGCATTGCGGGGCTTTTTTTTTGGCCTAAACCGAAATTAAAGACATCATTTTTTTGGCGACCTTTGTACAAACTAAATATTCCCATATGACACACACCTATTACGTCAACGGAATGACTTGCTCAGGTTGCGAGGCACATGTAAAACACAGCCTCGAATCGCTTCCGGAAATCGTCTCAGCAAACGTTTCCAAAGACGATGCAACGGCCACAATCACAATGTCTACACATATTGCAACCGATAAGTTACAGCAAGCCCTTGGTGGCGCCACCAGTCGTTATCAAATTTCCGAACACCAGCAACCTCATCAACATCACGCCAAACCACCCGAGAAACATACTCCCGGCGCTAAATATTATTGCCCGATGCACTGCGAAGGCGATAAAGTTTACGACAAACCCGGAAGTTGTCCGGTATGCGGAATGAACCTTGAAAAATTGCCGCAGCTCAATGCCAAAAGAGTTTTCAGCTGCCCGATGCATCCTGAAGTTATCAGCGACAAACCCGGCGCTTGTCCAAAATGCGGAATGGACCTCGTTGCCAACAGCTCCAATGCAGATGATGAAGACGAAAACTACAAATCGCTCCGCAAGAAGTTTATAATCGCGGTGATATTTACCGTGCCGATATTTGTCGTTGCCATGTCGGATATGATTCGCAACGGACTATTCACCAACATTCTCAACCAAAATCAGCTGAATTGGATACAACTTCTACTCTGCCTTCCGGTGATTTACGTTACAAGAATGTTTTTTCAAAGAGCGTGGACATCCGTGAAAACGCGCAATTTAAATATGTTCACTCTCATCGGACTTGGCACTAGTGTCGCATTTGTCTACAGCTTAACCGCGCTTTTATTTCCACAGGTGTTTCCAACCGACTTTACTCATAATGGCGCAGTTCACGTTTATTTTGAAGCCGTCGCGGTAATTCTGACCCTTGTTCTACTGGGTCAATTGCTCGAAGCGCGGGCGCATAGCAGCACCAATTCAGCCATCAAAGCACTGCTAGATTTGGTTCCGCCCACAGCCGTGCTGGTCAGAAATGGCGACGAAACAACTATCTCGGTCGATGACGTTCAGGTTGGCGACCTCCTGCGTGTAAAGCCAGGTGAAAAGATTCCGGTAGATGGAACCATCGTCGAAGGCAACGCCAGCATCGACGAATCAATGATCAGTGGCGAGCCAATTCCGGTTGAGAAATCTAGCAATGATAAAGTTGTCCGGGATCAATCAACGGAACCTCATCATTTGTGATGAAAGCAGAAAAAGTAGGTTCAGAAACACTGCTTTCGCAAATCATCAAAATGGTAAATGACGCCAGCCGCACGCGAGCGCCGATCCAAAAACTAGTCGACAAGATCGCAGCCGTATTTGTGCCAATTGTAATCGGTATCGCCATTCTCACCTTTTTTGCGTGGATGATATTTGGTGGTGAAAATCGCTATGCTTTTGCGTTAACCAATGCCATTTCGGTGTTGATTATCGCCTGCCCTTGCGCACTCGGTTTGGCAACACCAATGTCGATTATGGTCGGCGTTGGCCGTGGCGCTCAGGCTGGAGTTCTGATCAAAAATGCCGAAGCTCTGGAAAGCCTCAAAAAAGTGGATACCTTAATCGTCGACAAAACCGGAACGCTCACCGAAGGAAAACCCTCGCTTGATTCGATTTACAGCGAAAATAAAACCGAGAATGAACTTTTGTCACTTATCGCTTCGGTAAATCAGCGAAGTGAACATCCGCTTGCGCTAGCTTTTGTAACAGCAGCAAAAACCCGGGAGCTTCCCCTTCAAAATGTCGAAAACTTCAAGTCAATTACCGGACAAGGCGTCTCAGGAACAGTCAATGACCAGCAAATTTTACTCGGAAACATCTCCTTGCTAAATTCGCATCAAGTAGAAATTCCGAGCCAATTGAAGCAAATGGTCGAATCAAATCAGCAGCAGGGAAAAACTGTATCGTATGTTGCGGTTAACAACATTACCGAAGGCTTTGTGACGATTTCCGATAAAATAAAACCTGAAACGGCAAAAGTAGTTTCAAACTTACTGGCAAAAAACATCGATGTGATCATGCTCACCGGCGACAATTCCCTTACCGCAAAAGCAGTTTCAGACCAACTCGCACTCACCGGTTTCCAAGCCGAAATGTCACCCGAAGACAAACTGAACAAGATCAAAACGCTTCAAAATAACGGGAAGATCGTTGCAATGGCAGGCGACGGGATTAACGATGCGCCCGCTTTGGCACAAGCAAATGTTGGTATCGCAATGGGAACAGGAACAGATGTAGCAATCGAAAGTGCAACCATAACACTAGTTCGCGGCGACTTAAGCGGAATCGAAAAATCGTTTAACTTGAGTCGCGGTGTGCTGAAAAACATCAGGCAAAATCTATTCTTCGCCTTTATTTACAACATACTCGGCATTCCAATCGCAGCCGGACTGCTTTATCCAATCACCGGAACACTGTTGTCGCCAATGATCGCCGGTGCGGCAATGAGCGTCAGTTCGGTCTCGGTGATTGTCAACTCCTTGCGACTCCGATCCCTTAAATTATAAGCATAAAAAAACCCGTTAAACATTAGTCTAACGGGTTTTATTTTGTACTCAGAGCGGGACTTGAACCCGCACGGACATTGCTGTCCACTGGATTTTAAGTCCAGCGTGTCTACCAATTTCACCATCCGAGCAGTAGCACATTGGAGCGAAAAACGGGATTCGAACCCGCGACCTCGACCTTGGCAAGGTCGCGCTCTACCAACTGAGCTATTTTCGCATTTCATTCTGTAAAAGAACCGCAACACAACCGTATTGCGGAGGCAAATTTATAACTTTAATTGAATTATCCAAAGGAAAATTTTAGAAAAATCAACACTTTTTGCAACTCACTGATACTGATTTATTTTCAGGAGCTAATCCTGCTCTTCGCTACTATCTTTTAGTCTTGCTAAAGGCCGCGCCTAAAAGGATAACCGCTTCGATCAGGGCTAAAAGCGGCCACTAACGCGTAATCATCCTCTTGATCTCATTGAGCTTCATCAAAGCCTCAACGGGCGTCAGTGTGTTTATATCCAGATTGATGATTTCATCTTTAATTTCCTCGAGCAACGGATCGTCTAAATTGAAAATACTCAATTGCATCTCCTCCTTCCCCGATTTTATTCCGTGTAGAACTTCGCCACCATGGTCGCGTTCCAGTTTTTTCAACAACTTCTGAGCTTTTGAAATCACCGTTTGTGGCATGCCCGCCATTTTCGCCACGTGAATCCCGAAACTATGCGCACTTCCACCCTTTACCAATTTCCGGATAAAAAGCACATTGTCTTTCAACTCCTTAACCGCCACATTGAAATTTTGGATTCGGTCGTATTGTTCGCTCATCTCGTTAAGTTCGTGATAATGCGTTGCAAACAATGTTTTTGGCTTTGCCGGATGTTCGTGTAAATATTCGGCAATCGCCCAGGCAATCGATATTCCGTCATACGTACTTGTACCACGACCAATTTCATCCAAAAGCACCAAACTCCGATCGGAAATATTGTTCAGGATCGACGCGGTCTCATTCATTTCGACCATAAACGTCGATTCACCCATCGAAATATTATCAGAAGCACCAACTCGCGTGAAGATCTTATCGACTACACCCATTTTTACCGAATCGGCCGGAACAAAGCTTCCCATCTGCGCAAGCAAAACAATCAAAGCCGTTTGCCTTAAAATCGCCGATTTACCCGACATGTTCGGACCGGTGATCATTATTACTTGCTGACTCTCGCGATCAAGGAAAATATCGTTGGCAATATATGGCATTCCAACCGGCAACTGCTTTTCAATCACGGGATGCCTGCCGCCGGCAATTGTTAGTTCATAACTCTCGTCGAGCTGCGGACATACATAATTGTTCTCGAGGGCAAGTTGCGCAAACGAAGCCAGACAATCGAGTTGTGCCACCAGTGAAGCATTGAGTTGCACCGGTTTGATATAAGTGGCAATCCAACTCACCAATTGCTCAAAAATCTCCGATTCAAGTTTATGTATCTTTTCTTCCGCTCCCAGAATTTTGCTTTCGTATTCCTTTAGCTCTTCAGTAATATATCGCTCCGCATTGACCAGTGTTTGTTTGCGGACCCATTCTTCCGGAACTTTATCTTTATGCGTATTTCTGACCTCGATGTAATATCCAAATACGTTGTTGAACGATATTTTAAGCGATGAAATTCCGGTTCGTTCGCTTTCACGTTTTTCGATCCTTTCCAAGAACTCCTTGCCCGATGTCGAAATCGCACGCAACTCGTCGAGCTCTGCATGGATTCCGCTTGCAATCACATTCCCTTTCGCAATCGCAACCGGCGCATCCTGATTCAGCGTCATTTTTATTTTTTCGCGAAGCAAATCGCAACTATGCAAACTATCACCCGTCATCCGAACCGCTTCCTGATTGCTCTTTAAGGCGAGTTCTTTTATCGGAATAACAGCATCAAGCGAATCTTTAAGATAAACGACTTCACGCGGACTCACCTTTCCTGCTGCGATTTTTGAGATTAATCGCTCGAGGTCGGCAATCTGCTTAATTTGATGGCGAATTTGCTCGTGAACTTCGAGATCCGATTTTAAATATTCGACGATCTGATGACGGTTGCGAATCTTATTGATGTCTTTCAACGGCAACGCCAGCCAACGCTTCAACAGCCGGCCGCCCATCGGCGAAAGCGTCTTGTCGATTACATTCAACAGCGTGACCGCATTCGGATTATAACTTTGATAAAGCTCGAGGTTTCGGATTGTAAATCGGTCCATCCAAACGTAAGCATCTTCCGCTAACCGTTGGATATTTGAAATATGACTTAATTTATTATGTTGTGTTTCACTCAAATAATAAAGCGCCGCACCACTTGCAATGATTCCCTCCTGAAGTTCTTCGACACCAAAACCTTTGAGTGAAATCGTCCCAAAATGATTGGTCAAAGTCTCAAAAGCATAATCGTAGTTAAAAGCCCAATCTTCTAAATGAAACTGATGATGATCGTCGCCAAAAACCGTTTTAAACTGACTTTTGCTTTGTTTCGGAATGATGATTTCGCTTGGCTGAAAGTTCTGCAACAGCTTATCGATATATTCATCATCACCTTGAGCGGTCAGGAATTCGCCTGTCGACACATCGAGAAACGCAATTCCGGTGGCTTTTTTTCCAAAATAAACCGAAGCCAAAAAATTGTTCGACTTCGAGTTCAAGATCTCATCGTTCATTGAAACACCGGGAGTAACAAGTTCAGTCACGCCACGTTTAACGATGGTTTTGGTCATCTTCGGATCTTCGAGCTGATCGCAAATCGCAACGCGGAGTCCGGCCTTGACTAGTTTTGGAAGGTACGTATTTAAGGAATGATGCGGAAAACCGGCTAATGCCGTTTCGTTCTCGGAACCCGCCCCGCGCTTGGTTAGAATGATACCAAGAATCTTTGAGGCACGAACCGCATCCTCACCAAAAGTCTCGTAAAAATCCCCTACCCGAAATAGCAAGCACGCATCGGGATATTTTCTTTTGATTTCATTGTATTGCTTCATCAAAGGAGTTTCCTTCGACTGCTTTTCTTTGGATGCCAAGGTTTTGGAATTTAAATTCGGAAGTTAAAGTGCGAAGTTAAAAATTTTGATCCGGATTTGTACAACACCAAAAATTAATTTAATTTTAAGACGTAAATATTTAAGCTAATAGAATTTTATGCTAGATTTGCGATGTTTAATTTAATAATTTACCGATGAAAAAAATAGTAATGTTAGCGATGCTGACGTTTTTAGGTGTTAATGTTGCAAATGCACAAACATCTAAAGCGACTAAAAAAGCGACAACAAAAGAAGCTAGAGTTCAGGGACCTGGTCTTGTTTTCGAAACTGAAACTTTAGATTACGGAACAATTGCTCGTAATTCTGATGGAAAGCGTGAATTTGTTTTGACAAATAATGGTTCTACACCGCTTATTATTACTAATGCAACAGGATCTTGCGGTTGTACTGTGCCTACTTGGCCACGTGAACCAATTGCTCCAGGCGCTAAAGCAGTAATCGGTGTGAAATATGCAACAGACAGAGTTGGCCCATTTTCTAAAACAATCACGCTAACTACAAATGCTGCTGAACCAACTAAAGTCCTAACAATTAAAGGTAATGTTTTACCTGATGCGACTAAAGAATCTCAGAAGAGCTAGTTTATATCAACAAATTTTATAAAGCTTCCCTAAGAAATTTCGGAAGCTTTTTCTTTTATTATGCGAAAGCTACAAAACAGTGAACTCGACCGCAAAAGTGTCGAAGATTTTAAAGAAGCTGAAAAAACGCCAATCACCATAATTTTGGATGACATTCGGAGTCTTAACAATATTGGCTCTGTTTTCAGAACGGCCGATGCATTTCTGCTCGACAAAATTTACCTATGCGGAATTACCGCAACTCCGCCAAACAAAGAAATCCACAAAACCGCATTAGGCGCAACTGAGACCGTTGCATGGAAACACTTCGACTCGGTTACCGATGCAATAAATCAATTAAAAATCGACGGGGCAAAAGTGTATGCCGTTGAACAAGCGGATAAGGCAACGTTACTTCAGGATGTTCAACTTGGAGAAGATCACATCGGACTTGTGTTTGGAAATGAGGTTTTTGGTGTTTCGGATCAAGCGATTGCTTTGTGCGACGGCTGTATTGAAATACCACAACTTGGCACAAAACATTCTTTAAACATTGCCGTCAGTGCCGGAATCGTTATCTGGGATTTGTTTAAAAAAAGGCGTTATCCCCGACTTTAACTTCTGTTCAATCTGTCCGAGTATATATATGTAATCCTCTTGATTCGCCACAAAATCGCGATCAGAAACATCAATAACAAGTATGTTTAAATTGGTCTGCGACTTCACAAAATCAAGGTATCCGCGATTGATTTTTTCAAGATATTCCGGCGTAATATCTTGTTCATAACTGCGACCGCGGCGTTTGATGTTTGCCAGAAGTTTATCCGTATTCTGATAGAGATAAACATATAAATCGGGTTTAGGAATCTCCCGATAAATTATATCAAAAAGCTTTCGATACAACCTGTATTCATCATCAGTCAAAGTAACCTTTGCAAAGATCAGCGATTTGAAAATGTGATAATCAGCAACTATAAATTCGCGGAATAAATCAAATTGAGCAAGATCATCGGAGATTTGCTGATAGCGATCGGCCAAAAAAGACATCTCTAGCGGAAATGCATACCGTGATTGATCATCGTAAAATTTGGGCAAAAACGGATTGTCGGCAAATCGCTCCAAAACAGTTTTGGCATTCAAATCTTCAGCCATTCGATTGGTAAGCGTCGTTTTTCCCGCGCCGATGTTGCCTTCAATGGCTATATAATTGCACAGCGACGGCCGAATGCTATCGAGAGGCGAAATTAAATCAGCTACCGGCCGGCATTGATTCTGATCCGATGTTAACTCCAGAAGTTCAGGTAAATATTGCTGAAATATCGGGTGACGCCATTCCAGCTTCAGATCGCGCATTGGCAAAAGGACAAATAACCGGTCTTGCATCAGCGGATGCGGCACTTCAAGGTGATCAAACTTGATGATTTCCTCATCATATGCTATCAAATCAATATCGATGGTGCGCGACTCATATTGACCGACTTTCTTCGGCGATCTGCCGCTTGCATCTTCGATTCGTTTAATCAATCGCAAAATAGTGTCGGCCGACTTCGAACAATGCATCGAAATCGCACAGTTCAAAAACGGTTCGCCATCAAAACCCCACGCGGGAGATTCGAAAACTCTTGAAACGTTTATAACCGTACCAACGCTATGATGAATATGATCGATCCCTTTGCGTAAATTATCTAGCCTGTCCCCCAAATTGCTTCCGAGAGACAAGATTACCAAATGCTGTTTGTTCATAAATGCACGCTGAAAGTATAACTGAAGAAGATGTAATATCTCACAAATTACGTAAAACAAATTTATAATAAGGCTATCTTTGTAATGCAGTTATGCTAAAATGTCTACTATTTATTTCGTAACAATTCGGCGTTGTTGCAGTCTTACCACAAAAAATTTATCATGAGGTTTTTAGGAAATGTATTGGCTACGCTTGTTGGCTTATTTTTGTTTTGTATGATTTTCTTTTTCGGAATAGTTTTCATCGGAGCCATTGCAGGTTCAGCCGGATCGAGTGTTCCGGTAAAGAGTGATGCCGTTATCGAACTCGATATTTCCAAAGTAACGAATGACTATGGTGGAAAATCGCGCTATCCCGAATTCAATCATTTCGAAGTTAACCACGACGGTTTATCAAATATTCTGGCCGCAATCGAAGCAGCAGAAACCGATGATAAAATCAAGGGGATTTCGATTATTAACAACAACTCGGCTTTAGGTGCGGCACAAAGCAAAGCATTGCGTGATCAGCTGGAAAAATTCAAAAAATCGGGTAAATTCATTTATTCCTATGCCGATGTTTATACCCAAAAAGACTACTATCTAAATTCGGTTGCCGATCAGATTTATATCAATCCGATTGGCTCGATGGAGTTCCGCGGATTATCAACCGAAGTGATGTTCTTCAAAGATCTTCAGGAGAAATCAGGGATTAAGCTGGAAGTTGTTCGTCACGGAAAATACAAAAGTGCGGTTGAGCCGTTTCTTCAAAATGAAATGAGCGACAGCAATCGCGAACAAATTACGTCATTGATCAGTTCGGTTTGGCATTCTTTGCTGACCGACATTTCTAAAAGCAGAAATATTTCAACCACGAGGTTAAACGAAATTGCCGACGGACTTCTGGCACGAAATCCAGAAATGGCAAAACAGGAAAAATTGATCGATCGAATCGAATACGAAGATGTTTACCATTCCGACATCCGCAAAGCGTTAAAGCTTGATCAGAATGCTAAAAAATACAACAAAATCAAAATACTGGATTACGCTAAGAATGTAGCCACAACCGGAAAATCAGCGGGCACTTCGGATAAAATTGCCATAATTTATGCTCAAGGCGAGATCTTAAGCGGTGAAGGCGATGAAAATTACATCGGCGAAGGATCAATCAGACGGGCACTAAAAGCCGTTCGCGAAGACAAAAACGTCAAAGCTGTCGTGTTGCGAATCGACTCGCCAGGAGGAAGCGCGCTCACCGCAGATTTAATTTGGCGCGAAATCGAACTCACCCGCAAAGTGAAACCTGTTGTTACTTCAATGGGAAATTTGGCCGCATCCGGAGGTTATTATATTGCGTGTAATTCGAATACGATTTTTGCCGAAGAGCAAACGATTACCGGATCAATCGGGGTTTTTGGAATGTTGCCAAACCTGACGGCGTTATCCTCGCGAATCGGAATTCACACTCAGCAGGTTGTTACCAATAAAAACGCCGCGGGATATAGTCCGTTTGTGCCAATCGATGAAAATTTCAAAGCTGTTACTCAGGAAGAAGTTGAACGCGTTTATACTACATTTATAAACCGTGTTGCCGCGGGTCGTGATTTGTCGATTGACGATGTGGATAAAGTTGCCCAAGGTCGTGTTTGGTCAGGAACTGAAGCATTACAAAACGGATTAGTGGATAAAATTGGCGGCTTAGATGATGCTATTGCTGAAGCAGCCAAACTTGCTAAAATCGAAAAATATAAAACCGTTGACTATCCCGAATACGACAAAAATTTCCAGGATCTACTTGCAAGCATGGGCGTTCCGTTTATGAAATCAAAGTCGGAAATATTGCTTGACGAACTCGGTCCTGAGGCTTATCGCTTGCTTCAAGAAGTAAAGATGGCTACTAAAACCAGTGGCGTACAAGCTCTGATGCCATTCAAACTCCAATTGAATTAACCAATAATTACCATTTTATCTACGTTGTAAATTCGTAACCTACGATTTAATATGAAAAAGTTTTTAAAAATCTTCGGAATCATTGTTCTTCTGTTAATCATTGCATTATTTGCCGCGCCTTTTTTATTTAAGGATGCGATAAAAGCTAAAATTGCCGCAACCATCAATGAGAATGTTGATGCGGTTGTGTCTTTTGACGATGCTGATATCAGTTTATTCAGAAGTTTTCCGAAAGCCAATGTTACCATAGACAAGTTGATGATCATCAACAAAGCACCATTTGCCGGTGACACGCTGGTTTCACTTGGAGCTGTCAGCCTCGACATGTCTGTTAAAGAATTATTCAAAGGCGAATCAGAGCCAATTAATGTTGACGGCTTTTCGATCGACGAGGGAATAATCAATATCCTTTTCAACAAAGACGGAGTCGGAAATTTTGACATCGCGCTCAAAGACGAAAAAGAAAAAGATCCGGGAAAAAGCGACCCGATGCAGTTTAAGATTAAGGAATATAAAGTCAACAATTTGCGTTTTACCTATTTCGATGAATCTTCTGAAATGAAACTCATCATTGACAGTTTGTACCATTCCGGAAACGGCGACTTCACCAACGACAAATTGGATCTCGACACGAAATCGGCCGCCAAAATCACATTCAATATGGGCAAATCAAATTATATGCGTCGTATTCCCCTTACACTTGATGCCGTACTTGGAATCGACATGACCAATCAGGTGTACTCTTTTAAGGAAAACAAAGCGGTAATCAATCAACTTCCATTGGAATTCGATGGTTTTATAAAACTGCTCGAAGCCGGTCAACAATATGACTTGACTTTCAAAACCCCAACTTCATCACTTAAAAACCTGCTGGCCTTGATTCCGGCTGAATATTCCGGAAGCATCGAAAATGTGCAAACGTCAGGAAATTTTGCCATCAACGGATTTGCAAAAGGAAATTATACCGATACTACAATCCCGAAGTTTACTATATCGATTACGTCAAACGATGGTACGTTCAAATATCCGGATCTTCCGAAATCTGTTAGAAATATTGTCATTGACGCCAAGATCATCAACGAAAGTGGCATCATGAATGACACCTACGTCAACCTCGACAAACTGACATTTGCCATCGATCAGGATGTTTTTAATGCAAAGGCAAATATTAGGAACTTGACAGAAAATGCTTTGGTCAACGCCGAATTAAAAGGCACCGTCAATCTTGCGAACCTGTCTAAAGCATATCCGATAAAACTTGACCAGCCGTTAAGTGGGATTTTGAATGCCGATGTCCGAACAAAATTTGACATGCAATCGGTTGAGAAAAGTCAGTATCAAAATATCGATAACTCCGGGGATATGAGCCTGTCGAGATTTAATTACAATAATGATGGCACGCAGATGACAATCAGCAATGCAAAAGTTCAATTCAATCCGAGTCGGGTTTCCTTACAGCAATTCGATGCTACAATGGGTAAAAGCGACATCAAAGCCAGCGGAACTTTAGACAATTTTTACGGATTTTTGTTTAGCGATCAGGTGTTGAAAGGAAACTTTACTGTTGAGTCAAATCAAATCGCGGTGTCCGATTTCATGTCGGATGAGCCGGCAGCTACGGAAACGACTGCAAAGAAAACAGCGATGAAGATTCCGGCATTTTTGGATTGTTCAATAAACGCAAAAGCCGCCACGGTTCTATACGACAATCTCGTGTTGAAAAACGTAGCCGGGAAAGTGATTGTGCGCGATCAGCAAGCCACGCTTCAAGATGTTACAACAAACATTTTCGGTGGAACGATTGGCGTTGCCGGTAATGTATCAACTAAAGCGGCGGTGCCAACTTTTAGCATGAATCTTAACATGAAAGCAGTCGACATCGCTCAGACCTTCACTCAACTTGACATGCTTAAAAACATCGCACCAATTGCGGGTGTCATAAACGGTAAATTGAATACGAATATCGCGGTTGCCGGAAATCTGGATAGGTTTGAAATGACACCGGATCTGAAAAGCATTACCGGTAATTTGATGGGTCAGCTTTTGTCGACCACAGTCAATGCAAACAGTTCACCGTTTTTATCGGCATTAGACAATAATCTGAATTTTATCGACCTCAATAAGATCAATCTAAACAACCTTCAAACCTCGCTGACGTTCAACAACGGAAATGTGGTTGTAAAGCCATTTACTTTAGCTTATCAGGACATTAAATTAAATGTGGGCGGTCAACACGGTTTCGATCAGTCGCTTCAGTACAACTTGTCGTTTGATGTTCCGGCAAAATATCTCGGAACTGAAGCTAATAATTTGATCGCTAAGTTAACGCCGACCGAAGCCAATCAAATAAAGAACATTCCTATTAAAGCAAACGTCACCGGAAACTTTAAAAATCCGAAAATCACCACTGATATTAAACAGGCCGTGACTTCGCTGACCAATCAACTTGTTCAAATGCAAAAAGAGAAATTGGTAAACAAAGGAAAGGATGCGCTGACAAATCTTATTACCGGCAACAAACCAACTACTACGCCTGACACCACTAAAACGGCGCCGGCCACACCTAAGGAAGCTATAAAAACGAAAGCGTCGAATGCGCTAAAAGACCTTTTAAACAAAGGTAAAAAGGAAAAAGAGGAACCAGCGAAATAGCTATACCCCGATTTGCACAATTGATCCCTCGGCGGCACGGACATTAAAAACCGTTCCGTCGTTGAAGATCAAATATTGCCCGCGAATTCCGATTAATTTACCTCTGAAATACGGTGTTTTTTCAAGGTTCAGCCCTTGCACTTTCTTTGGATATTCGGTTACGGGATATTGGATTTCGACAATTTCGGGATTCGAATTATAATAAAACTCCCGAACTTCTTCAGGAAGATAGCTTTCGACTTTTCGGCGTTCTGCCAACAAATCAGACGGGGTCACATCATTACAAAGCATGCGTCGCCAGTTGGTTTTATCAACGTAATATTCTTTAAGTGCAACTTCAGCCAGACCTGCGAGATACCTGTTCGGCACCTCAACCACAGTTATCGCGGAGCAAGCGCCCTGATCGATCCAGCGAGTCGGGACTTGCGTACTTCTTGTCACGCCCACTTTAACTTCACAAGCCAAAGCCAAATAAACCGTATGTGGATGAAGCTGAACACTGCTTTCGTAATCCAGATCACGGTCGGCTATACCGAGGTGCGCCGTACTTAATTCAGGACGAAGAATCCAATCGCCTGCTGACGGGCTTGTCGAAAAACACTGATAGCAGAAACCTTGTCGGAAGATTTTTTTCTTTTTAGAACAATGAATACATTGATAACCCGAGTATCGAAGTTCGATTTCTTTGCCAATAAGTTGATTGACGTTGATAAAGCTATCTTCAAAGATCAAATAGTATTGAATCGGCTGACCTTGCTCGGTCTGCATTTTTGTAAGTACACCCTGATATTCCATCGGCCATTAGTAGCGCAAAAATTGCTAAATTTTCGTATTTTTGGTAAAGTTAAAACAAAATAACGTCAATGGCTTTACCGATAATAAACTCTATTGCTTCATGGGTTTTAAAACAGCGAATTCATCAGATGGAACTGTTTTTAAAATATCCGAACGAGGTTCAGGAAGAGTTGCTGATGACATTGATACGTGCGTGTGAAAACACCGTCATTGGCCGCAAATATGACTTTGCATCCATAAGGTCATATCAAACTTTTACGGAACGGGTTCCGGTGTCGGCTTACGAAGAGCTCGAAGCCCAGATTGAACGCACCAGAACAGGCGAACAATCGGTATTTTGGCATTCGCCGATTAAGTGGTTTGCAAAGTCAAGCGGAACCACAAATGCCAAAAGCAAATTTATTCCTGTAAGTTCCGAAGCGCTCGAAGATTGTCATTATAAAGCCGGAAAAGACTTGCTTTGTCTTTACCTCAACAACAATGAAAATTCGCAGATGTTTGTCGGCAAAAGTCTAAGGCTTGGTGGCAGCAAACAAATCTACGAAGACAAAAATACATTCTTTGGCGATCTCTCAGCCATATTGATCGAAAACATGCCGATTTGGGCTGAATTCAGTAGTACGCCGAGCAACAAAGTTTCACTGATGAGCGAATGGGAATCGAAGATCCCGGCAATTATCAAAGAGACGATGAACGAAAACGTAACTAGTTTTGCGGGCGTGCCTTCTTGGATGCTCGTGCTTTTAAACCGCGTCCTGGAAGAAACCGGAAAGACAAATTTGATGGAAGTTTGGCCAAATCTTGAGGTCTATTTCCACGGTGGCGTTAGCTTTGATCCGTATCGCGAACAGTACAAGAAAATCATACCGAACAACGATTTCAAATATTACGAAATCTACAATGCATCTGAGGGCTTTTTTGCCATTCAGGATCAGAACGATTCGAACGATTTGCTATTAATGCTGGATTACGGCATTTTTTACGAATTCATTCCGATGGATAGTTTCGGTACACCAAACCAGCGTGTAGTAAGACTGACCGATGTCGAATTGAATAAAAATTACGCTGTTGTCATCACTACAAATTCCGGTTTATGGCGATACCTTATTGGCGATACCGTAAGATTTACCTCACTGAAACCGTATCGCATCCGCGTAAGCGGGAGAACCAAACATCACATTAATGTATTTGGAGAAGAGTTGATGGTGGAAAATACCGATCAAGCAATTGCAAAAACCTGTCAGGCCACCGGTGCTGAAATAGCGGATTATACTGTTGCGCCGATTTTTATGGACGGCAAAGAAAAGGGCGCACATGAGTGGATGATTGAATTTAAATCGCATCCCAAAGACATCGAGCAATTCAGACAGATTCTGGACGAGTCGCTGCAATCGTTAAATTCCGATTACGAAGCCAAGCGATACAATAATATGACACTTAATCCGTTAGTTGTCAACGTCGCGCGTGAAAACCTTTTTTACGACTGGCTTAAGGAAAACGACAAGTTGGGTGGTCAACATAAAATTCCGAGACTTTCCAATCAGCGGGATTACCTTGAGCAGTTGAAAAACATGCAGTGACAATAATCACAAAAAATGTTATGAGGAAAATTATTTTTGGAGTTGTGGTCGGATTAGTGATGATGTCTTGCGCAAGCGGATGGAAATGCAATAAACGTTATTGCGAAGTGTCAAAAAAAGAATCCTGTTTGACACGAGAAGTATAAAACAAGCCTGCAATTTAAACTTGCAGGCTTTTTTTATGATGCGGTTTTTAGCCGTTGTAGTAAATTTTTGTTGAGTGCAACCTCGGCATAATGTTTATCAATTGTGAGCACTTTTTCGTCTGAACCCGGAAGTTCATACATGGCATCCGTTAGAATCGCTTCACAAAGAGACCGAAGTCCGCGAGCACCAAGTTTGTACTCTAGTGCTTTATCGACTACAAAATCGAGCGCTTCGTCGCTGATGATAAAGTCGACATCGTCCATCTGAAACAACTTGTGATATTGCTTAATTAAAGCGTTTTTTGGTTCAGTCAGAATCGCGCGCAAGGTTTCGCGATCAAGCGGATCCATATGAGTCAATACCGGTAATCTACCAATGATCTCAGGAATCAATCCGAAGTCGCGGATATCTTTCGGGATAATGTATTGCAACAAATTATCCTTATCGATGTTATCGGCGTTTTTCGAAGTGCTATACCCTACTGCCTGGCGGTTGAGTCGTTTTGAGATGACTTTCTCGATACCGTCAAATGCGCCTCCTGCGATAAACAAGATGTTTTGCGTATTGACTTCCACAAATTTTTGATCCGGATGTTTTCGACCACCTTTCGGCGGAACATTCACAACCGTACCTTCGAGAAGCTTCAACAACGCTTGTTGTACGCCCTCGCCTGAAACATCACGTGTTATCGACGGATTATCGCTTTTGCGGGCGATTTTATCAATTTCGTCAATAAACACGATTCCGCGCTCAGCTTTGGCAACATCGTAATCGGCAGCTTGAAGCAATCGCGTTAAAATACTTTCAACATCTTCACCAACGTAACCTGCTTCAGTCAATACGGTTGCATCAACAATTGCAAGTGGTACGTCGAGCATTTTCGCAATGGTTTTTGCCACTAGTGTTTTACCCGTACCGGTTTGACCAACCATGATAATGTTGCTCTTTTCGATTTCAACCTCATCGTCATTCTGCAATTGCATCAAACGTTTGTAGTGATTGTAAACCGCAACCGACATCACCTTTTTGGTCTGGTCTTGACCGATAACGTACTGATCCAGAAAAGCGCGAATTTCTTTTGGACGACGCAACACTAAATTTGCTGCTGCCTTCGAATTCCCACTTGCCTTTAGTTCCTCAATGACAATACCGTGCGCCTGCTCTATACATTTGTCACAAATGTGCGCGTTTATTCCGGCGATCAATAGATTCGTCTCCGGTTTTTTCCGCCCACAAAATGAACATTCCAAAATCTCTTTTGCCATTTTATAAATTTTCGGTGTAGCTAATGCTACTGATTATGATCTGATGAGAACTTCATCGACCATGCCGTATTCTTTCGCTTCTTCAGCTTTCATCCAGTAATCACGCTCGCTATCGGCATGAACTTTTTCGAAGGATTGTCCGCTATGATTTGAAATAATATGATATAACTCATTTTTAAGTTTCAACATCTCACGCAGGTTGATTTCCATATCAGTGGCAACACCTTGTGCTCCGCCTGAAGGCTGGTGGATCATCACACGTGAATGAGGCAATGCCGAACGTTTTCCCGCCTGGCCTGCACAAAGCAATACCGCGCCCATTGACGCCGCCATACCTGTACAAATTGTTGCCACATCCGGTTTGATGTATTGCATTGTATCGTAAATCCCGAGACCTGCGTAAACGCTTCCGCCCGGAGAGTTGATGTAAATTTGAATGTCTTTAGACGCATCGGCACTTTCCAGGAAAAGCAATTGCGCTTGTACGATGTTTGCAATCTGGTCGTCGATACCGGTACCCAGGAAAATAATCCGGTCCATCATCAAACGCGAGAAAACATCGAGTTGTGAGACATTTAACTGACGCTCTTCTATAATATAAGGTGTCATCCCAACAGGGTTCATGCTTCCCACAATTTTATCGTAGTACAAACTGTTTACACCATGATGCTTTGTAGCGTATTTTTTAAATTCTTTACCGTAGTTCATCGAATTGTTTTTATAAAATTAATGTGAACTTTAAAGGTACGAAATAATTGAAAAATTATTCTCCGTACATTTCCTTAATGAAATCAGGGTATGAAACGGTTTTTTCTTCAGCAGCAACTTTTTCTTTGAACAAGTTCAGCATTTTTTCGCTCATTACTTGTTCTGACAACCTTTTCACTTCATCCTGATTTGAAAGAACACGCGCTACGATTCCGTCAATGTCTGCCTCGCTAGGATCCATCTGACCGAATTGAGCCATTTGTTTTTTGATTACTTCAGATGTGTATGCTTTCAGATCTTCGAAAGTAATCTGAAGGTTGTTACCTAAGATAATCTTGCTTTCGATAAGTTGATAACGAAGTCCGTTTTCAGATTTGTTGTATTCCTCTTCAGCTTGTTCAGCGGTAAGCGGAGTTTCGCCGGCGCTCATAATCCACTTTTTAAGGAATTCAGCCGGAAGATCAAATTTTGTATTCTTGATCAACGATTCAGTTACGTCGTTAAGGAATTTCTGCTCAGCCTGCGTATCAAATTGCTTTTCAGCGTCCTCTTTGATTTTATTACGAAGATCGTCTTCAGATGTCACGTTTCCTTCACCAAAGATTTTATCGAAAAGCTCTTGGTTAAGATCGGCAAGTTCGCTTGTGTTGATTTCTTCGATTGTAAATTCGACATCAACCGCAAGACCGTGAACATCGTCGTGACCAACTTTAAGGTAATCCATCAGTTTGTGATCGTCATCGAAAAGTCCGCTTGTGTTTAATACAACTACATCGCCAACTTTTTTACCGACGAATTTATCAGCTACAGCTTTATCTTTGAAAATATCCGAAGTGATCGCCGTTCTGTTTTCGATTCCTTTTTCCTCATTTCTGAAAGTACCGACAAGTTCAGAATCAGCATCAGCAACTGATTGTGAAACCAGTTTGCCGTATTGTTTTCTAATGCGAATCACTTGATCATCGATCATTTTATCGTCGGCAGTGATCTTGTATTTCTTGATGTCTTTTACAGAAGCTAAATCGACGTCGAATTGAGGCGAAAGTCCAAGTTCAAATTCGAACGTGAAATTTTCAGCATCCCAATCGAACTCATCTTTAACCTGCGGAAGGGGATTCCCGAGCAATTCAAGTTTTTCATCCTGAAGGTAACGATTCAGGTTTTCCTGAAGAACTTTATTAACTTCCTCGAGAAGTACAGCTTTACCATATTGTTTTTTGATAAGGCTCATTGGAACGGCGCCTTTTCTAAAACCCGGAATTGAAGCCGTTTTTCTATAATTTGCCAATACATTTTCGACCTTCCCTGCGTAATCGTCTTTTGATACTTCTACCGTGACAACAGCATTGAGATCATCGATATTATTTCTTGTAATGTTCATTTGATTTAAGAATAAAATTGGGTGGCAAAAGTAGCACATTTTTGCAACCTTGCCAAGTTTATAAAATGCTAACGTTTCTCGCCTGTTAGCTGAAAGAGCAGTGATTGAGTGATAGATAGAATTACGCTGAAAAGCATGGCAGTCCAGAAGGAATCAACTGTGAAACCACCGACGATCAAGGTGCAAAACATAATCATCAGCGCATTGATAACCAGCAAAAACAACCCGAAGGTAAAGATGGTTACCGGAAGCGTAAACAGAACAATGATCGGTTTGATAAAAAAATTCAGGATCGAAAGCACCAGCGCAACGATTAGTGATGTTAGAAAACTGTCGACGTGTACACCGCCCATGAAATTAGCCAATAATGTTACCAAAATGGCGGTAATCAACAATCTGAGTAATAGCTTCATAAATTTAGAAAAGCGTAAAATTAAACCTAAATCCCACAATTCGCATTCACTTTAAGATTCCTTTAGATATTTGATTGCCTTGTCAAAGAATTCGTCAGGGTTTTCGGCATGAAGCCAATGGGACGCGTTCGATACAATTTCGATGGTCGCGTTGGGGAAATGATGGCGGATTTCACTCGTATCGGTTTCGCGAATATAATTTGAGTTTTCACCTTTTAAGAATAGGACCGGTTTTTCAAAATGCGCTTCGGCATCTAAAGCGTCACCGATCGCGTCCTGGTCTTTATTGAAAACCTCGAGGTTAAATCTAAAGGCGAGTTCGTCCTGGGATTTGCGATAAATGCTTTTCATCAGAAATTGCCGTGTTGACGATTCCGGAATATACGGCTTCATCATTTCTTCGATTTCGCCCCGGTCGCTGGTTTTTGAAAAGTCGACTGCGTTTAAGGCCTGGAAAATTTCCTGATGATGGGGTCTATAATATTTAGGAGCGATATCGGCCACGATGAGTTTTGAGGTCATCTCCGGATTTTTAACTGCGAAGTTCATTGCGATTTTTCCGCCCATTGAATGTCCGATGATTGAAACCGATGACAGATTTTTGTCTTTACAGTATTCTTCGATATCGGCTACCATTGCCGGATACGTAAATTCGTCTGAATGAAAAGACCGTCCGTGATTTCTCATATCGGGAATGTGAACTTCGAAACCTGCGTCGGCGAACCGATTGCCGAGTGTTTTCCAGTTGTCGGACATTCCGAGGAAGCCATGTAAAATAAGCAGCGGTTCTCCTTGGCCTTCGATTTTAGAATATAGCATAAGATTTAATTTTAGGGTTGAGTAACACCGGCGATTGCGTGAGGGATTGAAGCGGCATCCTCGAGGCGATAGCCGGAGAGATACAGCGCAAAGCCCGACCCCTTGTGGTCACGCCAAATTACATCAACTTTTTAATGTACATGTTAACGACATTTTCGAGTCCGAGGTAAAGCGCCTCAGAAATCAGCGCATGACCGATTGAAACTTCGAGCAAATCGGGAATTGAATCTTTAAAATATTGAATATTATTGAGGCTCAAATCGTGCCCGGCGTTAATTCCGAGGCCGCACATATTAGCCCGCAAAGCCGCATCAACATAAGGCGCGACGCTGCTGACGTTACCAACTTCGTATTCGCGGGCAAAACTTTCGGTGTAAAATTCGATGCGATCTGTCCCGATATCTTTTGCGCCTTCGACCATTTCGACAATGGGATCGACAAAGATTGAGGTTCGGATGCCGTTGCGTTTAAATTCGGCAATGACTTCAGAGAGAAATTGGCGGTTTTTAATGGTGTCCCAACCCGCGTTTGAGGTAATTGCATTTGGCGCATCGGGAACCAGCGTCACTTGCTCAGGCTTGATTTCGAGAACAAGGTCGATGAATTGCTTTTCGGGATTTCCCTCGATGTTAAATTCGGTGTAAACAACGCTTTTTAAATCGCGTGCGTCCTGATATCGAATGTGGCGCTCATCGGGGCGCGGATGAATGGTGATGCCGTGTGCGCCGAAAGATTGAATGTCGGTTGCAACTTTTAAAAGATCGGGAACATTGCCACCACGAGCATTTCGAAGGGTTGCGATTTTATTGATGTTGACGCTGAGTTTAGTCATAAATAGGCTGATTTGATGTGTCACAAAATTACGAAGTAATATACCGATGTTGTGGTAAAATTTGATTAATTTGCGCGGTAAAGCCTGATATATGACAGAGATTACGGATTTTATAACCAATGATTACAAGCCTATAGACAGTTCTGAAACTGTGGCGGTGATTCGGGATTTTTTTGAAGAGGTGAATTTTTCTCACTTTCCGGTGGTCGAGGAAAGCATTTACATAGGATGTATTGCGGGGCATGATGCCGAAACGTTTGATGAGGACAAGCAAATTGGTCAATACCGATATGCGCTTGAAGGCTTTTATGCGCGCACCAATATGATCTGGTTGGATATTTTGGAGTTGTTTGCGAAGAATTCGACCAACATTGTTCCGGTTTTGGATGACAACAATGTGTATGTCGGATATTATGAGATTCCGGATGTGATCAAATTTTTTAACGAGACGCCGTTTTTGAAGGAACCCGGGGCTGTGATTGTGGTTCGCAAGGGGATATTGGATTATTCGATGAGTCAGATTACTCAGATTGTTGAAAGCAACAACGGAAAACTTTTGGGATTGTTTATATCCGATGCGACAGCGGATTCGGTTCAGGTGACCATTAAAATTTCACTTGGCGCGATGAATGAGATCATCCAGACTTTTAGGCGATACGACTATGAAATTATTTCGGAGCATCAGGAAGACAGCTATATGACAAGTTTGAAAGAGCGTTCTGATTACCTCGACAAATACCTGAACATGTGATGAAAGTTGCGATTTTCGGCCAATATTATCAAGAGAACAGTCAGCGTTCCATAAAAGAAATCTTTGCATTTTTTAAGAAGCGCGATGTGGAAGTGATTGTTGAGAACATTTACTATTCGGTTTTGCGCGAAAAAAATGTACTTGATCAAACGCATTCCACGTACACTTCGCCTGACGATTTTGATCGGGAGACAAAGCTGATGATTTCGATTGGCGGCGATGGAACAATTTTGAGAGCAGCAACATTTGTTCGCGACAGTGGGATACCGATACTTGGCGTAAATACGGGTCGGCTTGGATTTTTGGCAAAGGTTCAGCAGGAGAACATCGAATCGTATTTGCAGTTGATTCTTGACGGCGATTATACGTTATCGGCCCGGACAGTGTTGAGTCTGCACTGTTCAGAGGAAATTCCGGAGTTACAGTTGAATTTTGCGCTGAACGAGATTACGGTTAACCGAAAGGACACCACGTCGATGATTACGATTGAAACGTTTTTGGACGGCGAATATCTGAACTCGTATTGGGCTGATGGTTTGATCATTTCCACACCGACAGGATCTACCGGATATTCACTTAGTTGCGGCGGCCCGGTTTTGATGCCGGAAGTTGACAGTTTGGTGATAACGCCGATTGCTCCGCACAATTTAAACGCGAGACCGCTGGTAATTCCGGATTCGACTGAAATCCGACTTAAAGTATCCGGACGGGAGTCGCAGTACTTAGTTTCGCTTGATTCGAGGCGAGTTGCGGTTGCAAATGAGTCAATTTTAACGATTACTAAAACCCCGTATAAGATTATGATGGTGGAGCTTGAAGGCGAGACATTTATCAAAACCTTGCGCAATAAACTTCTGTGGGGACAAGACAAAAGAAATTAAAGAATTTCCGACAAGTTATACTAGACCTTATCTTATTGCCGTTTGTTAAATGGATTAATTTAACTGCCGTTGCTCCAATGAAATAATCAGTGCAAGACTGCACTAAGCTAGGCAGAATTGTTATATTTGCACGCTATTTTAACAAATGAAGAGACTTCCGATTTTTCTTTTTGTACTCATCAGCTTTTGCCAGGTAAATGCTCAGATTAATGAACTTGGAATTTTCCTTGGCGGAAGTAATTTCGTTGGCGATGTCGGCAAAACCGATTACATAGCTCCAAACGAGCTTGCTTTCGGAATTTTGTATAAATGGAACAGAAGTCCGCGCCACGCCTACCGAATTTCCTACACGCAATCGCAGGTTTCAGGTAATGATGCGGATTCAGATGTTGCAGGACGAAATTTACGCGGGTACCGTTTTGAGAACAGCCTAAAAGAATTGTCGGTCGGGTTTGAGTTCAACTTTTTCGATTTCAACCTTCACGAGCTTGACAGAAAAATAACGCCTTATGTTTATTCGGGTGTTTCGTACTTTTTCTACGACGAGTTATATGTTCTTGACGGCGCAACTGAAAAAGACGACACAACCTCTGCTTTGGCAATTCCGATGACTGTTGGAATCAAGAGCAACATTACACCTTCATTGGTTTTAGGATTTGAAGTGGGCGCCCGATATACATTTACGGATAATATCGACGGCAGCCATCCTAAAGAGGACAGCTATGAGTCGCTGCGATTCGGAAAGATGAACAGCAATGATTGGTATGTTTTCACGGGCTTTACCCTAACCTATACATTTGGCGAAAAACCTTGCTATTGCGCAGAATAACAATGAACTTGACAGAACTAGACACAGAAAATTTACCGAAACATATTGCCGTAATCATGGACGGAAATGGCCGATGGGCGAAACGTCAGGGAATGGTTCGCGTTTTTGGTCATGAAAACGGCGCAAAATCAGTTAGCCGGGTTGTTGAAGCATGTGCGAGGTTGGGTGTTGAAAATTTGACCCTTTATGCTTTCTCGACCGAGAATTGGAACAGGCCAAAATCGGAAGTAAATACATTGATGCGACTGTTGGTAAAATCGCTGCGTAAGGAGCTGAAAAAGCTTCAGGAGAACAATATCAGGTTGCTTACCATTGGAAATTTGGACCGACTCCCCTCGACTACCGCTAAGGCGCTGTCGGAAGTGATCGAACTTACCAAAAACAACACGAGAATGACGCTGACAGTTGCCTTGAGTTACGGCTCGAGAGAAGAGCTGGTACAGGCTGTGAGACAGATTAGCGATAAAGTTAAAAATAATATAATTTCAATAGGCGATATAGACGAATCAAGTATAAATCAGCATCTTTACACGCAAAATTTACCGGATGTTGACCTTTTGATTCGCACCAGTGGAGAGCAAAGAATCAGCAATTTCCTGCTTTGGCAAATTGCTTATGCGGAGCTATATTTCACTGATGTTTTGTGGCCTGATTTTAAAGAAGAAGATTTATTTCTGGCTATAGCCGACTATCAAAAAAGACAACGTAGATTTGGAAAAACGAGTGAACAAATTAAATAGATTTTTAGTGCTACATAAATGTATAAAAATATTCTTGGGAATATTGCTTTTCGGGAATGTTTTTCAATCTACGGCGCAAGAGCGACCTAATTTCGATCAGGGAATAAGGTATATTCTAGCGGATATTGACGTTACAGGTAAAATCACCTTCAACAAACAAACAGTTGTCACTTTTGCCGGTTTGCAGAAAGGTCAGATGATTACGGTTCCCGGTGAAGAAATCAGTAGTGCAATCAAAAAATTGGGCCGTTTAAATCTGTTTAGCGACATCGATTTTTATGTCAGCCGAATTGAAGGCGACAGCATTTATCTCGAACTCGAAATTTACGAATTGCCGAAACTAAGCGACGTAAAGATTCAGGGTGTAAAGAAAAGCAAACAAGAAACGCTCATCAAGGACAGCGGCCTTTCTAAAGGGAAAGTTGTCAATGAGAACCTTATCACAACCACGAAAAACTTTATTGAAAATCAGTATCGCAAAGATGGCTATTACAATGCTAAAGTTGCAATAAATACGGTTTCAGATACTACGGCGAATGAAGTCAAAATGGTTGTTAATGTCGATCGTGGCGATAAAATTAAAATCGACCGCATCACCTTCAATGGCAACGAGAAGTTTACCGATAAGAATCTTCGCAAAGCGATGAAAAATACAAAGCAGAAGAAATTCACCAGAATTTTTAAAGCTTCGAAATTTGTCCGCGAAAAGTATAAAGAAGATCTGGTTTCTGTTATCGACAAGTACAAAGAAAAAGGGTACCGCGATGCGCGAATTATATCTGATTCAGTTGTCTTTAATAAAGAAAAGAACAACTTGTCGATTACAATCAATGTAGAGGAAGGTAATAAATACTATTTCGGAGATATCAAATTTTTAGGAAATAGCGTCTATTCTGATCAATTGCTAAATCGACTATTGGGCATCAAAAAAGGCGATGTTTACAATGGTGTTCTACTGCAAAAAAGAATTGCTGACAAAACTCGTCCTGACGGTGAAACAATCGAAAACCTGTACCAGAATAATGGTTACTTATTTTCAAATATTGATGCAGTAGAGGTTCGTACGGCGAATGACACTATCGATTTCGAAGTTCGTATCATGGAAGGTCCTGTGGCGTACTTCAACAAAATCACCGTTGTTGGTAACGACCGAACAAATGATGAAGTAATCTATCGCGAACTTAGAACAAAACCGGGCCAGAAATATAGTAAAGAGGATCTAGTGCGAACGATTCGCGAGATCGGACAATTAGGATTCTTTGATCCGGAAGCGATTGATCCTAAATTTAAAAACGTTGACGCGGCTGCAGGAACTGTTGACATCGAGTACAACTTAGTTGAAAAAGGGTCAAGTCAGATCGAGCTTCAAGGAGGTTACGGCGGTGGCGGATTCATTGGAACACTCGGACTTTCATTCAACAATTTCTCTGTGCGAAATTTATTCAACAAAGAGGCTTACAAACCGCTTCCAATGGGCGATGGACAAAAAGTAGCGCTACGTCTTCAAGGAAGTTCGTTCTTCCAAACGTATAGCTTGTCATTCTCTGAACCGTGGTTTGGCGGAAAGAAACCGGTTCAATTCAGTTCGTCAATCTCGTATAGTAAGCAGTATTTGAACAACTACCGAACGATGGATGTTGACCGAGGAAAGAGCTTCAACATTTTGAGCGTTTCTGTAGGATTAGCGAAAAGACTTACTGCTCCTGACGACTCATTTGTATTTTCAAATGCCATCAGTTACCAGTACTACGATTTGAACAATTACAACACAGGATTATTTACATTCGGTGACGGGGCGTCGAGAAACCTTGCATATACCATTGGTCTTTCGCGAAACAACAAAGGTGTTAACCCGATATTCCCGACATACGGTTCTGAATTCAGCATCTCTGCTAAATTTACTCCGCCTTATTCAATGTTCAACGGAGTTGATTATGGCGATTTGGAAAACCAGGAGGAATACAAACTGAAATACAAAGCCAACTCTGGATTGGCTACGGTTGAAACCAACGGCCAAACTGTGAGTGAAGGCGATTATATCAGAGAAACCGGTGATAACACGAATCTTTACGAGCGTGTCGACAATTATCAGGACGCTGATGCCGATCAATCAAAAGTTGACCAGAAGAAATTTAACTGGCTGGAATACTATAAAATAAAATTCAAAGCAGATTGGTATACCAAAATTTATGGTAAATTCGTTTTACGTTCAATGGGCGAGTTCGGTTTCTTGGGAGCTTACAATCAGGAAAGAGGCTTGGTTCCTTTCGAAAGATTCTTCCTTGGAGGTGACGGACTTGCAAACTTTGCGCTTGACGGACGGGAAGTGATTGGATTGAGAGGATATCCAAATCAATCATTGACACCAACTGACGCGAGAGGATTGCAAAACGGAGCGACTGTTTATAACAAGTTCTCGCTTGAATTACGCTACCCGATCACCTTGAAAGGACAAGCACAGATTTTTGCGTTGTCGTTCCTTGAGGCCGGAGCATCGTATGATTCGTTTAAAAATTACAATCCATTTGTATTGCAGCGTTCAGCCGGATTAGGTATCCGTGTGTTCATGCCGGCATTTGGATTATTGGGAATTGATTTCGGATATGGATTTGATGCATTGCCTATACCAGGAATGACGAAACCGAACGGATGGGAAACTCACTTTATTATTGGTCAGCAGTTCTAGAAAAAGCTGGCATGATATTTTCTAAAGCATTTTTGATTATGAAAAAACACTTTTTAATCCTGCTGTTAGCTGTATCTCTTACAGCTGTTGCCCAAACAAGGGGTGTAAAGATCGGATACATTGACATGGAGTATATTCTTCAGAATGTTCCGGATTATGCTGAAGCCAATAATCAACTGGAATTGAAAGCACAAAAATGGAAGCAGGAAGTTGAGGCCAAATCCAACGAGATTGAAAAACTCAAATCGGCTTTAAAAACCGAACAGGTGTTATTAACCAAAGAACTTATTGAAGAACGTGAAGAGGAAATCCGATTCCAAGAAAAGGAATTATCCGATTTTCAACAAAAACGTTTTGGGCCGGGAGGCGATTTAATGATTCAGAAGGCAGTTTTGGTAAAACCAATCCAAGACCAGGTTTTTACTGCTGTACAAGATATTTCGGAAGCAAAGAAATACGATTTCATTTTCGACAAATCGTCTGATCTTACGATGTTGTTTGCCGCCAAGCGACATGATATCAGCGATCAGGTAATCCGGACATTGACACGTTCAAACAGACGTGATCAATTAAGCAAAAAGCAATTAAAGGAAGAGGAAGCCCGGGAAGCGAAAGAGGATCTGATTGATGAAAATCCAGCTCTTGCGGAACGTGAAAAAGCTTTGGAAGACAAGCGAGCGGCCCGCGAACAGTTATTGGCTGACCGAAAAGCTGCGGCCGAGGAACGAAAAAGACTTGCTGACGAAAAAAGACAGCAAATTCTTGCGGAGCGGGAAGCGAAAAGAAACGGTGGCAAAGCACCTGAAAAAAATCAGGAAGATCCATCAGGAGAATCGCCTACTACGGTTGAACCAGCGAATCGAATCGCATCAGACACTACAGCGACCGTAGACCCTAGGAAAGCAGCTGCAGAAGCGCGTTTAAAGGAACTCGCAGACAGAAGGAAAGCCGCTGACGAATTACGCGCACAAAAATTAGCTGATCGAGAAGCTGCAAAAGAAGCTGCACGCATTGCTAGAGAAGAAAAACTGACACCAAAAAAAGACGACGAATAACGAATTAATTTAAATATTTAACATGATGAAACAAATGAAAACTTTACTAATAGCTGCAGCCTTATTTTTAGGCGTTAACCAAGTTGCAAATGCTCAGGCAAAAACAGCTCATGTAGATGTTAGTGAGATAATGATGAAGATGCCAGCCATGCTTGATGCTCAAAAACAACTTGAGAAATTAAGCACGACTTATGATGCGGATTATAAAACAATGGTTGAAGAATATCAGAATAAAATCAAAAAATACGACGCTGAGGCAACTACAGTTTCAGATAAAATGAACGAAGAGCGATCTAAAGAAGTTCAGGATATGCAAAAGAGAATTGTTGATTTTAGAGACAACGCACAAAAAGAACTGCAGAAAAAAGAGCAGGATATTACAAGACCGCTAATTGAAAAAGTACGTGCTTCTATTCAAAAGATTGGTAAAGCAAAAGGATATCAGTATGTACTGAATTCAGCAGAGTTACTTTTAGCTGACGGTCCGGACATCACTGCAGATGTTAAAAAAGACCTTGGATTTTAATAAAAATCCCGATCATAATTTTAAAGCTGCCCTATCCGGGGCAGTTTTTTTTTAACTTTGTAGCATGAATACTAAACTGCCTATTGGGCTATTTGATTCCGGCGTGGGCGGCACATCGATTTGGAGAGAGATTGCAACACTTTTACCAGGCGAGGATACAATTTATCTTGCAGATAGTAAAAACGCGCCATATGGCGAAAAAACGCGAGATGAAATTGTAGCGCTCAGCATAAAAAACACCGAATTTCTTTTAAACCAAAATTGTAAGTTAATCGTGGTCGCATGCAATACCGCTACGACAAATGCAATAGAAATACTACGCGCTCGCTATCAAGTACCTTTTATCGGAATTGAACCTGCCATAAAACCAGCTGTACATAATTCCACAAAACAAACTGTTGGAGTTTTGGCAACCAAAGGTACCTTGGCAAGCGAACTCTTCAGTAAGGCAGTCGAAACGTATAGTCAGACAAAAATAATTGAGCAGGTAGGCCGTGGATTAGTTCGGTTGATTGAAAATGGGCAGATGGAATCCGACGAAATGACAAACTTGCTACATACATACCTTCAGCCGATGATCGATGCGGATATTGACTACCTCGTTCTTGGTTGCACTCACTACCCCTATTTAATTCCACAGATAAAGAAAATTTTACCCCCTCATGTTCAGGTAATCGATTCCGGAGTACCCGTAGCCAAACATACCAAGAAAGTGTTGACCGAAATTCGGGCATTGTCAACTTCACTAAAAGGGCATCACCGATTTGTGACGAATTCCAATCCACAAGTTCTTTCGAACTTATTGAATAATGAATACGAGATCGAAGCAATCGACTTCTAGTCCTCTTTCATCCAACCGGAATACATTACGTAATTTGTCGAAATCCGTTCAATCTCGCTCGCAAAAGCTGATTCATCAATCGACTTGACTTTCTTTGCTGGAACGCCGGCAAATATCGACCCCGCCTCCACTATTGTATTTTGGGTTAAAACCGCGCCGGCAGCAATTATGCTGTTGCTTTCAACAGTACAACCGTCCATCACAATTGCGCCCATTCCGATAAGCACATTATCCTTGATGGTACACCCATGAACAATTGCATTATGACCAATCGAAACATTATTGCCGATAACCGTCGGATGTTTTTGATACGTGCAATGTATCACAGCACCATCCTGAATATTCACACGATTTCCGATAGTGATAAAATGGACATCACCACGAACAACGGCATTAAACCAAACACTACATTCATCGCCAAATGTAACATCGCCAATGATAGTTGCATTTTCAGCAACATAGCAGTCCGCCGGGATCAACGGACTTTTTCCTTTAACTGATTTTATAAGCATAATATAAAAAAGAAGTCCCGACTTCTCGGGACCTATATAATTTAGTTAATTGCTGGACAGAAACAATCGTACTTATCTCGTTTGCAGAATAAATTTATTCCAAGAGTGATTTGATGAAATCCTCCATTATCAAATTTCACATCGCCAATCAAGTGCGAATACGTATAACCGAACATAAAATTCTTATAGTTTACACCAACAATCGGTGTGAAATATTGAAGATTTTGCTCTTCAACGCCGTTCCCCAGGTATTCAGCACCATCCAAACTTCTTCTGTATGAAAGCCCACCCCAAAGTGTACCGAAATCAAGTTCCTTGTATACTTTTAAGTTAAGGTCAATTGACTTTTCTTTTGTTTCACTAACCATTTGAAGCAAAACAGAAGGTTCCCAAGTTAGGTTTTGAGGGTCACCAAACAAATATCCGGCGCTTAAAAGGAATTTACGAAGGTTGTCACTTTCGATTTCACTATAGATTTCTCTTTTATTTGCAAGCACGTTCTTTACAGTGAAGTGCGCGTAAAAATCAAGATAGTTATATGATGCACCGATGTCGACATTGAAATATGAATCTTTTTGCGTGATCGTACCATCGATATTCGGATCGTAATCACCCGAATTCAAAAACTCGGTTTCATCGAGCAAACTCTGAACAAATCCTGCACTCATACCGAATGACAACTGATTTAAATCGACTTCATCACGAGAAAATCTTATATGGTGTGCATAGGTAAGTTTCACACCTTTCTGAGAATGATAGCCGTTCCGGTCGTTGAACACGATAATTCCGGCACCAGAGCGTTCGCCCAGACTACCGTTAAAACTTAAAGTTTGCAATGCTGGAGCATCATCCTGACCAAACCACTGCTGACGCCCGGTTAATCGAACTTTGGCGCAATTTGCCGCACCAGCCATCGATGGGTGAATCAAATAGTAATTATCCGTTAAATAGTCTGAATAGACTGCTATACCTTCCTGCGAGAATGAAAGTTGCGTAAATAATAAAAGTAATGCTAAATACCTTTTTTTAAAATTCATGTGGGTTATCTTTTTAATGAGAAATGGGCTCTAAATTCTTTGTTTTTTGTTCCTTCAGCA
>JADGMW010000066.1_pt1 | contig 99580 bp, 88 predicted proteins | sample 8641801 | NCBI WGS metagenome assembly JADGMW01 (sample SAMN16272018, study PRJNA661076) | feces metagenome | isolation source: fecal sample from diarrhoea affected cattle A | host: Bos taurus | place: South Africa: Lokaleng Village, Mahikeng | collected 2019-09
TATGGCATCGACTACTTGGCACACTGTTGAGTTCTCAAGGAACAGACGCGCATCCTCTTCGGCGTTTCCGCTTTCCGCAGGAGGCTTGTTCGTGTTCTAATCTAGCAGGCTTTCTCGGTGTCTCTGACCACCGTGGTGGCCGTTGATCTCTCCGGATCGCCGCCGCATCACTGTACCCGACCCTGTGAGCTTCGGGCTTCACCATGCGGCGCGGATCTTCCGATCCCCGCCGCATGACTCTACCCGACGCTCTGAGCGCCGAGGTTCATCATGCGGGTAGTGCCCTGCTCCGCGGGACCGACCATCGAGCTGGGCTCGGTGTCCGTTCCTCCCTGCTGGGCGGGCTAGAGGAACGTTACGCGACTGCCGCCCGGAGGGCAAACCCGTGGGCGCGTGACGCCGGTCACCGCGCGGGCGGACCCGTGGAGACGCCGGCGGGGCGCATCGAGGCGGTCCCCCGGACGTGCCGAGGGCCCTCCGGGCAGGTGCCGGGAGGGCCCTCGTCGGGAGCGCGTCGTGGTCAGTCCGACCGCGTGCCCGGCTGCGCGTCGACGACCGCGAGCGTCCGCTTGCCACGTCGCAGCACAGCCCACCTGCCGTGCAGCAGGTCCTCTGCCGCGAGCGTCGCGTCCTCGCCGGCGACCCGCACGTTGTTCACCGACGCACCGCCCTCGCCGATGGCGCGACGCGCCGCCGCCTTGCTGGCGACCACACCGGTGGCGGCGAACAGGTCGACCAGGAGGTCCCCGGGCCGGCCGGGTGCGCTCGGCAGCTCCGCGACCGCGGCGCCGAGCGTCGCCTCGTCCAGGGCGTCGAGCGCTCCCCTGCCGAAGAGCGCCTGGCTGGCGGCGACCACCGCGTCCGCGACGTCGGCGCCGTGGACCAGCGCCGTGACGTCGTACGCGAGCGCCCGCTGCGCCTCACGAGCCGCCGGCCGCTCGGCGACCGCCAGCTCGAGCTCGGCGATCTCCTCACGCGTGCGGAACGTGAACACCTTGAGGTACCCGGCGACGTCGGCGTCGTCCGCGTTGAGCCAGAACTGGTAGAACGCGTACGGCGTCGTCATCTCAGGGTCGAGCCACACGGTCCCCGACTCCGTCTTGCCGAACTTCGTGCCGTCCGCCTTGGTGATGAGCGGCGTCGTCAGGGCGTGGACGGCCGTGCCCTCGACCTTGCGGACCAGCTCCACGCCGGAGAGCAGGTTGCCCCACTGGTCGTTGCCACCCGTCTGCAGACGCACGCCGTGCCGGCGGAAGAGCTCGAGGTAGTCCATGCCCTGCAGGATCTGGTAGCTGAACTCGGTGAAGCTGATGCCCTGGTCGCTGTGCAGCCGGCGCGCGACCGTGTCCTTGGCCAGCATCGTGCCGAGGCGGTAGTGCTTGCCCACGTCGCGCAGGAAGTCGATCGCCGACAGCCCGGACGTCCAGTCGAGGTTGTTGACCATGGTCGCGGCGTTGGCGCCGTCGAACCGGAGCAGCGGCGCGATCTGCCCCCGGATCCGCTCGACCCAGCCGGCCACGAGGTCCGGCGAGTTCAAGGTCCGCTCCCCCGTCATCTTGGGGTCGCCGATGAGGCCCGTGGCACCACCGACGAGGGCGAACGGCCGGTGCCCCGCGTCCTGCAGGCGCCGGACCGTCAGGATCTGCACGAGGTTCCCGATGTGCAGGCTCGGCGCGGTGGGGTCGAACCCGCAGTACAACGCGAGCGGACCCGCGGCCAGCTCGGCGCGCAGCGCGTCGAGGTCGGTGTGCTGGGCGAGGAGCCCGCGCCACGCGAGCTCGTCGAGGATGTCGGTCACGGTCGTCTCCAGTTCAGGTGCCGACCCGCCCGGTGGCGGGGTACGGCGGGTGGTCGTCGCAGGCCGCGCGTCCGCGCGGCACGACGCTGGTCGTGCTCGGTTCGGTGTCAGGCCGACGTCGTCGCCCCGGGGGCGTCTGCCGACGTCGGCGACCGATACGCGGGGCGATAGGCGGAGACGGTCCGCTCGCCGGTGAGCCACAGACGCCAGGGGTGCAGCCCGCCGTCACCGCCCGCGCCGGAGACACCGACGCGGGGGCCGGCCGCCACCGGGGGCTGGATCGTGCGCGGGTCCCGCCTGCGGACGAGCACGCGACCATCGAGCTCGGTGAGGTCCGCACCGTTCGCCTCGAGGTCGAGGCCCAGGGCGACGGCGAGGCGCGCCGGGCCACGCGCGAGCTGGCGCACGCTGTCGACGACGCCGGCCCGCTCGCGTCGCGCCCAGGCCAGGTCCGCGCCCTCGACGACCTCACCGGCACGCAGCAGGACGGCAGACGCCCGGCCGGCGACCTCGGTGACGACGTTGACGCAGTGGTGCAGGCCGAGATGGCGGTAGACGTAGAGCCGACCGGGCTCGCCGAACATCGCGGCGTTCCGTCCGGTCCGCCCGCGGTACGCGTGGGACCCCGGGTCGTCCTCGCCGCCGTACGCCTCGACCTCGGTGAGACGCACCGTCACGTCGCCCTCGTCGCTGCGTGTCGTGACGAATGCGCCGAGCAGATCACGCGCGACAGCCAGGGGTGGACGGGCGTACCAGGTGTGCGCGGGCACCGCCGCCAGGCCGGGGACGAGTCCGTCGTCCGACCGGCCCGTCGAGGACGCCGGGGGGTGCACAGGCTCATCATGCCAAACCGGTCCCGGACGGCGCGGGGTCGTCCGCGTCAGACGTCCGCGGGACCACCTCGCCCGCCGCGTCGAGCCACAGGTCGGCGCGCTCCCGCGTGCTCTCACGCGCGAAGTGGGCACGCTCGTCCGCCATCCACGCCTTCCAGTGGACGCGCGCGGCCTCGCCGTCACGGGCGAGCCCGCGCTCGAGCCGCAGCGCGTCGGGCGCCTCGACCCACACCCGCAACGAGGCGACGGCGTCCGCGTCACGGCGTGCGGACCCGCACCCCTCCAGGAGGAGCACGTCCTCGACGGGGACGTCGACCCAGTCGGCGAAGGCGCCGGCGGCCCAGTCGTACCGCTGGAGTCGACCCGCTCGACCGTGCCGCAACGGCTCGAGCACCTGGGCCACCACGCGGGGCCACAGCGTGCCCTCGAGCCCGTGCCAGCCGTCGTAGAGGTCGTCGAGGTGCACGACCGCGACGCCGGCACCGCGACGGATCAGGTGCTCCCGCACGCGTTCTGCGGTCGTCGTCTTGCCCGAGCCCGCAGGCCCGTCGATGCAGACCAGCCGTACCGGTCCCAGGCGAGACGGCTCACGCAGCGCACGCTCCGCCACGGCTTCCGCGCCGGGCGCACCGCCCGACGAGGGCACGACGGACCTCACTGCGCCGACCGGGCGCGCTGCACCTGCGCCCACGCCACCCACCGCTCGAGGTCGGCCCGGCACGTGACGTCGGCGACCGCGAGCGCCGTCACCGACCAGCCCGTACCCATCGCACCATCCCGCGCCTCCCGCACCGGGGCAAGGCTCCGTCAGGCGCGCCCGGCCCGCAGGCGCGCGCTGCGGTCCCGTGCGGCGACGAGCTGCTCCGCCACCCGTACCGGCGCGGTGCCACCCACCGCGTCGCGCGACGCGAGCGAGCCCTCGACCGACAGCACCGTCCGCACGTCGGGCGTCAGGTGCTCGCTGATCGTGGCGAGGTCGGCGTCCGACAGGTCCCAGAGCTCGATGCCGCGCTCCTCGCACGTCCGTACGCACGTGCCGGCGACCTCGTGCGCGACACGGAACGGGACGCCCTGGCGGACGAGCCACTCGGCGATGTCGGTCGCCAGGGAGAAGCCCTGCGGCGCGAGCGCCGCCATGCGGTCGGTGTCGAACGTGAGCGTCGCGACCATGCCGGCGAACGCCGGCAGCAGGACGGTCAGCTGGTCCACCTGGTCGAAGACCGGCTCCTTGTCCTCCTGCAGGTCACGGTTGTACGCGAGCGGCAGGCCCTTGAGCGTGGTCAGCAGACCCGTGAGGTCCCCGATGAGCCGCCCGGCCTTGCCGCGCGCGAGCTCGGCGACGTCGGGGTTCTTCTTCTGCGGCATGATGCTCGACCCGGTCGAGTACGCGTCGTGCAGACGCACGAACCCGAACTCCTTGGTCGCCCACAGGATGATGTCCTCCGCCAGACGCGACAGGTCGACGGCGGTCATCGCGGCGACGAACGCGAACTCCGCGACGACGTCGCGCGACGCGGTGCCGTCGATCGAGTTCTCGACGGGGCCCGCGAAGCCGAGCTCGGCCGCCACCGCCGCCGGGTCCAGACCCAGCGACGAGCCCGCCAGCGCACCCGAGCCGTACGGCGAACGCGCCGCGCGCGCGTCCCAGTCGGCCCAGCGCTCGACGTCGCGCAGCAGCGGCCACGCGTGGGCGAGCAGGTGGTGCGCGAGCAGGACGGGCTGCGCGTGCTGCAGGTGCGTCCGGCCCGGCATGGGTGCGTCACCGGCGACCTCGGCCTGGGCCACGAGCGCGTCGACGACGTCGAGCACCAGGGCCGACAGCACGCGCGACTGGCGGCGCAGGTACAGGCGCACGAGCGTCGCGATCTGGTCGTTGCGCGACCGCCCGGCCCGCAGCTTGCCGCCCAGGTCGGTCCCGGCCCGCTCGATGAGCCCGCGCTCGAGCGCGGTGTGCACGTCCTCGTCGTCCGGCAGGGGCGCGAACGCCCCCGACGCGACGTCGGCGCGCAGCCGCTCGAGCGCGTCGACCATGCCGGCGACCTCGTCGTCCGACAGCAGCCCGGCCGCGTGCAGCACGTGGGCGTGCGCGACCGAGCCGGTGATGTCGTCGTCAGCGAGGCGCCAGTCGAACTGCGTCGAGCGCGAGAGGTCGGCGAGGGCCGCCGCGGGGCCGGACGCGAAGCGTCCGCCCCACAGCGCGAGCGGGCCGGGCTGGTCGGTCACGCGTCGATGCCTCCCTGCGTCCCCAGGTCGGGGGCGTTGCCGAACTTGACGTCACGCGCGGCGGCGAGCTTGGAGCTCAGGCCGTAGATCTCGATGAAGCCGCGCGCCGCCGACTGGTCGAACGTGTCGCCGGAGTCGTACGTCGCGAGGTTGAAGTCGTACAGGCTCGAGTCGGAGCGGCGACCGGTGACCGTCGCACGGCCGCCGTGCAGCACCATGCGGACGTCGCCGGAGACGTAGCGCTGCGTGTCGTCGACGAAGATGTCGAGCGACTTCTTCAGCGGCGAGAACCACTGGCCGTCGTAGACCAGCTCGGACCAGCGCTGCTCCACGCCGCGCTTGAACCGCGCCTGCTCGCGCTCGACCGTGACGTTCTCGAGCTCCTGGTGCGCGGCGATGAGCGCGATGGCGCCGGGCGCCTCGTAGACCTCGCGGGACTTGATGCCGACCAGGCGGTCCTCGACGATGTCGATCCGGCCGACGCCCTGGGCGCCGGCGCGGCGGTTCATCTCCTGGATCGCCTGCAGCGGCGTCACGGGCACACCGTCGAGCGCGACCGGGATGCCGGGCTCGAACGTGATGACGACCTCGTCGGCGACCGGCGGGAACGTCGGGTCGTCGGTGTAGGTGTAGACGTCCTTGGTGGGGCCGTTCCAGATGTCCTCGAGGAAGCCCGTCTCCACCGCGCGGCCCCACACGTTCTGGTCGATCGAGAACGGGTTGTGCTTGGTGGTCGCGATCGGCAGCTTGTGCTTCTCGGCGTACTCGATCGCCTTGTCGCGCGTCAGGGCGAGGTCCCGGACCGGTGCGAGGCACTTCAGGTCGGGCGCGAGGGAGGTGATGCCGACCTCGAACCGGACCTGGTCGTTGCCCTTGCCGGTGCAGCCGTGCGCGACCGTGGTGGCGCCGAACTGCCGGGCCGCGCGCACCAGGTGCTTGACGATGACCGGGCGCGAGAGCGCCGAGACGAGCGGGTACCGGTCGAGGTACATGCCGTTCGCCTTGAGCGCCGGCATGCAGTACTCGGTCGCGAACTCGTCACGCGCGTCGGCGACGTAGGCCTCGACCGCGCCGCAGTCGAGCGCGCGGCGACGGATGACCTCGAGGTCCTCACCGCCCTGGCCGACGTCGACGGCGACGGCGATCACCTCGGCACCGGTGGCCTCGGCGACCCAGCCGATCCCCACCGAGGTGTCGAGGCCGCCGGAGTACGCGAGGACGACGCGTTCGGTCATGTCAGTTTTCTCCTTCTCGAGGTCCGCTTGCATGAACATACATGGTCATGCGGACCTATGCATAACCCGCTCAGCCCTCGGCGGCCAGCGTCAGGAAGCGGGCGGCGAGCGCCTCGCCACCGGCCGGATCGCGCGAGATGACGAGCACCGTGTCGTCCCCCGCGATGGTGCCGAGGACCGAGGGCATCACGGAGTGGTCGATCGCCGACGCCAGGAACTGCGCGGCCCCCGGTGGCGTGCGCAGCACGACCAGGTTGCCCGACGCCTCCGCGCTGACCAGCAGCTCCGCGCACAGGCGCGCGAGGCGTGCCGCGAGGTGCTCGGCGTCCGACCGCGTCGGCGTGCGGTCACCGCCCTCCGCGGGCACCGCGTAGGCCAGAGCACCGGTGGCCGTGCGGATCCGCACCGCGCGCAGCTCCACGAGGTCCCGGCTGAGCGTGGCCTGCGTGACGGTGACGCCCTCCTCCGCGAGGAGGGCAGCGAGCTCGCCCTGGGAGTGCACGGTGCCCCGCTGCAGGAGCGACACGATGAGCGCGTGGCGCGCCGCCTTCGTGGCGGCCACGGTGGGCGTGCTCACACCCCCTCCAGGAGGAAGGTCAGGACCGCCTTCTGCGCGTGCAGCCGGTTCTCGGCCTCGTCCCACACCACCGACTGCGGACCGTCGAGGACCTCGGCGGTGATCTCCTTGCCGCGGTACGCGGGCAGGCAGTGCAGCACCAGCGCGTCGGGCTGTGCGCGGGCCAGGGTGGGCGCGTCGAGCCGGAACGCCTCGAAGCGACGCTCCCGCTCGGCGACCTCGTCCTCCTGCCCCATGGACGTCCACGTGTCGGTGGCGACCACGTCGGCACCGGTGACGGCCTCGGCGACGTCGTGCACGACCGTCACCGAGCCACCCGTCCGCGCGGCGATCTCGGACGCCCGGGCGACCACCGCGGCGTCGGGCAGCGCGTCCGTGGGCGTCCCGACGCGGACGTGCAGGCCCGCCGTGGCACCGCCGAGGAGGTAGGAGTGCGCCATGTTGTTCGCGCCGTCACCGACGTACGCGAGCGTCGTGCCGGCGAGCGACGCGACGCCGCCGCGGTGCTGGGCGATCGTGGTGAGGTCGGCCAGGACCTGGCACGGGTGGAACTCGTCGGTCAGCGCGTTGACGACCGGCACACCGGCCACCGACGCCATCTCCTCGATGCGCTGCTGCCCGTGCGTCCGCCACACGATCGCGGCGACCTGCCGCCCGAGCACCCGCCCGGTGTCGGCGATCGACTCGCGCACACCGATGCGCGCGAGCGACCCCTCGACCAGCAGCGGGAAGCCACCGAGCTCGGCGATGCCCGTCACGAAGCTGACCTGCGTGCGCAGCGTGGGCTTGTCGAAGATCACCGCGACCGCGCGGGGTCCCGCGAGCGGCGTGCGCAGGAACCGGTCGGCACGGAGCGCGAGCGCGAGCTCGAGGACCTCGCCCTGCTCGTCGGGCGTCAGGTCGTCGTCACGCAGGAAGTGGCGGGTCACACGATCTCCTCGGGGGCGAGGTCGGCCGGCAGCGCGGCCACCAGGTCGACGAACGGCTGCACCTGCTCGTCCGTCAGGACGAACGGGGGTGCCAGGCGCAGGGTCGTGGGCGTGCACGGGTTCACCACGATCCCGGCCTCGAGGGCGTCCGCCGCGACCTTCGCCGCCACGGGCTGCGTGAGCTCGACGGCGATGAGCAGGCCCTCGCCGCGCACGTCGCGCACCAGGGGGTGGCCGGTCGTACGCAGGCGGTCGCGCAGCCGCTCACCGAGCGCCGTGACGTGCTCGAGCAGCCCGTCGCGCTCGATCACGCCGATCGTCGCGAGCGCCGCCGCCGACGCGACCGGGTTGCCGCCGAACGTCGTGCCGTGCTGGCCGCGGCCCAGCAGGGACGCGACGGCGGTGCCGTACGCGATCAACCCGCCCACGGGAAACCCCCCGCCGAGGCCCTTGGCGACCGTCACGACGTCGGGGCGGACACCACCACCGATGTGCGGGTGCTGGTGCGCGAACCAGCGCCCGGTGCGCCCCATGCCGCTCTGCACCTCGTCGAGGACGAGGAGAGCACCGTGCGCGGTCGTCAGCTCACGGGCGAGCGCGAGGTAGCCGGGGGGCAGGGTGCGCACGCCGGCCTCGCCCTGGACCGGCTCGACGAACAGCGCGGCCACCTGCTCACCACCCGCGGCGAACGCGGCACGCAGCGCGTCGGTGTCCCCGAAGGGCAGGAACTCGACGCCCGGCGGCAGCGGCTCGAAGGGCGCGCGGTACGCCTCCTTGTGCGTGAGGGACAGCGCACCCATCGAACGGCCGTGGAACGCGCCCTCGAGCGCGAGGACCCGGGGTCGCGCCCCGGCGGAGTGCCGGCGCGTGAGCTTGAGCGCGGCCTCGTTGGCCTCGGTGCCGGAGCTCGTGAGGAAGACGCGGGAGCCCTCGGGTGCCTCGGCGAGCGCCAGCAGCCGTTCGGCGAGCGCCACCTGGGCCGGGCTGGTGAAGAAGTTCGAGATGTGCCCGAGCGTGCCGAGCTGCGCGCTGATCGCGGCGGTGAGGGTCGGGTGGGCGTGCCCCAGGGAGTTGACGGCGATGCCGCCGAGCAGGTCGAGGTACCGCTTGCCGTCGGCGTCCCACACGTAGGGGCCCTCGCCCCGCACGAGCACGCGCTGCGGCGGGCCGAACGTGTCCATGACCGCGTGCGTGTACCGCTCGGTCCACTCGGCGACCGAACCGGCGGCCGCCGGGATCGGCAGAGCCTCCTCGGCGCCCGCGGCACGGTGCCGGCCAGGGCTCGACGTGCTCACGGCCGCGTCGGGTGTCGTGCTCACGGGGTGGCCTCCTGGTGGTCCTCGCTCGCCAGGCGCACGGCGCGCACGGGCACGGTCGACGGGTGGCCGTCGGGGTCGGCGTCGGGCAGCACCATCGTGCCGACGCCCTCGGACGTGAAGACCTCGACCAGGATCGAGTGCGTCGCGCGGCCGTCGATGACGTGCGCACGCGGCACACCGCCCTCGACGGCACGCCAGCACGCCTCCATCTTGGGCCGCATGCCCGCGTCCAGCCGCGGCAGGAGCTCGGCCAGCGCGGACGCCCTGATCCGCCGGACCAGCGACGCGCGGTCGGGCCAGTCGGTGTAGAGGCCCTCCACGTCGGTGAGGATGATCAGCTTGCGTGCACCGAGCGCGACGGCGAGCGCCGCCGCGGCCGTGTCGGCGTTGACGTTGAGCACCTGCGTCGGGTCGTCGATGTCGGGCGCCACGGTCGACACGACGGGGATCCGGCCGGCGTCCAGCAGGTCGAGCACCGCGCCGGGGTTGACCTGCACAACGTCCCCCACGAGGCCGACGTCCACCTCCCGCCCGTCGACCACGGCCGTCCGCCGGCGCGCCTGGAACAGCCCGGCGTCCTCACCGGAGAGCCCGACGGCGTGCGGTGCGTGCGCGTTGAGGAGTCCGACGAGCTCGCGCGACACCTGACCCGTCAGGACCATCCGGACGACGTCCATCGCCTCGGGCGTCGTCACCCGCAGCCCGCCGCGGAACTCGCTCGTGATGTCCAGCCGGTCGAGCATCGCGTTGATCTGCGGCCCTCCCCCGTGCACGACCACGGGCCGCAGCCCGACCTGCCGCAGGAAGACCATGTCCTCGGCGAAGGCGCGCTTGAGGGCGTCGTCGATCATCGCGTTGCCGCCGTACTTCACCACCACGAGCGCACCCGCGAACTGCTGCAGCCAGGGCAGCGCCTCGACGAGGACCTCGGCCTTCTGGTCGGGCCGCAGGTCGGTGCGGGTGTCGAAGACGAAGTCGTCGGGCACGTCGGTAGGGGTCACGTCGCTTCCGCTCATGTGGAGTACGCGCTGTTCTCGTGGACGTAGTCGTGCGTGAGGTCGTTGGTCCAGACCGTCGCGGACGCGTCACCCGCGTGCAGGTCCACCTCGACGTGCACCTCGCGCGACGCGGCGAGGTCCAGCTGCGCCGGGTCCTCGTGCGCACCGCCCTGCCGACAGATCTGCAGGCCGTTGATCGTGACGTCCAGAGCCGCCGGGTCGAAGGGCGCGACGTCCTCGGGCACGGTCCCGACCTGGGCGATGATGCGGCCCCAGTTCGGGTCGTTGCCGAAGATCGCGGCCTTGAACAGGTTCGACCGCGTGACCGCACGGGCGACGGCCACCGCCGCCGCCTCCGTCGTCGCACCGCGGACGTGCACGGCGACGTCGTGCGACGCTCCCTCGGCGTCGGCCACGAGCTGACGGGCCAGGGACGCGCACACCCGCAGCACCGCGGCGGCGAACACGTCAGCGGTCGGCGCGACCCCGCTGGCACCCGACACCAGCAGCGTGACGGTGTCGGACGTCGACATGCAGCCGTCGGAGTCGACGCGGTCGAACGTCGCGCCCGTGGCCGCCCGCAGCGCCGCGTCCGCGGCGGCGGCGTCGACCACGGCGTCGGTGGTGATCACCGACAGCATCGTGGCCATGGCGGGCGCGAGCATGCCCGCGCCCTTCGCCATGCCTCCGACGACGAACGTGCCGTCCGGCGTCTCGACCCGGACGTGGGCGGTCTTCGCGACGCTGTCCGTCGTCATGATCGCGGCGGCGGAGTCGAGCCCGGCGCCCGCGTCGAGCGCGGCGACGAGAGGGCCGATGCCGGCGAACAGCTTGTCACTGGCCAGCGGCACGCCGATGAGGCCGGTGGAGCACACGACGACGTCACCGGCGGAGACCCCGAGCTCCGCGGCCACCTTCTCGGCGGTCGCGTGCGTGTCCGCGAAACCGAGCGGGCCGGTGGCGACGTTCGCACCGCCCGAGTTGAGCACGACGGCTGCCACCACCCCGTCGGAGACGGCCTGACGCGACCAGGTCACGGGCGCACCGACCACGCGGTTCGTCGTGAACACCGCGGCACCGACCTGCAGCGGGCCGTCGTTCACGACGAGCGCGAGGTCGGGCTTGCCGGACGCCTTGAGGCCCGCGGTGACGCCCGCGGCACGGAAGCCCGCGGCCGCGGTCACGCCCGGTGACGTCCCGGGCGAGGTCCCGTCGAGCGCGGGTCCGAGGTGGTCGGTCACGGGGCGACTCCGTTCCGCGGCAGGCCGAGGGTCTCCGGCAGCCCGAGCGCGAGGTTGAGGGACTGGACGGCACCGCCGGCGGTGCCCTTGACGAGGTTGTCGATGGCCGTGACGGTCACGACACGGCCGGCCCGGGCGTCGTACGCCACCTGGACGAGCGCGGTGTTCGCGCCGGTCACCGACGCGGTCGTCGGCCACTGGCCGGCGGGCAGGACGTGCACGAACGGCTCGTCGGCGTACGCCGCGCGCCAGACCTCGCGCAGTGCGTCGTCGTCGATCGTGACGTCGGGCGCGAGGCGGGCCGTGGCGGTCGCGAGGATGCCGCGCGCCATGGGGACCAGCACGGGCGTGAACGACGTGCGGACGTCGGACGCCCCCGCGCTGCGCAGGTTCTGCGCGAGCTCCGGGATGTGCCGGTGGGTGCCGCCCACCGCGTAGGGCACAGCGGCGCCGAGCCCCTCGGAGGCGAGCAGGTGCCCCTTGAGCGACTTGCCGGCGCCGGAGTACCCGACGGCGAGCACGGCGACGAGGTCCGTCGCGTCGAGCAGCCCGGCCGCGACACCGGGCTGCAGCCCGAGCGTCACGGCGGTGACGTTGCACCCGGGGACGGCGATGCGTCGCGCACCGGCCAGCCGCTCGCGCTGCCGTCCCACCGCGTCCGCCACGACGAGCTCCGGCAGCCCGTACGTCCACGTGCCCGCGTGCGGGCTGCCGTAGTACGCCTCCCAGTCGGTCGCGTCGACGAGCCGGTGGTCGGCGCCGAGGTCGAGGACGACGGGGTCCTCCCCCAGCGCCTCGAGCTCGGCCGCGACCTGGCCGCTGGCACCGTGCGGGAGCGCGAGGACCACCACGTCGTGGCCCGCGAGCGCCTGCGCGGTCGTGGGCTCCAGGACGCGGTCGGCGAGGTCGCGCAGGTGCGGGTGGTGCACGCCGAGCGGCGTGCCCGCGTTGGAGTGCGCCGTGAGCGTGCCGATGCGGGCTTCCGGGTGGTCGAGCAGCAGCCGCAGGATCTCCCCGCCGGCGTATCCACTGGCTCCGGCCACCGCCACCGTGAACGTCATGTGCATGAACATACAGTCGAGTGCAGACAAATACCAAGGAGAAACGGGAACAGCACCGCCCGGCGGCAGGGTTGCGGCAGACATGCGTGCCGTCATCGCGACCCGGGCCGGTGGCCCCGAGGTCCTGCAGGTCACCGACGTCCCCGACCCCGAGCCGCAGGCCGACGAGGTGCTCGTGCGCGTCGCGGCGGCGGGCGTCAACTTCATCGACACCTACCGACGCGGCGGTGTCTACCGTATGCCGTTCCCGCACGTGGTGGGATCCGAGGGCGCGGGCGAGGTCGTCGCGGTCGGGTCGGACGTGACGACGTTCGCCTCCGGTGACCGCGTCGCGTGGGCGTCGGCACCCGGCTCCTACGCCGAGCTCGTCACGGTGAAGGAGACGGACGCGCTGCCCGTCCCGGCAGGCGTGGCCGACGCGACCGCCGCCGCCCTGCCGATGCAGGGCATGACGGCGCACTACCTCGTCGCCTCGACGTTCCCCGTCGCCGCCGGGCACGACGTGCTCCTGCACGCGGGCGCGGGCGGCGTCGGCCTGCTCGTCACCCAGCTCGCGACAGCCCGGGGGGCGCGCGTGATCGCGACCGTGGGCTCGCCCGAGAAGGAGCAGCTCGCCCGCGCGGCCGGCGCCACCGACGTCATCCGCTACCGCGAGCTGTCCGACCTCGCCACCGAGCTGCCCGCCCTCGTGCGGGAGCTCACCGGCGGGCGCGGCGTCGACGTCGTCTACGACGGGGTCGGCAAGGACACGTTCGACGCGTCGCTGGCCTCGCTCGCCCGGCGCGGGACCCTCGTGCTGTTCGGCGCGTCGTCCGGGCAGGTGCCGCCGGTCGACCTGCAGCGCCTCAACGCCGAGGGCTCCCTGTACGTGACACGCCCCACCCTCGGCGACTACACCGCCACGCGCGACGAGCTGCTGTGGCGGGCGACCGAGCTCTTCGACGCGGCCGCCGCGGGCGCGCTCGACGTCCGCGTCGGCGCCACGTTCCCCCTGGCCGACGCGGCCGACGCCCACCGCGCCCTGGAAGGGCGCGCCACCACCGGAAAGGTCCTGCTGCTCCCGTGAGTCTCGACACCCCCGTCTTCGCCGCCCCGCCCCGCACCGTGACCGTCGAGGTCTGGTCCGACGTCGCGTGCCCCTGGTGCTGGATCGGCAAGCGCCGGTTCGCCTCCGCGCTGCGCGAGTTCGCGCACCGCGACCACGTGGACGTGCACTGGCGGTCCTACCAGCTCTCCCCCGGGACCCCCGCCGGGCCGGGGCGGCCCGAGATCGACGCGCTGGCCGCGATGAAGAACCTGCCCCGCGAGCAGGTCGAGCAGATGTTCGCGCACGTCACCTCCGTGGGCGCCGGCGAGGGCCTGCGCTACGACTTCGCGCAGACGCTCGCCTTCAACACGTTCGACGCCCACCGACTGCTGCACCTCGCCCGGGAGGCCGGGGGCGCAGCGCTCGTCGAGGCCACCATGGAGGCGCTGTTCGCGGCGCACTTCGAGCAGGGCGTCGACCTGGGTGCGGACGGCGCACTCGTCTCGATCGCCGCGCAGGCAGGGTTCGCGACGCACGGCTGGGACGACGCACGTGTCACGGCGGCCCTCGCCGGCGGCGACGCGACCGACGCCGTCCGTGAGGACCTCGCGACCGCCCGCGCGCTCGGCGTCACCGGCGTGCCGTTCTTCGTGGTCGACCGGAAGTACGCCGTGTCCGGGGCCCAGCCGGCCGAGGTGTTCGCGCAGCTGCTCGACGCCGGGTGGCGCGAGGCCAACCCGCTCGCGGCAGCACCGACCGGTGACACCTGCAGCGACGAGGGCTGCTGACCGCTAGCCTCCCGCACATGGGCTTCTTCCGACGACGCGACGCCGACCCCGCGACCGTCCGCCGCCGTCAGGACGAGGCCATCGCGGCGTTCTGGCAGTGGTGGGTGGCGTCGGGGCGCGCCGCGGCGGCGGAGGTCTTCGACGACCGCGCCGACCCGTCCCGGCTGGCGCAGGAGATCGCGCCGCGCCTCGACGCCGTCCACCCCGGGCTGCAGTTCGAGACGGGCGCCGGGCGCGCGTCCCGTCACGTCCTCGTCGTGACGGCCGCAGGCGACCCCGACCTGCGGGAGACCGCGGACCGCTGGCTCGAGGCGGCACCAGCCGCGGACGCGTCGTTCGAGTACGACACGTGGCGTCGGCCGGTCGAGGACCCCGCCGGCATGAGCCTCGACCTCGGTGGCACGCGCCTCGACGTCGGGGACGTCGTCGTCGCGACCACGCCTGCCGGCGACCTGACCGACGTCGTGGCCTGGCACCCGGCGTTCGCGGACCTCCCCGACGAGGCGCGCGGCCAGATCACGTTCCTCCTGCTCGACGCCGTCCTGGGCGAGCGGGTCGTCGAGGAGCACCTCGGCGCCGTCGGCTGGGCGTCGGCAGAGCCTGCCGACGCCAGGCCGCTGGTCGAGCTGCGCGACCTCCTCGGGCCGTCCGCCCCGGCGCCCTGAGGGCCGCACCGCCGCCCGGCACCTCCTGCACCACCGACGCGCGCCGCCGGGACCTGCCGGACGCTCAGCGGCGCGCCGCCAGGAGGACGCCCGTGAGCTCGGTCAGCGACTCGATGCGCACGTCCGCGAGCGCGACCTGCGCACGCGACGCGTGGAGGTAGCCCCACGGGCCGCGGCGCAGGAACGCCGTCCGCATGCCCGCGGCGCGTGCCGGGAGCACGTCGTTGTCGAGCCGGTCGCCGACGTACAGCACGTGCTCCGGCGGGAGCCGGAGCTCGCCGAGGATGCGCGCGAAGAACTCGGGGGCAGGCTTGGCGACGCCCCACCGCGCCGACGACGCGACGAGCTCGAGGTCGACGCCGGCGGCGCGCAGCTGCTCCTCGGCGCCCGTGGGCTGGTTGCCCGCGACCGCGACGACGAACCCTGCCGACCGCAGCGACGTCAGGGTCGGCAACGCGTCCGGGTACAGGTCGTCCGGGCCGATCGTCGGCCGTGACGCCGGCGGCTCGACGCCGAGCACGTCCCAGACGCGCGCGACCGGCTCACCCCGCTCGGCGAGCACGCCCAGGACCCCCATGAGGGCGAACGGCGTCACGCCGACCTCCTGCGCCGCCCGTGTCCACGCGCGGGTCTCGTCGACGAGCGTCTCCCCGACGTCCAGCACGACGGCACGCACGTGCGCGAGGGTCATCGGCTCACCCTGCCACCACGGGCCCTGCCACCACGGGCTCCGCCGCGCGGACCTGGTCGAAGAACGCGACCTCGTGCGCGCACGACGTCAGGTACGCCGCCAGCATGCGCGCCCGCGTCGCGGCACCCACCTCGCGTGCGGCTGCGTCGGCCAGCTCGGTGGCCCGGGCCGCGGCCTGCGCGAAGGCGGGGTCGCCGTAGGTCGCGACCCAGTCGCCGTACGGGTGCCCGGCCAGGTCACCGGCCCGCGCGAGGATCCGTGCGCCGATGTCCGCGTACATGACGTAGCAGGGCAGCACCGCCGCGACCACCTCGGCGTAGGACCCGGTGAGGGCGACGCCGAGCAGGTGGTCGACGTACCCGGTGGTGGTCCGCCCCGCGGGGCCCGCCCACCCGGTGCCGGCGAGCCGCTCCTCGTGCAGGCGCCTCTCCACCTCGAGGCACCGGGCGGCACCCTGCGCCCAGAACACCTGCGCGTCGGCGTCCGGCGCGAGCTGGCTCGCACGGGCCAGGACGCGGGAGTACTGCGCGAGGTAGAGCGCGTCCTGGTGCAGGTACTGCTCGAACCGCTCGACCGGCAGCGTGCCGTCGGCCAGTCCGCGGACGAACGGCAGGTCGTCGCACGCGGCGCGCAGGTCGGCCGCGCGCTCCCACGCGTCGGCGCCGAACGGCCGGGCGCCCAGCGTGGGTGCGTGGTGCAGGTGGTCGACCGGGCCGCGGCCCGACCCCACCACGAGCGCCTCCCCCGCAGCGATCGCTCCCGTGAGCCACCGCTTGGCCTCGCGCACGGCCGTCACCCAGTCCGGGCGCCGAGGGCGCAGCGCCGCGACGGCCGCCGACAGCGAGCACCCGGTGCCGTGCGTGCTCGTCGTGGCGACGCGCAGGGCGTCGAGCTCGGTCACGGTGCTCGCGTCCACGACCGCGTCGGGGCTCACGTCGCCGTCGAGGTGGCCGCCCTTGAGCAGCACCGTGACCCCCGACGACCGCGCGAGGCGCCGGGCCTGCCGGACCGCGTCGGGCCACGTGGTGGCCCTCGGCTCGCCGAGCAGCACCCCCAGCTCCGGCAGGTTCGGTGTCACGAGGTGGGCGTGCGTCACCAGCCGCCGCACCGCCTCCTCGGCGTCGGTGTCGAGCAGCCGGTCCCCGCTCGTGGCGACCATGACCGGGTCGAGCACGACGACCGGGGGCTGCGTGCGGCCCAGCCACGCGCCGACCTCGTCGGCCACGGCGCGCGTGCCGAGCATGCCGATCTTCACGGCGTCCACGGTGACGTCGTCGCTGACCGCGTCGAGCTGCGCCCGCAGGAACGCGACGTCGGGAACGTGCACGGCGCGCACACCGTGCGTGTTCTGCGCGACGAGCGCGGTGACGACCGCCATGCCGTACGCGCCGTGCGCGGCGAAGGACTTGAGATCGGCGTGGATGCCGGCACCGCCGGTCGGGTCGGTGCCTGCGATCGACAGGACGCGCACGCGGCTGGCGCCGGCGCCCTCGGGGGCCAGGGCAGACGTCGTCATGGACATTCCCTTCGCTCGTACGAACGAGATCAGGTTCGACGGGTGTGATCTCAGCCCTGCTCGGTGCGGGGCACCCCGTGTCTCGTCGCCGACCCTAGACCGTCCGGGTGATCACGCCGAGGGTCGGTCTCGGCACCCGGACACGACGGGGTCGCCCGCACACGTCCGGACATCGCGACCGCACCCCACCGCTACGCTCACGGTGCTGGTCGCCGACGGAGGGGGCAGCGCGGCGGCCCTGCGCACCGATCCCGCGCGCCCCTGCGCCCGAACCTGCGAGGCGAGATGACCACCTCTCCCGACACGACCCGACCCGCACCGCTGACCGACCCGGTCGGCACCGTGGTGCCGTCCGCCGTGCCGACCCACTGGTACAACCTCGCGGCCGACCTGCCCGAGCCCTGCCCGCCGGCGCTGCACCCGGGCACCCGCGAGCCGCTGACGCCGGACGACCTCGCGCCGCTGTTCCCCATGGCGCTCATCGCGCAGGAGGTCTCGACCGAGAGGTGGATCGAGATCCCACAGACGGTCCGCGAGATCTACGCGCTGTGGCGGCCCGCTCCGCTGCTGCGGGCGCGACGCCTCGAGCGCGCGCTGGGGACGCCGGCGAAGATCTACTACAAGTACGAGGGCGGCTCGCCCGCCGGCTCGCACAAGCCGAACACGGCGGTCGCGCAGGCGTACTACAACGCGATCGAGGGCACCACGCGCCTCACGACGGAGACGGGCGCGGGCCAGTGGGGCGCGTCGCTCTCGATGGCCTGCGCGCTGCTGGGCCTGGGGTGCGAGGTGTGGCAGGTGCGCGCGTCCTACGACGGCAAGCCCTACCGGCGCATGCAGATGGAGACGTACGGCGCGACGTGCCACCCGTCCCCCTCGGACCTCACGGCGGCCGGCCGCGCGATGCTCGCCGCGGACCCGCACACCACGGGGTCGCTGGGCATGGCGATCAGCGAGGCGGTCGAGGTCGCGGCGAACGACCCGAAGGCGCACTACGCGCTGGGGTCGGTGCTCAACCACGTGCTCCTGCACCAGAGCGTCATCGGGCAGGAGGCGCTCGCGCAGCTCGACGAGCTGGGCGAGACCGCGGACGTCGTGTTCGGGTGCGCGGGCGGGGGGTCCAACCTTGCCGGGCTGAGCTTCCCGTTCCTCGGACGCAACCTGCGCGACGGGGCCACGACGCGCGTCGTGGCGTGCGAGCCCGCGGCCTGCCCGTCGTTGACCCAGGGCGAGTACCGGTACGACTTCGGTGACGTCGCGGGCCTCACGCCCCTGCTGAAGATGCACACGCTGGGCAAGGACTTCGTACCGCCGCCCATCCACGCGGGTGGGCTGCGGTACCACGGCATGGCGCCGATGGTGTCGCACGCGTACGCGCTGGGGCTCATGGACGCCGTCGCGGTGGACCAGGACGCCGCCTTCGCGGCCGGCATCGAGTTCGCGCGTGCCGAGGGCATCATCCCGGCGCCGGAGTCGACGCACGCCCTTGCCGGCGCCCTGGCGTACGCGCGGGCGGCGACGACGGACGAGACGATCCTCGTCGGCCTGTCCGGCAACGGCGTGCTCGACCTGCCCGCGTACCACGACTACGTCTGACAGGACGGGGGGCGGGTACCGGCCGACGCCGGACCCGCCCCTCAGCCGCGGGTGACGCCCTCCCTCAGTACAGCGAGGTCCTCATCCGTGAAGAGCGAGCTCGGCAGCACGACGAACGCCCTCGAGCCGCGCAGCCGCAGCACCGCGGCGGAGCCGCGCACGCGCAGCTCCCGGTAGGCGGTCAGCGACGTCTGCGACGAGCCGAGCACGCCGCTCGTGCAGAGCGCGTCCGGCTCCACCCGTGCCTCGACGGTCGCCCCGGGGGCGAACGCGACGGAGAGCGCGCGGCGAACGGAACGCCGGGTCCCCAGGATCGTCGCGAGCGCGACCGCCGGGACCGCGACGCACACCACGACGGCGCCGAAGGCGTCCGTCGGGCGCGTCGCGACCACGATCGCAAGCCCCAGCGCACCCCAGAGCGCCAACGTCTGCCAGGTGCGCAGCAGGAGCGTCGCCACGTCGCGGGTCATGTCGCGCACGAGCTGTGGTGTCACCGTGATCGCCCGCGTGCCGTCCTCGGTCATGGCGCTCATGGTGGCAGCGCGTCGGCCACCGGGTGACCGGAACGTGGGCACGATCTTAACCCGACCATCATCGTCTGCTTATCTCTCCCGGGACACGTCACCGCGCACCCCGGGAGCCCGCATGAGCTCGCACTTCCTCTGGTACATCCCCAACACCGTCGAGCCGGGCCACCGCGGTGACGAGACGACCGACGGCTGGGGCTCCCTCGACCTGTCGACCGACCTCGCGCTCGCCGCGGAGGCCCACGGCTGGGAGGGTGCGCTCATCGGTACCGGCTGGGGCCGTCCCGACACGTTCACGGTGGCCACCGCGCTGGCGGCACGCACGACGACCTTCCAGCCGCTCGTCGCGATCCGGCCCGGGTACTGGCAGCCCGCGCACTTCGCGAGCGCCGCCGCGACGCTGGACCGGCTGTCGGAGGGCCGGCTGCTGGTGAACATCGTCAGCGGGCACGACGGGGTCGCGCAGTACGGCGACACCGCGGGCGACCAGGCGCAGCGGTACGGACGCACGCAGGAGTTCCTCGCCCTCGTCCGGCGCCTGTGGACGCAGGAGCACGTGACCTTCCACGGCGAGCACTACCGCGTCGACGACTCCACCCTCGCCCCACGCCCGGTCGCCACGGACGACCGGGCGCACCCCCGGCTGTACTTCGGCGGCGCATCACCCGCCGCCGAGCGCGTCGCCGCCGCCGAGGCCGACGTCCAGCTGTTCTGGGGGGAGCCGCTCGACGGTGTCGCGGAACGCATCGCGCGGTTGCGCACCCTGAGCGAGGACGTCGAGCGCCGGCACGCGCCCCTGGAGTTCGGTCTGCGCATCACGACGGTCGTGCGCGACACGGCCGACGAGGCGTGGCACGACGCCGAGGCGAAGGTCGCGCGCATGGCCCGGGACGCCGGCACGCGACCCGACCCGCTGCGGCGTCGCGCGGTCGGGCAGCAGCGGCTCCTCGACCTGGCCGCACGCGGTGACGTCCTGGACACCTGCCTGTACACCGCACCGGGCCGGTACGGCGGCGGCGGTGCCGGGACGACCTGGCTCGTCGGGTCGGCCGAGGACGTCGCCGACGCGCTGCGCCGCTACCGCGACCTGGGCGTCACGCACTTCGTGCTCTCCGACACCCCGTACCTGCAGGAGACGGCGCGCGTGGGCGACCGCCTGCTGGGGCTGCTGCGCGAGCCCGCCCCGGCCTGAGCGCCCCTGGCGTGACGCGGGCCCGGCCGGATCGCTCCGGCCGGGCCCGCGTCGGCCGCGTCAGCCGCGCACCGAGACCGTCCGGCTCACGCTGCCCGCGACCTCGTCCGGCGCGTCCGGGACGAAGACCGCCGTCAGCCGGTGCGTCCCGGACCCGATGGTCCGCGGCACGGTCCCGATCGCGACGCCCAGGACGACGTCCGCACGGGCGACCACGCGGTCACCCTCGCGCAGCTCCACCCGCCCCTGCGGGAGACGTGCGGTGTCGAGCCCGACGGTCGCCACCCAGACCGACGGGAGCAGCCGCGGCAGCGGCGACTGCAGGACGTCCAGCGACGTGCTGCTCGTCGCCCGCGTCACCGTGACGGTGACCGGCGCGGACTGCGAACCGGCGACCGCGTCGGTCCCGGCGTACCTCGCGACGACCTCGTACGAGCCGACGGGCGTGTCCCCCGGCAGCGTCAGCACCGCGCGGCCGTCACGGAGCGTCGACGTGCCCAGCACCTCCTCGCCGGCGACGAACTGCACGCTGCCCGTGACCGGCGCCTCCGACTCGACCGACGCGGACAGCCGGACCCGCGTCCCCCGCGTCCCGAAGACCTGCGTCGTGGGCGAGGCGGTCAGCGTCGTCGACGACCCGGTCGACGCCTCCTCGACGGTGAACGGCACCGTCGCAATGGTCCCGCTGGGTGCCGCGACGACCGTCAGGGCGTGGGCACCGGGCGCGAGGCCGGCGGGCACCGTGACGGTGACCTCGGCCGCGGCGTCCGGTCCGTCGCCCTGCACGAGGGGAAAGGTGCCCAGCACGTCGTCACCGAGCCGCACCTCGACCGCCGTGTTCTGCGGTGCGCCCAGGCTCGTGAGGTTGATCCCCCCGACCGTGAACGTCAGCTGCCCGCCCGGCGCCACGGCGTCCGCGAGCGCCGGGACGGCGACGGCCCGCTCCGCGAAGTCCGGCGCGATGCCCGGGTTCGCGTGCAGGTACGCGATCCACGCGTCACGGTCGACGAGGCCCGAGTCGGCCGTCTGCGTCCCCTGCGTGAAGACGCGGAAGTTGTCCCCGCCCTGCGCGAGGAACGAGAACGTGCCGATGCGGTACGGCGCGTCGAGGTCGATGGGCTCGCCGTCGATCGTGACCGACGTGATCCGGTCGCCCATCTCGCGCGAGGCGTCGTACGTGTACGCCACGTTGTCCGAGAGCCCGAGCTGCAGGTACGGCCGGCTCGGGACCTCCCCGTCCTCGTCGGTCTGCCACTGCTGCTCCAGCATGGTCACCACCTGGGCACCCGTGAGCGTGGTCGTCCAGAGGTTGTTGACGAACGGCAGCACGGCGTTCGCCTCGGCGTAGGTGATGGTGCCGTCGGGTGCGTGCAGCAGCTCGGCGCGCATCCCGCCGGGGTTGACGACGCCGATCTGCGCACCACCGCGCTCGGGCGCGGACAGCGAATCGAGCAGCGCGTCGGCCACGAGCGACCCGAGCGTGGACTCGCGGCTGCGGTCGTCGCGGCCGGTCGTCGTGCCCGGTGCGGACCCGACGTACACGCCGTCGACGTACGAGCCGCCGCTGAACGCGGTCGTGACGTCCGCCGTGACGGACCCGACGGGCTGGGATCCCACCTCGTTCGCGAACGCGAGCGCGTCGGCCACGATCGCCGCGACGGCGGCCACCCGCGGGTACGCCGCGACGAGCTCGGCGTCGGGCGTCGTCGTGCGGGGCACGTTCTCCGCGAGAGCTGCCGTGACCGCGTCGGTCGCCGGGTCGTACGTCAGCACGACCTTGCCGAGGAACTCGCCGTACGAGCCGGTCTGCACGACCGGACGCGTGGCTCCGCCGTCCCCGACGGGCCCGTACCAGGCGTACTGCTTGTGCGTGTGGCCCGTGAACAGCACGTCCACCGCGGCCGACGTCCCGGTGACGATGTCCGCGAACGCGCCGCCCGCGGCGAGCTCCTCCTCCAGGGTCGCGCCGTCGGGCGTGCCCGCGCCCGCGCCGTCGTGGTACTCGGCCACGATCACGTCGGCCTCGCCGTTGGCCTCGTCCCCGTCGGTGAGCGCCGCCGCGACGCGGTTGACGGCCTCGACGGGGTCGCCGAAGTCGAGCGCCGCGATCCCGTCGGGCCGCACGAGCGTGGGCGTCTCCTGCGTGACGGCGCCGATCACGCCGACCGTCACCCCACCCATCTCGAGGAGCGCGTACTCGTCGAGCGCGGGGGTCGTGGTGCCGTCGAGGTACACGTTCGCCCCCAGGTACGGGAACGTCGCGTTCCGCCCGTCCGCGATCACGCGCTCGACCAGGTCGTCGTACCCCGTGTCGAACTCGTGGTTGCCGACGGCGGACGCCGCGAGCCCCAGGGCGTTGAGCACGTCGATCGTCGGCTGGTCGTCCTGCACGGCGGAGGCGAACAACGACGCACCGATGTTGTCCCCCGCCGAGAGGAGCGCCACGGGCCCGTCCGCTGCCGCACGCTGCTGCTCGACCGTCCCCGCGAGCTTCACGGTGTTCGCGTCGATGCGGCCGTGGAAGTCGTTGATGTTGAGGAACGTCAGGTCGACCGGACCGTCGTTCGCGTCACCCGCCGTCAGCCCCACCACGACCGGGTCGTGGTCCGAGGACCGGTACGGGTCCGGCGCCCAGAACGTCGTGCCGTGGTAGCCGAAGCGGCTGTACTCCAGGGCCACCGACTCCGGGGCGTTGATCTCCCAGACGTCCGCGCCGGTGGCACGGGCGGCGGCGACCTCGTTGAGGAGCACGTGGTCCAGCGAGCCCGACAGCCCGCCGAACGAGTAGCTGTACTGGCCCGGTGCGAGCGCCGCGACGGCGTCGACGTAGCCCGCGTCGTACAGCACCTGCAGGGGGTCCTCACGCGTGTACGCGTTGAAGTCACCGACCAGCGCGACCGCCTCGGCGTCGCCCTGCACGTCGCGCACCCAGTCGCGCAGCGCCGTCGCCTGCCGCACGCGCGACTCGTTCGACGCACCCTGGCCGTCGCCCGCGTCCGCGTCGCCCGGCCACGGGCCCGGCGAGCCCTTCGACTTGAAGTGGTTGACGACGACCAGGAACGGCTCCCCGCCGCCGACCGGCGCGAAGACCTGCCCGATCGGCTCGCGGGCGTTCCCGAAGGCCTGGTCGTCGCCGCTCTGGTCGCCCAGCGCGCGCGACGCCCCGACGCGGGTCACGGCGGCGGGCCGGTAGATCAGTGCGTTCGTGATGACGTCCTGCTCGGCCGCGGGCGGCAGCTCGCTCGACGAGGGCACGTAGGCCCACTGCTCGGACCCGGCGTGCGCGTTGAGCGCGTCGACCAGGGTGGCGACCGCCTCGTCCGCGACCCCGTCGACGCGGGCCGAGTTCTCGATCTCCATGAGGCCGACGACGTCGGCGTCGAGCGCGGCGATGGCCGCGACGATCTTGGTCTGCTGCCGCTCGAGGTCCTGCGCGTCCCACGCCCCGCGCTGGTCGCAGCCCTCGCGGACCGTCACGGGCTCGCCCGTGGGGTCCTGGTAAGCGACGCACGACGCGGTGGTGTCACCGAGCGTGGTGAAGTAGTTGAGGACGTTGAACGAGGCGACGGACAGGTCGCCACCGACGGCGTCCGGTGCCGCGGGCCGGTCGTCCTCGAACGTGACCGGCGCGGGCCCGCCCGCGACGACGGGCGCCGTGGGGTTCAGCTTCCAGGTGCTGTTGCGGTAGTCGACGACCAGGGGGTCGGTGACCTGCACGGCGGCACCGACGCGCACCGGGTTCTGCAGGGAGACGTACGGCGGCGTCAGGCCGCCGTTGCCGCTCCCCAGGAAGTTGGTCGACGCGCCGTCGTCCAGGACGACGCCGCGGGCGGCGTTGTCGGCCGCGGCCGCGGCGGCCTCCGGCGAGCCCGGACGTCCGACCTCGGTCGGCTGCAGCAGCGGCGTCGTCCCCGTCGCCAGGCCCACCTCGCCGTACTGGTTCGTGCTGTAGGTGTTCGTGACCGTCAGGTCGCCGGTCGGCAGCAGGAGCATCGACTCGAGCGCCTCGCGGGCCGCCGCAGCGGCCGGCCACGCACCGGTGACGGGCGTCGGTGCGTCCGCGGCGGGCAGCACCTCGACGTGCTGGGCCGCAGCGACCGTGACCTGCGTCAGGCCGTTGAACTCCGCGACCTGCCCGGTGACGCGCAGGTGCTGACCCACCGCGACCTGCCCCACCGTCGCGGGCGAGTACACGAAGACGGCGTCCGACGCGATGCGCGACGCGGTGTCACCGCCTCCGGTGCCCGGGGTCTGCAGGACGTAGCCGTTCAGGCCGCCCGTCGGGTACGCCGCCGTGACGATCCCGGACGTGGTGACCGTGAGGCCGATCAGCGGCGACGCGTCACCCGCGCCCTGGACGTCGGCGATCGTCGCCGTCTGCGGGTCGCCGGGCTCCTGCGGGTCCGTCCCCGCGGGCGTCGGCGTGGGCACGCCGGCCGTGAAGTCGGCCGCGTTGTCGGCGGTGTGCGTGTGCGCGGCGTCGCGCGCGACGGACGTCGCGTTCGTCGTCGCGGGAGCCGGGCCCGTGCCCGCCCACGACGACGCGTTGGGCCCCCATCCCACGAGGTCGACGACGGCGTCGACGTCCGCGCACCCGGTGCTGCAGGTGAGCGGCGTGACGCCCGCCACCAGCGCGACCTTCCCGTTCGTGCCGCTCATCGGCACGCCGGTGCCCTCGAGGTCGACCGGGACGTCCGGCGCGGCCGTGTTGCTGCCGAACGCCTGCCCGACGACGAACGTCGACCCGGCCGGCACGCTGCCCGACAGCGGCGTCACCTGCCACGAGCCGCCCGCGACCGACGCGTACTGCAGCGAGTAGCCGGCGAGGTCGAGCGTCGCTTCACCCGGGTTGACCAGCTCGACGAAGTCGCGGTCGAACGGTGCGCCGGAGTTGCCTCCCCCGCCGTACACCTCGTCGAGGAGCAGCGGCGCGTCGACGGACACCACCCCGTGGGCCGCACCGGCGGTGGCGACACCGCCGGTCAGGAGCAGGGCGAGCGCCGTGAGCGCTCCGGTGGCCGTTCGTCGTCGTGCGTGCACGGGGGTCCCCTCCGTCAGGCGCGGCGGAGGGGTGCGGACGCCCCGGCGCGCGAGCAGTCGCCCGCCACCTGGACGGACGTCCTCACCATGCGTGGTTCACCCGATACGCCGCAACTACCCGACAGTAACTATCTGGTGAACTCGTCCGACGACGTACCGGTTCGCCCGGTTTCGTCCGGATCGGCTCCGGCGCCCGGGCGCCCCGACAGCACGACGCGGGCCGCGGGAGAGCTCCCGGGCCCGCGTCGACGGCGGTGGTCACGCGCGCAGCGTGGCACCCACCCGGGCGTGCGCCTCGGCGACGACCGCGTCGCGCACCGCTGCCGCGTCGGCGGCCGTCAGCGTCCGGTCGGCCGCGCGCAGCCGCAGCGCGAACGCGAGCGACTTGCGCCCCGGTCCGACCTGGTCGCCGGTGTACACGTCGAACAGGTGCACGTCCTCCAGCACGTCGCCCGCGGGGCTCCCCGCAGCGCCCGCGCGGACCGCCGCGAGGACGTCCGCGGCGGGCACGTCGGCGGCGACGACCAGGGCGACGTCCTCCTTGGCGACCGGGAACGTCGAGACCGGCACGGCCGTCACCGGCTCGTCACCGGCCGCCGCGAGCAGGGCCGTGAGGTCCAGCTCGAAGGCGACCGCGCGGGCCGGCAGGTCCAGGGCGGCGACGACCTTCGGGTGCAGCTCGCCCGCGTGGCCCACGACGACGCCCGAGGGCACCGTCAGGCGCGCGCACCGGCCGGGGTGGAACGGTGCCCGCTCCGGGTCCGCCGTCGACGTCACGTCGACGCCGACCACCTGCGCGACACGACGCACGTGCGCCAGGACGTCCTCGACGTCCGCACGACGCCCCGCACGCCCCGGGCCGGCCGGCTCGGCGAGACCCGTCAGCACAGCCGCGACGTGCAACGGCTGCGCCGGGACGGCCGCGGCGAGCGCGGCGAGCTGGTCGTCGCTCGGGCGCACCCCCCCGGGCAGGCGCGGCGCGGGCGCCGCTCCCGCGTCCGGCCGCGTGACCAGGCCCATCTCGAACAGCCCGACGTCGGCGTTCCCGCGTGCGACGTTGCGCCGTGCGGTGTCGAGCAGCGTGACGAGCAGGTCCGTCCGCATCAGCGGCTGCCCGTCGGTCAGGGGGTTGACCAGACGGACGGCGCGGCGACGCTCGTCGTCCGCCGGCAGGCCGAGCGCGTCGAGCTGGTCGGTGCCGACGAACGGGTAGCTCAGCACCTCGACGAGGCCGCCGCCGGCCAGCGTGTCCGCGACCGCCCGTCGGACCCGCTGCCCGCGCGTCAGGCCGCGGCCCGACGGTGCGGGCGGCACGATCGAGGGGATCGCGTCGTAGCCCCGCAGCCGCGCGACCTCCTCCACGAGGTCGACGCCCGCCGTGAGGTCCGGGCGCCACGTCGGCACGCGCACCTGCCACGTGGCGTCCGCGTCGTCGACCTCGCAGCCGATCTCGGTGAGAGTCGCGCGCACCTCGTCGTCCGTGTACGGCACACCCACGAGACGGGCCGCCTGCGCGGGGTCGAACGCCACCGGAGGCGGCGCCACCGTGGTGTCGACGTCCGTGAGCGCGTCGTCGACCGTCCCGCCGCCGTGCTCGACGAGCAGCGCTGCCGCCCGCGCGACGGCGACCCGCGGCAGCCGGGGGTCCACTCCCCGCTCGAACCGCTTGGACGCCTCGGACGTCAGCCGGTGGCGCCGCGACGAGCGCGCGACCGTCACCGGGTCGAAGTGCGCAGCCTCGAGCAGCAGGTCCGTGGTCGCGGCACCGACCTCGGAGTCGGCCCCGCCCATGACGCCCGCGATCCCCAGCACGCGGGCTCCGCGCCCGCCGGTGGAGTCCGTGATCAGCAGGTCCTGCGGGTCCAGCGTGCGCTCGACGTCGTCGAGCGTCGTGACGCGCTCCCCCGCTCGTGCCCGCCGCACGACGACGGGCGCGGTCAGCGTGCCCAGGTCGTAGGCGTGCATCGGCTGCCCGAGGTCGAGCATGACGTAGTTCGTCACGTCCACCGCGAGGCTGATCGGACGCATCCCCGCCTGCGTGAGCCGCCGCTGCATCCACGCCGGCGACGGCCCGGACGCCCGCACGCCACGCACGACCTGCGCGACGAACCTGTCGCAGCCGGGCACCCCGTGGATGCCCTCGTCGTCGTCGACCTCGACGCCGAACCCGGCGGGCCGCTCACGCAGCACGTCGTCCGTCGCGAGACCCGCGTCCGTGAAGCGCGCCCCGGTCGAGTGCGCGTACTCCCGGGCGACGCCGCGCATGGAGAAGCAGTACCCGCGGTCCGGGGTGACGTTGATCTCGAGGACCTCGTCGGCCAGCCCCAGCAGCCGCAGCGCGTCCGTCCCCGGTTCCGTGACGTCCTCGCCGTACCCGAGCCGCGACAGCACGATGATGCCCGCGTGGTCCTCGCCCAGGCCCAGCTCGCGGGCCGAGCAGATCATGCCGTCCGACACGTGGCCGTAGGTCTTGCGCGCCGCGATCGGGAACGGCCCGGGCAGGACCGCGCCGGGCAGCGCGACGACGACCCGGTCGCCGACCCCGAAGTTGTGCGCGCCGCACACGATGCCGCGCGGGACCGTCGGGTCCCCCGCGTCGTCGAGGTCGTTGTGCCCGCCGACGTCGACGCGGCACCAGTTGATGGTCTTGCCGTTCTTCTGCGGCTCGGGCGTCAGCTCGACGACCTGCCCCACGACGAGCGGGCCGGTGACTCCGGAGGTGTGGATCGCCTCCTCCTCGAGCCCGACGCGCACGAGGTCGGCGGCCAGCTGCTCCGCCGTGAGGTCGGTGGGGACGTCGACGTGCTCGGCGAGCCACGTCAGCGGGACACGAGGCATGTCAGATCACCGTCCGGAACTGCTCGGAGAAGCGCACGTCGCCCTCGACCATGTCACGCATGTCGGCGATGCCGTGCCGGAGCATGAGCGTGCGCTCGAGGCCCATGCCGAACGCGTACCCGGAGTACACGTCGGGGTCCACGCCGCAGGCGCGCAGGACGTTGGGGTTGACCATGCCGCACCCTCCCCACTCGATCCAGCCGGGCCCGCCCTTCTTCTGCGGGAACCACAGGTCCATCTCCGCCGACGGCTCGGTGAAGGGGAAGAACGACGGCCGCAGGCGCGTGCGGGCCTCGGGACCGAACATCGACCGCGCGAAGTGGTCCAGCGTGCCCTTGAGGTGCGCCATCGTCAGGCCCTTGTCGATCGCGAGCCCCTCGACCTGGTGGAACACCGGTGTGTGGGTCGCGTCCAGCGCGTCGGTGCGGAACACCTTGCCCGGGCACGCGATGTACACCGGCACGCCGCGCTCGAGCAGCGTGCGCGCCTGCACCGGCGACGTGTGCGTGCGCAGCACGAGCCCCGACGCGTCGTCCGGCACCTGCGGGTCCTGCGGGGCGACGAAGAACGTGTCCTGCATCTGCCGCGCCGGGTGGTCGACGCCGAAGTTCAGCGCGTCGAAGTTGAACCACTCGGCCTCGAGCTCGGGCCCCTCGGCGATCTCCCAACCCATCGCGACGAACACGTCGGCGATGCGCTCCGAGAGCGTGGACAGCGGGTGCCGTGCCCCGAGCGGGAGCCGCTCGGCGGGCACCGTCACGTCGACGGACTCCTCGACGAGCACCCGCGCGTCGCGCTCGGCCTCCAGCTGCGTCGTGCGGGCCGCGACGGCCGCGTTGACGCGACCGCGCGCCTGGCCGACGAGCTTGCCGGCCACGGCCTTGTCGGGGCCGGGCAGGCCGCCGATCGCGCGGTTGGCCAGCGCGAGCGGGCTGGCGTCACCGGTGTGCGCGAGCCGTGCGGACTTCAGGGCGTCGAGGTCGCCGGCGGCGGCGACCGCCGCGAGCGCGGCGTCGACGGCCGCGGCGACGCCGTCGGCGTCGAGCGGGGACAGCGGTGTGTCGCTGGTCATCAGGACCTTCCAGGGCGGTTCGGCGACGGCCGGGTCGTACCCCACGAACAGCGCGGGGGCGCACGTCGGCCGACTGGCGAGTCTAGTGGCGCCCGTCCGGGGGCTGTCGGACCGTCCCGCAGTGCGGTGACGTGTCAGGCACGCCGGTCAGCGTGCGCGTGCGCGGTCCGCGCGGCCCGGGACGGGCCGGCGAAATCGGTGACCACCGCCGGTGACGGCGAGCAGGGCGCGCATGCGTCCATGCTGCCACAGCACCGCCTCAGCGCCCGAGCGGATACGTCGCGACGGTCGAGTACAGCGGCCCGCCGCCGCGGCCCTCGCCAGGCCGCGAGTCGACGAGCGTGAGCGCGTCCACGCGCCACGTCGGCCCCTCGTACACGGCGAGCGCCTGCTCGAACACCTCGGGGGGCAGCAGGTCCGCCCTGTCCGTGCCGGGCGGGCGGCCCGGTCCGTGCCCTCCGGCGCGCCCGCCGGAGCCGGTCGCGCGGGAGCCCCGGCGTGGTGGCCGCGCAGCAGGTCGCGCGCGGCCCACCGTCAGGTGCGGCCGGTGCCGCACGCGCGCGTCCGGCCGCACGTCGTGCTCCTGGCCGACCTCGCGCGCCGCGTCCGCGAGGGCGACCATCGCGGCGACGTCGCCCCCGGTCCCGACCCACAGGGTGCGGTGGGCGAACACCCCGGCGCCCCGCAGCTGCAGGTCGAACGGCTCGACCTCCGCCGCGGCGCGTGCCAGACCCGCGCCGATCGCCTCGGTCACGCCGTCGGGCACCGCGCCGTAGAACGCGGCCGTCAGGTGCCAGGTCTCACGCGCGGACCAGCGCACGCCGTCGTCCTGGGACGGGGAGCCGCGCCGCACGACGGCCAGCGCGAGGTCGAGGTGGTCGAGGACGTCGTCGGGGGGCCAGACGGCGGCGAACAGTCGCATCGGACCAGCGTGCCAGGTGCCGGCACCTCAGCGCTGGGCGCGCCCCGACGCGTACAGGCAGACGGCCGCCGCAGTGGCCAGGTTCAGCGACTCGGCCCGGCCCCGTAGCGGCACCCGGACCGCGGCGTCGGCCAGCGCCAGGTCCTCGTCCCGCAGACCCCACGCCTCGTTGCCGAACACCCAGGCGGTCGGGGCGGCCAGGTCCGGCACCCCCGCCGGTGGCGCGCCCGCGACGTCGAGCAGGTCGTCGAGGTCGTGCGTCCCGGTGCCGGCGGCGGCGAGCACCTGCAGACCCGCCGCCCGCAGCGCGGCGACCGCCTCGGCGAGCTCGGGCCCGGTCACCACCGGCAGGTGGAAGAGCGACCCTGCGGTCGCCCGGACGCACTTGGGGTTGTGCACGTCGACGCTGCTCGCGGTGAGGACCACCGCGTCGGCGCCCGCCGCGTCCGCCGCGCGCAGCACGGTGCCCGCGTTGCCCGGGTCCCGCACGTGCGCCAGCACGGCGACGAGCCGGGGACGCTCCGCCAGGACGGGCGCCAGCTGCGCGCGGACCACGTCCACGACGGCGACGACGCCCTGCGCGTCCGGGCTCATCGCGTCGAGCACCTCGGGCGTGCCGGTGCGCACGCGCGCGCCCGCGGCCAGCGCGGCATCGACGATCTCGGGGTACCGGGCCTCCGCGTCGGGCGTCACGAACACGTCGTGCACGCGTGGACCGCCGGGGGCCACGGCCTCGCGCACGGCCTGCGGCCCCTCGACGAGGAACGTGCCGGACCGCCGCCGGACGCTGCGGCCCGCGAGGGCGCGCACCGCCTTGACGCGGTCGGCGCGAGGGTTCGTCAGCAGGTCGTCGGGCACTCCCCCATCATCCCCGGTCCTGCGGGGACGACGACGCCCCCGCCGTCACGTGGACGACGGGGGCGTCGACAGCGCCTGCCGGGCCGCGAACGGCTCGGAGGTGACGCGTCAGGTCAGGCTGCTGCGCGGGGCGCGTTGACGTCCTCGGGCAGGGCCGCCTTGGCGACCTGCACGAGCGCGGCGAACGCCGCGGCGTCGTTGACGGCCATGTCGGCCAGGACGCGACGGTCCACCTCGACACCCGCGGCCTTGAGGCCCTGGATGAGGCGGTTGTACGTCATGCCGTTCTCGCGCGCCGCCGCGTTGATCCGCTGGATCCACAGCTTGCGGAAGTCGCCCTTGCGCGCCTTGCGGTCGCGGTAGGCGTAGACCAGGGAGTGGGTGACCTGCTCCTTGGCCTTGCGGTACAGGCGCGAGCGCTGCCCGCGGTAGCCGCTCGCCCGCTCGAGGGTCGTCCGGCGCTTCTTCTGGGCGTTGACCGCCCGCTTCACGCGTGCCACGTGATGCTCCTTGCGTAGTCCGGGGCTCGTCGCTCCGTCGGCGCCGTGCGGCGCCGATCAGGTCAGCGACCGAGCAGCTTCTTGATCTTGGGGGTGTCAGCGGGCGAGACGACGACGTCGCCGGCGATACGGCGGGTGCGGCGGCTCGACTTGTGCTCGAGGAGGTGACGTCCGCCAGCCTGCTCGCGCATGACCTTGCCGGTGCCGGTGACCCGGAACCGCTTCTTGGCACCGGAGTGCGTCTTGTTCTTCGGCATGGCTGCCGTGTCTCCTTGTCGTTCGCATCGCACGGTCGTGCGACTCGTGGGTCGTCCGGGCGCGGGGTGGGCGCGCCCGTGCGGATGATCAGTCGGACTTCTCGCCGTCCGTCGTGCTGCGCGGGCCGGGGCGCGGCGCAGGCTTGGGCGGTCCCCCGGCCGGGGGACCCGGACGGGCTGCGGGGTTCGGCGCCGAGGTCGGACGCGGCACCGCGGGACGCGGAGCCGACGCACCCGCGGCCGGCGACGGGGCCGGACGGGCGGCGGGCGCCGACGAGGCGGCAGGACGCGCGGCCGGTGCCGACGACCGCGGCGCGGACGACGACGGGCGCGGTGCGGACGTGGACCGCGGTGCGGAGGACGTCGAGCGGGGTGCGGACGACGTCGAGCGCGGCGCGGGCGGACCCGAGCGACGCGGTGCCGACGACGCGGCCGGTGCCGAGGGCTGGACGCGCTCGGCGGGCGTGTCCGCCGCCGGCGTCTCGGCCGGCTGCACGGGCTCGGGACGGCGCTCGCGCGCCACGGGGGGCCACGGGATGTGCTCGACAGGCGCCTCGGACTCGTCGGTCGACGTCGTGCCGTCCTCGTTCTGCGAGGCGGCCCGACGCTGCTCGTTGCGCTGCTCGGCCTTCTTCTTGGTCGGCCCGAGCACCATGATCATGTTGCGGCCGTCCTGCTTCGGCATGCTCTCGATGAAGCCGAGCTCGGCGACGTCGGCTGCCAGACGCTGCAGGAGGCGCACGCCCATCTCCGGGCGCGACTGCTCGCGGCCGCGGAACATGATCATGACCTTGACCTTGTCGCCGGCCTTGAGGAACCGCTCGACGTGGCCCTTCTTCGTGCCGTAGTCGTGCGGGTCGATCTTCAGCCGGAAACGGATCTCCTTGAGGATCGTGTTGGCCTGGTTGCGCCGGGCCTCACGCGCCTTCATGTCGGCTTCGTACTTGAACTTGCCGAAGTCCATGATCTTGCACACGGGAGGACGAGCGGTCGGGGCCACCTCGACCAGGTCGAGGTCCGCGTCCTGGGCCAGACGCAGAGCGTCCTCCAGGCGCACGATGCCGACCTGCTCACCGTTGGGTCCGACGAGTCGGACCTCGGCGACGCGGATCCGATCGTTGATGCGGGGCTCGCTGATGTGGTGCTCCTCGGGTTCGTCGTGGTGGACCCCCAGGAACGAGGAAGGCCCCCGCCCTGGGCACAGGGGGAGGCCTCGTCCGACGTCCACGGTCGTCAGACGACCGTCGACCGGCCGACGGGGAGGACCCGTCGACCTTCGGACCGTGACCCGGTTCCCTGTCGTCGGACGAGCCGAGCGGTCGGGGCCAGGTGGGAGGGACTCCACTTGTGCATCCGCTCCGCCGCGTGCCCCCGACTCCGGCACGGGCACCCGGGACATCTCCCGGGGGGCCGTGCGACAGGACGAGGGCGCGCGACAGCGCGAATCAGTCGAGCCCAGGCTAGCAGACCCGGCGGGCGGCGTGCACGTACGGCAGATCATCGTGCGGCCTGCACCACCACACTGGAATGATTCCAGAAAACGTGCTCAGATGACCCCCATGACGGACACCGACCTGCTGCGGCAGCACGGGCTGCGGGTCACCGCTCCCCGGCTCGCCGTGCTCGACGCGCTCGAGGGCCACGCGCACCTCGATGCCGACGCCGTGCTCCAGCGGGTCCGCGCCGCCGTGCCCACCGTCTCCGTGCAGGCGGTGTACGACGTGCTGCACGCGCTGTCCGACGCCGGGCTGCTGCGCCGCATCGAGCCGGCCGGGCACCCCGCCCGCTACGAGCGGCGCACGGGCGACAACCACCACCACGTCGTGTGCCGCGCGTGCGGCGCGGTGGACGACGTCGACTGCGCCGTCGGGCACGCGCCGTGCCTGACCCCGAGCTCGACCGCGGGCTTCGCCGTCGAGACCGCCGAGGTCACGTACTGGGGCCTGTGCCCCGCCTGCCGCACCGTCGGCTGACACCACCCGCGCCGGCCACGCCGGCGCCCACGATCCCGCCGGGCCCGTCCGCCCGGTCGACGAGAGGAACACGCCTTGACCCAGGTCCCCACCACCACGACCAACTCCGGTGCACCCGTCGCGTCCGACGCGCACGCGCTGTCCGTCGGCGCCGACGGCCCCATCGCGCTGCACGACCACTACCTGGTCGAGAAGCTCGCGCAGTTCAACCGCGAGCGCGTGCCGGAGCGCGTCGTGCACGCCAAGGGCGGCGGCGCGTTCGGCACCTTCACCGTGACGCAGGACGTGTCGGCGTACACGCGCGCCGCGGTGTTCCAGCCGGGCGTGGCGACCGAGATGCTCGCCCGCTTCTCGACGGTCGCCGGCGAGCAGGGTTCCCCCGACACGTGGCGCGACCCGCGCGGCTTCGCGCTGAAGTTCTACACGTCCGAGGGCAACTACGACCTGGTGGGCAACAACACCCCGGTCTTCTTCATCCGGGACGGCATCAAGTTCCCCGACTTCATCCACTCGCAGAAGCGTCTGCCGGGCTCGCACCTGCGCGACAACGACATGCAGTGGGACTTCTGGACGCTGTCGCCGGAGTCGGCGCACCAGGTGACGTGGCTCATGGGCGACCGCGGCATCCCGGCGACGTGGCGCACCATGGACGGCTTCGGCTCACACACCTACCAGTGGATCAACGCGGCCGGCGAGCGGTTCTGGGTCAAGTACCACTTCAAGACCCAGCAGGGCATCGAGAACATGCCTGCCGACGTCGCTGCGCAGCTCGCAGGGTCCGACGCCGACCACCACATCCGGGACCTGCACGAGCACATCGAGGCCGGCGACTTCCCGCGCTGGACGCTCAGCGTGCAGGTCATGCCGTACGCCGACGCCGCGGAGTACCGGTTCAACCCGTTCGACCTGACGAAGGTGTGGCCGCACGGCGACTACCCGCTGATCGAGGTCGGCGTGATGGAGCTCAACCGCAACCCGGAGAACTACTTCGCGCAGATCGAGCAGGCGACCTTCGCGCCGAGCAACTTCGTGCCCGGCATCGCGGCGAGCCCCGACAAGATGCTGCTCGCGCGGATCTTCTCCTACGCCGACGCCCACCGGTACCGCGTCGGCACCAACCACGCGCAGCTCCCGGTGAACGCGCCGAAGTCGCCCGTGCACTCCTACTCGCAGGACGGTGCCGCGCGCTACACCTTCTCGTCGGCCACGACGCCGGTGTACGCGCCGAACTCGGTCGGCGGCCCCGCGGCCGACCCGGCCCGCGCCGGCGAGGGCGGCTGGGAGTCGGACGGCGCCCTGGTGCGCACGGCGGCCACCCTGCACCCCGAGGACGACGACTTCGGCCAGGCGGGCACGCTGTACCGCGAGGTCTTCGACGACGCCGCACGCGCCCGGTTCCTCGACACCATCACCGGCCACGTCGGCGGCGTGAAGCGCTCGGACATCCGCGAGCGCGCGATCCAGTACTGGACGAACGTCGACGCCGGCCTGGGCAGCGCCCTGCGCGGGCGCCTGACCGCGATCGACGCACCCGTCGAGACCGGCGAGCCGGGCACCGCGAGCCTGCCGGTCGCCTGACCTGCACGGCATCGGCCGGTCCCCCACCGGCCGCGACGGCCCCGCACCCTCGTGGTGCGGGGCCGTCCGCCGTCCGGCGTGGACCGTGTCGCCGCGGTGAGAGGATCGGCCCATGAGCGAGACCACCCCCGAGGACGCGACGGACCCGACGACCCAGGCCGTCCGCGACATCGCCGACGTCGCCGCCGTCGAGGTCATCACGGCGGCAGCCGTGCACCTCATGAGCGCCGCCGCGGTGAAGTGCGGCCTCGCGGAGGACGACGCGCAGGGGCCCGGCGGCCGTCACCGGGACCTCGACGAGGCGCGCAAGCTCATCACGGCGCTCGCCGCGCTGGTCACCACCGCGGCGCCCGACATCGGCAACCAGCACGCGCGCTCGCTGCGCGACGGCCTGCGGTCGTTGCAGCTGGCGTTCCGCGAGGCGTCGCCGTTCCCGGACGCCCCCGGTGAGGGGCCGGGCGAGAAGTTCACGGGGCCGGTGTCCTGACGATCGTCCCGCATCGAGGGCGTACCCTCGATGCGGCGCGAGCGTCGGCGACCGGTGAACGAGGACCGCCGACGCGACGCCGACACCCAGGACGAGGCACGAGGAGCGAGCATGCGGCACGAGCCCGCGGGGACCGAGGTGGCCGACGTGGCCTGCTCGGGCGACCCCCGCCGCCGCACCGCCGCCTGAGGACCCTGCCGACCAGCTCTGCGAGGTCCGTCGCCACCGCGCGACGCCCGACGGCCCGGTCGCGGCGCTCCCCGCCGCCCTCCCGCCGACCACCACCCCGCTCCCCCGTGCCCGCCAGGGCCGGACGAGCCGTCGCGCCCTCGCGACCGGTCGGCGGTCCCGACGTACGGAAACCGAGACCCGACATGCTCCCCCTGACCGAGAAGCAGCTGCGCACCTCGTTCGTGAACGCCTCACGACGCGAGGCGAACGACGCCACCCTGCCCGACCTGTCCGCCCTCGACTGGGACCGCCTCGAGTACCTCGGGTGGCACGACCGGCGCGCGCCGCTGTCCGCCTACGTCGTCGTCGAGCTCGACGACGGACCGGTCGGCGTGCTGCTGCGCGCGGCCGACCCGCCGAAGGTCCGCCGTCGCACCATCTGCGCGTGGTGCGAGGACGTCGTCGTCACGGACGACGTCTCGATGTACGTCGCCCGCCGCGGCGGCGCGTCCGGCAAGCGCGGCAACACGATCGGCACGCTGATCTGCACCGACTTCACGTGCTCGCGCAACGTGCGACGCCCGCCCACGCGCACCGAGGCGGGTTCGGACGCCGAGGCCCTGCGGGAGCAGATCGTCGCGCGTCGCATCGCCGGGCTGCGTGAGCGCTCGGTGCGCTTCGTCGAGGAGATCCGCCGCACCCGCTGAGGCGGACGGGCCCGCCGGGCGCTGCGCGGCGTCAGCGCGACGCGCTGCCGCCGACGGTGGCGTCCGGCGGGCCGTCGACCCGGTCGCGCGACGCCGCGAGCGCCGCGCGACGCCGCCCCGCGATCGCGACGACGACCAGCCCGGCGCCCGCCACCGCGCCACCCACGACGGCCGCGGTGGCGAACCCGGCACCGGCACCGGCGCGGTCGATCACCATGCCGCACACCGGCGCACCGAGCGCGTTGCCGAAGGTCTGCATCGTGCCGGCCCACCCCATGACCTCACCGCGCCGGTGCTCCGGGACCAGCCGGACGAGCGTGGCGTTGATCGACGAGAGCGCCGGCGCGCACGGCAGCCCGGCGACGAACATCGCCACGGCGAGCGCCAGGGGGCCGGTGGCGACCACGGCCGGGACCGTAGCCACCGCCAGTACCGCGACGAGGGCCAACGGCGACGGCTGCCGGGCGCGCGTGCCGTGCACGAGGCCGCCCAGGAGGGACCCGCCGGCCCACAGCGCGAGCATCCAGCCGACGTCCCCGGCGCGTCCGGCGTCGTTCAGCTCCGCGACGAGCGAGACGTCGGTCCCGATGAGGACGAACGACGCCGCGACCGCCGCGAGCAGCACGACGAGCAGCTGCGGGGTCACCACCCGACCGCCCGGCTCCTCGGGTGCCAGGTCCGAGCGGGGTGCCGACCGGGTGGGCGGGTTGGCCCACAGCAGCAGCGCGCCGGCCCCGACCGTCGCGACACCGACGACCGTGAGGCCGACCAGGCTCGACCCCTGGGTCACCAGCAGCACCCCGAGCACCGGCGCCAGCATGAAGGTCATCTCGGTGCACACGGAGTCCAGCGCGAAGGCGGCCTGCTGCTGCGCGGGCGGCACGAGGACCGACAGCGACTGGCGCACCACCGAGAACACGGGCACGAGGAACATGCCGCCGAGGAACGCCACCACGATCAGTGCGCCGTACCCGAGGTGGGGCGCGACGAGCCAGACTGCGGACTCGACCACGATCGACGGCAGCACCGCGCGGCGCAGGCCGAGACGGTCCACCAGGCGCCCGCGCCACGGCGCGCCGACCGCCAGCCCGACCGTGAGCGACGCGGTGACGATCCCCGCGCGCCCGTAGCCCTCGTCGAGGGCGCCGACCACGTGCAGTGTCAGGACCACGCCCGACATCGCGTGCGGGAGCCGTGCGACCAGCGCGATGAGGAAGAGCCGCAGCACGCCCGGCAGGCGCAGGACGTCGGAGTAGGCGGAACGCACGGTCCCCCATGCTCACGCCTCGCCCGGGGGCAGCCCGCACCGGCGCCCGGGATGCCGGGAAGGTCGTCTCCCCCGGTCGTGCGTCGCGCACCGCCTCCGGACGCGCGGCCCTCCGGGCGGTCACCGGCCGGCCGGAGCACCCGCCCTATCCTGGGGCGATGACCGGACCGCACGGATCCTTTCCCGACCCGGGGCACGCCCGTCCGGCCCCCGCGGCCCCGACCGCGCCCCTGCCGCCCGGCTGGGCGGGACCCGCAGCCGCGTCCGCGCCGTCGGCCGACCCGGTCCCCGACGTCGCGCCGCGTCGCCGTTCCAGCCGCGCGGTCCCGGTGCTCGCCGTCGCGCTCGTCGCCGTCCTCGTGGCGTCCAGCGTCCTCGGGTGGCGGCTGTGGACCACGACGCAGGCGTGGCAGGAGTCGGCGGCCGGGTGGGAGGAGCTCGCCCGCACGCACGGCGAGGACCTCGCGCAGACCACGGCCGAGCTGGAGGCGACGACGGGAGAGCTCGGGGCGACCCGTGGCCAGCTCGCGGCCGCCACCGCGCGTATCACCGAGCTGGCCGACGAGAAGGCGCAGCTCGGCGACACGACGGCCGCCCAGCAGCAGCTGGCCGACTACCAGCAGCGCGTCTCGCAGGCGGCGGGCCGTGTCGCGACGGCGCTCGCCACCTGCATCGACGGCCAGGAGAAGCTCATCGGGTACCTGGAGGACGCGGCCTCCTACGACGCGGCGGACATCGCCCGCTTCCGCGGGGACGTCGAACGGGTCTGCGGGGCTGCGACGGACGCCAACGCCCAGCTGCAGACCGAGCTCTCCCGGTGACGCCTCGTCCAGGGGCCGCGCGCTGCGTCCTGGTCGCCGGTGGCACCGCCCTGCTGACCGCGCTCACCGGGTGCGCCTACCTGCCCGACCCTCCCCCGCCGGTTCCCACGAGCGTCGTCCCCACGGCTGCTCCCGCCCCCGCTGCCGCCGCGGACGGCACCCAGCTGTCGCCGGACGGCTTCGACGCCGCGCAACGCATGGCGGTGCGCATCCGCAACATCGGGTGCGGCGGGCTGTCGACCGGGTCGGGCTTCGCGCTCGACGAGCACACGCTCGTCACCAACCGGCACGTCGTCGCGGACTCCGCCGAGCTGCAGCTGAGCACGTACGACGGCCGCGACGTCGCCGCCGAGGCCGCGAGCACCGCCGGGCTGGCCGACCTGGCGGTGGTCCGCACGGTCGACGCCCTGCCCGCCGCGCCGGTGCTGGCGGAGGCCGACCCCCAGGTCGGTGACGCCGTGACGGTGGTCGGCTACCCGCTGGGGCGGCAGCTGACCGTGACGGACGGCAGGGTCGTCGGCGCGGTCACCGACCCGCTCAACGAGAACCTCGGCGAGGTCCTCGTGACGGACGCACCCGTCGAGCCCGGCAGCTCCGGCTCGGCGGCGCTGGACGCGCAGGGACGGGTGATCGGCGTGGTGTACGCGAAGAACGCCGACGGGATGAGCTTCCTGGTCCCCGTGAGCACGCTGCGCGCCATGCTGGGGGACGACACGGCGTTCGCGCCCGCACCCACGTGCGGGTGACGCGCGAGCGCCCGACCGGCAGGGAGACCACCGCATGACCGAGCGGAGCTTCGACACGAGCGGCCTGACCCGGGCCGCGTCCGACACGTTCACGGTCCGCCGGGTGTTCGGTGAGCCGTACGAGCGCGGCGGACGCCTCGTGGTGCCCGTCGCGCGGGTCACCGGCATGACCGGGTCCGGCGCGGGCAATGACGAGCGCGGCTCGAGCGACGGAGGTGGTGGCGGGTTCGCGGCGCACGTGCGGCCGCTGGGCGTCTTCGAGCTCGGCGACGACGGCGCCCGCTGGCACCCGACCGTCGACGTGAACCGCGCGATCCTCGGCGGGCAGATCGCCGCCACGGTCGTCGCGAGCTTCTGGGCGCTGGCCTGGGCGGTCCGCCGGCGCTGACCCTCAGGCGGGACGGACCCGCAGCTCGAGGGAGTCGACGCGCGCCGCGATGACCGGGTCGTGCGCCAGCGCGTCGTTGACCTGCGCGAGGACCCCGTCCAGACCCGCGCGATCCAGCCCTGCGGGCAGGGCGAGCCGGACCGCCACCTCGGCGCGCGTGCCCGGGACCGCGTCGGCCTCGACGACGAGACGGATGTCGGCGAGCGCCGCGCCCACCGCGGCGCGGACGTCCTCGTCGACACGTCCGTCGCGCACCGCGGGCTGCCAGTCGCGCCCCTGGGCGAGCGCGTACACGGCCGTGCGTGGCAGCGCGACCGTCACCGGCCCGGCAGGGTCCAGCACGAGGACCTCCCAGCCCTCGGCGACCGCCGACAGTGCGGCCCGCGGCACCGCCGTGGGCACCGGGCGCGCGTCGGGCCGCCACCGCGTCATGGCGTCGACCCCTGAGAAGACAGGCAGCGCGGTGCGCCCGTCGGGCGTGCGCAGGGCGACGATGCCGGCCGACGCCTCCTTGTCCACGGTGTGCGCGTGGCCGTCGTGCTCCACGACGCCCGCGGCCTCGAGCTCGGCCAGGACGGGGACGAGGACGCGCGTCGGGGCGAGCGCCACGACGACGTCCGTGAGCGGGACCTCGCCCGCGCCGTAGCGCGCCAGGACCGCCGCCAGGCCGGGGTCGGGCGATCCGTCGTCCCCCGCGAAGGGCGACGACGGCGGCAGCTCGCGGCCCCTCACGGGCGACCGGCGACGTCCAGGGCCTGCGGCAGCGTGAACGCACGCGCGTACAGCGCCTTGCCGACGATCGCACCCTCGACGCCGACCGGCACGAGCGTGCGCAGCGCACGCACGTCCTCCAGGCTCGACACGCCGCCCGACGCCACGACGGGGGCCGACGTCCGGGCACACACCTCCCGCAGCAGGTCGAGGTTGGGCCCGCGCAGCGTGCCGTCCTTCGTCACGTCGGTCACGACGTACCGCGAGCAGCCGGCCTCGTCGAGGCGAGCCAGGACCTCCCACAGGTCGCCGCCCTCCTGCGTCCAGCCGCGCGCCGCGAGCGTCGTGCCGCGCACGTCCAGCCCGACGGCGATCTGCTCGCCGTGCGAGGCGATCACCCGGGCGGTCCACTCGGGGTCCTCGAGGGCGGCCGTGCCCAGGTTGACGCGGGTGGCGCCCGTCGCGAGCGCACGCTCGAGCGACTCGTCGTCACGGATGCCGCCGGACAGCTCGACCTTGACGCCCTTGGCCGCGAGGTCGGCGGCGACCTTGCCGAGCAGGACGGCGTTGCTGCCCCGCCCGAACGCCGCGTCGAGGTCGACCAGGTGGATCCACTCCGCACCGCCGGCGTACCAGTCGAGGGCGGCGGCCAGCGGGTCGCCGTACGAGGTCTCCGACCCTGCCTCGCCCTGCACGAGCCGCACGGCCTGGCCGTTGGCGACGTCGACGGCGGGCAGCAGCTCGAGCCGGGGCTCACGCGTGGATGTCATGGGTCCTCTCCGGGTGGTGCCGCACCGGTCCCAGGGCGGGGCCGGTGCCGGGCGGTGCTCAGCGCAGCGAGCCGACCCAGTGGGACAGCAGCTGCGCGCCGGCGTCGCCGGACTTCTCGGGGTGGAACTGGGTGGCGGCCAACGGGCCGTTCTCGACCGCGGCGACGAACCGCCCGCCGTGCTGCGACCAGGTCACGAGCGGGCGGGGCAGCGGGTGCTCCCCCGCGGTCGGCTCGTCGGCCAGCGGGAACGTCCGCGCGGCGTAGGAGTGCACGAAGTAGAAGCGCTCGTCGGCGAGGCCCTCGAAGAGCACGGACCCGGCCGGCGGCTGCACCGGGGACCAGCCCATGTGCGGGACGACGTCCGCCTCCAGGCGGTCGACCACGCCGGGCCACTCCCCGAGGCCGTCCGCCCGCACGCCGTGCTCGACGCCCTCGCTGAACATGACCTGCATGCCGACGCAGATGCCGAGCACGGGGCGACCGCCCGCGAGACGACGGTCGACGATCTGCTCACCACCGACGGCCCGCAGACCGGCCATGCAGGCGGCGAACGCGCCCACGCCGGGCACGACCAGACCGTCGGCGTCGAGCGCCGCCTTCTTGTCGGCGGTCAGCACGACGTCGGCACCGACCCGGGCGAGCGCACGCACCGCGGAGCGCACGTTGCCGAAGCCGTAGTCGAGAACGACGACACGGGGAGACACGCGGACAGGGTACCCGCGGGGCCGGGTGGCTCCGGCGACCGTCCGGACGCCGGGACGTGCTGCGCCCCGCCCCCTGCCCTGCTCAGCGTCGGTGGGAGGCCAGCAGCCGCATCGCCTTCCAGCGCGAGAGGCCGACGGACGAGACCACGCCCTCGACCTCCGAGGCGGGGACGTCGCCGAGCAGCAGGTCCTCGAGGACGGGCGGCGCGCCGGAGAGGACCAGCCCCGCGGGGAGGTCCTTCTCGTGCGCTCCGGCGACCCACTGCGACGCGGAGACCTTGCCCTCGCGACGCTCGAGCAGCACGACGGGCACCTGGCGCAGGAGACGCGAGACCGCCGCTGCCGCCGTCGCGCCGGACGCCGGGTCGCGCAGCACCGCCAGGGCACCGACCGGCGAGGGGACGGCGTCGACGTCGACGGACGCGAGCGAGCAGGCAGCCGCGAGCGCGTCGGCGACAGCGACCTGCGTGACGACGACGGCGACCGTCGGTGGCTGCGCGGCGGTCAGCCCCGACAGGTCGTCGGGCACCTGGAGGCCGCCCAGGTCGTCGTCGCTCACAGCGCACCCTTCGTCGAGGGGACGCCGTCCACGCGCGGGTCGAGGGCGACGGCCGCACGCAGGGCACGCGCGAGCGCCTTGAACTGCGCCTCGATGATGTGGTGCGGGTCGCGGCCCGCCAGGACGCGGACGTGCATGCTGAACGCGGCGTGGTGCGCGATCGACTCCAGCACGTGGGCGGTCAGGGAGCCCGTGAAGTGCCCCCCGATGAGGTGGTACTCCTGCCCGGCCGGCTCACCGCTGTGGACGAGGTACGGACGTCCGGACACGTCGACCACGGCCTGCGCCAGCGCCTCGTCGAGCGGCACCGTCGCGTCGCCGTACCGCGCGATGCCGCGCTTGTCGCCCAGCGCCTCGCGCAGCGCCTGCCCCAGGACGATCGCCGTGTCCTCGACGGTGTGGTGCACGTCGATGTGGGTGTCGCCCTTCGCCTGCACCGTCAGGTCGATGAGGGAGTGCTTGCCGAGCGCCGTGAGCATGTGGTCGTAGAAGGGCACGCTCGTGTCGATCTGGGTGCGTCCCGTGCCGTCGAGGTCGAGCTCGACCAGGACGCTGGACTCGCTCGTGCTGCGCTCGATGCGCGCCGTACGGCGGCGTGCCTCACTCATCGTCCCGTCACCTCCACCAGGGCGTCCTTGAACGCCGACGTCTCCGCCGGGGTGCCGACCGACACCCGCAGCCATCCCTCGGGGCCCGTGACGCGCACGAGGACCCCGCGGTCGAGCAGACCCTGCCAGACCGCGCCGCGGTCGTCGAACGTGCCGAAGAGCACGAAGTTCGCGTCCGAGTCCGCCGCCTCGAGGCCCTGGGCCCGCAGCCACGTCACGAGCGCGTCGCGCTCGGCGCGCAGCGAACCCACCTGGGCCATCAGCTCGGGGGCGTGCCGCAGCGCGGCGCGCGCGACGGCCTGCGTGACGGCCGACAGGTGGTACGGCAGCCGGACGACGCGCAGCGCGTCCACGAGCTCGCGGGACGCGGACAGGTAGCCCACCCGCGCGCCGGCCAGGCCGAACGCCTTGGACATCGTGCGGCTCACCGCGAGGTTCGGGTGCGCGTCGAGCAGCTCGAGCGCGGACGGCGTCCCGGCGCGACGGAACTCGCCGTACGCCTCGTCGACCACGACGACGCAGCCGCCGGGCACGCGGGACGCACCGTCGAGCACGGCGCGGACCGTGTCGCGCGGCAGCGCCGTGCCGGTCGGGTTGTTGGGGCTCGCGAGCAGCACGACGCTCGGCGCGTGCTCCGCGATCGTCGCCAGCGCGTGCTCCGGGTCGAGCGTGAAGTCCTCCGCACGCCGCCCGACGACCCAGGCGGTCGACGTGTCCCGCGCGTACTCGGGGTACATCGAGTACGTCGGCGCGAAGGACAGGGCGGTACGGCCCGGGCCGCCGAACGCCTGCAGGACGTGCAGCATGATCTCGTTCGAGCCGTTCGCCGCCCACATCTGCTCGGGCTCGCGGTGCACACCGGACTCGACCTCGAGGTACGCGGCCAGGTCGGCGCGCAGGGCGGCGAAGTCGCGGTCCGGGTAGCGGTTGAGCCCACGCGTCGCCTCGGCCACGGCGGCGGCCACGTCGGCCACGACCTGCTCGGACGGCGGGTAGGGGTTCTCGTTGACGTTGAGCAGCACCGGGACGTCGAGCTGCGGGGCACCGTACGGCTCGAGGCCGACGAGCTCGGGGCGCAGCGGCAGCGTGCCGGGCGACAGGTCGGGGGCGGCGGTCACGTCCCCGAGTCTAGGTTCCGCGTTGCACCGGTCGGCGGTGCCGCCCACCCAGCGGTCCGTGTCGGCACGCGGACGTACGCTGCCGGACATGCCCCCGCACACCGCCCCCGCGCCCGTCGTCGACCGCGTCGCGCTGCGGGCCCAGGCCGAGGAGGTGCTGCGGGCGCTCGTCGGGCGCGACGACGCCCGCCTGCACGAGGACCAGTGGCAGGCCGTCGAGGCGCTCGTCGCGGACCGCCGCCGCGTGCTCGTCGTGCAGCGCACCGGCTGGGGCAAGTCGGCCGTGTACTTCGTCGCGACCGCGCTGCTGCGGCGCGGGGTCGCCGGGCCGCCGCGCGGGGCGACGATCATCGTCTCGCCGCTGCTCGCGCTCATGCGCAACCAGGTCGACGCGGCCCGCCGCGCCGGCATCGCGGCCGAGACGCTGAACTCGGCCAACCAGCAGGACTGGGACGACGTGCACGCGCGCATCGCCGCAGGCCAGGTCGACGTGCTGCTCGTCTCCCCCGAGCGCCTCAACAACCCGGGGTTCCGCGACGAGGTGCTGCCACGGCTCGCGGCCGACGCGGGGCTCGTCGTCGTGGACGAGGCGCACTGCGTCTCCGACTGGGGCCACGACTTCCGGCCCGACTACCGCCGCATCGGGACGCTGCTGGGCGAGCTGCCCGCCGGCGTGCCGGTGCTCGCGACCACGGCGACGGCCAACGAGCGCGTCACGGCGGACGTCGCCGAGCAGCTCGCCGTGACGGACGTCGGCGGCGCGACCCAGGACGGCACGCTCGTCCTGCGCGGCACGCTCGACCGCCCGAGCCTGCGGCTGCAGGTCACCTCGCTGCCGGACGTCGCGACGCGGCTGGCGTGGCTCGCCGCGACGCTGCCCACCCTCGAGGGCTCGGGCATCGTGTACTGCCTGACGATCGCCGCGGTCGAGCAGGTCACCGAGCACCTGCGCGCCGCGGGCCTCGACGTGCGGGCGTACACGGGGCAGACGGACCCGACCGAGCGCGAGGCGATCGAGGGCGACCTGCTGGCCAACCGCGTCAAGGCCCTGGTCGCGACCTCGGCCCTCGGCATGGGCTACGACAAGCCCGACCTGGGGTTCGTCGTGCACATGGGCGCGCCGTCCTCCCCCATCGCGTACTACCAGCAGGTGGGGCGCGCCGGGCGCGCGACCGCACGCGCCGACGTCGTCCTGCTCCCGGGTCACGACGACCAGGCGATCTGGGAGTGGTTCGCGTCGACCGCCTTCCCGCCCGAGGACCAGGTCCGCGCGACCCTCGCGGCGCTCGACGCCCACGGCACGCTGTCGACGGCTGCGCTGGAGACGTACGTCAGCCTGCGCCGCAGCCGCCTCGAGGGGATGCTCAAGGTGCTCGACGTGGACGGCGCGGTGCGGCGCGTCCGCGGCGGGTGGCAGTCGACGGGGCGCCCGTGGGCCTACGACGGCGAACGGTACGCACGCGTCACCGCGGCGCGCCGGGCCGAGCAGCGCACCATGCTGGACTACCAGGCCACCGAGGGCTGCCGCATGGCGTTCCTGCGCGCCGCCCTCGACGACCCCGAGCTCCCCGAGGGCTGGCGGTGCGGCCGCTGCGACCGGTGCACGGGCACGTCCGTCGGCGCGGTCCCCGACGCGTCGGCCGTCGACCACGCGCGCGAGCTGCTCGCGGTGCCGGGCGAGCCGGTGACGGCGCGGCGGCAGTGGCCCTCGGGGCTCGGCGCGCTCGGTCTGGACCTCAAGGGACGCCTTGCCGCCGGTGAGCAGGTGGGCGAGGGTCGTGCGGTCGGACGTCTCGACGCGCTCGGCTGGGGCGGCCCGCTGCGGGAGGCGCTGCGCGAGCAGGTGCCGGCGGAGCTGCCGGGCAACCTGCGCCCCGCGGTCCGCACGGTCCTGGAGGCGTGGTCTCCGCAGGTGGACGTCGTGGTCGCGATCGCCTCCGACAGCCGCGGCGCCCTCGTCGAGCACCTCGCGGCGGGCACGGCACGCCTGCTCGGCGTCCCGCTGCTCGGTGCGTTCGCGTCCACGGGGTCCCCCTCGCGGCACGACGTGAACTCGGCACAACGGCTCGCCGACGTGCTGCGCCACCTGGACCTGCCGTCGGACGTGGCGCAGGACGTCGCCGGCAGGCGCGTCCTGCTCGTCGACGACCGCACGGACACGGGGTGGACCCTGACCGTCGCGGGGCGTCTCCTGCGCCGCGCGGGTGCGAGCGAGGTGCTGCCGTTCGTCCTCGGCGTGGGCTGAGCCGGCCCGGTGACGCCTCCCGCTCAGAACCTGGCGCGGACGGCCTCACCGTGGGCGGGCAGCCCCTCGGCGTCGGCGAGCGCCACGATCCGGTCGGTGACGGCCGCGAGCGAGTCGGCGTCGTACTCGATGACCTGCACGGCGCGCAGGAACGAGTGGACACCCAGGCCGCTGGCGAAGTGCGAGCAGCCGCCGGTGGGCAGGACGTGGTTCGACCCCGCCATGTAGTCGCCCAGCGACACCGGTGACCAGGGCCCGACGAAGATGGCGCCGGCGCTGCTGACGCGGTCCGCCCACGCCGCGGCGTCGGTCGTCTGGATCTCGAGGTGCTCGGCGCCGTACGCGTTGACGACGTCGAGGCCCGCCTCGAGGTCGTCCACGAGCACGATCGCGGACTGCGAGCCCGCGAGTGCGGTCGACACCCGCTCCCGGTTGGGGGTGACCTCGACGCGGTCGACGAGCGCGGCCTCCACCGCGCCGGCGAGCTCGACGGACGGCGTGACCAGCACCGCCGCGGCGAGCGGGTCGTGCTCCGCCTGCGAGATGAGGTCCGCGGCGACGTGCGCGGGGTCCGCGGTCCCGTCGGCGAGGATCGCGATCTCGGTCGGCCCGGCCTCGGAGTCGATGCCCACCAGACCCCGCACGAGCCGCTTGGCCGCGGTGACGTAGACGTTGCCGGGTCCGGTGATGACGTCGACCGGTTCGCACAGCGTCACGTCGTCCACGTCGTCGCTGCCGTCGGCGCCGTAGGCGAGCATCGCGACCGCCTGCGCCCCGCCGACCGCGTACACCTCGTCGACGCCGAGCAGCGCGCACGTGCCCAGGACCACGGGGTCGGGCAGGCCGTCGCGGTCCTTCTGCGGCGGCGAGACGACCGCGAGCGAGGTCACCCCCGCCTCCTGCGCGGCGACGACGTTCATCACCACGGACGAGGGGTACACGGCGAGCCCACCGGGCACGTACAGCCCCACCCGCCGCACGGGGAGCCAGCGCTGGCGCACCTGGGCGCCGGGCGCGACGTCGACCGTGAAGTCCTGCGGGCGCTGGGCGGCGTGCACCCGTCGCACGCGGGCGATGGTCTCCTCGAGCGCGGAGCGCACCTGAGGGTCCAGCGCGGCTGCCGCGTCGGCGAGGACGTCGGACGGCACGCGCAGGTGGACGGGCCGCACGCCGTCGAGGCGTTCGGCCAGGTCACGCAGGGCGGCTGCGCCCCGGGTGCGGACGTCCTCGAGGATCGGCGTGACGACGGCAGCGGCGTGCTCGACGTCGAGCTCGGCGCGGGGCAGCTCGGCCAGCAGCTCACGACGTGACGGACGGCGACCACGCAGGTCGATGCGGGAGATCACGCCCTGAGTCTAGGACGGGGCGCAGAGCACCCGCGTGATCGTCCCGCGCCCCGGTCGCCCGGCTCCCGAGGAGCGCGTGACTGTCACACTGGACCCGTGACGCGTGACGACGAGCCCATCCGCCTCGGCCAGTTCCTCAAGCTCGGCGGTATCGCCGAGACCGGTGGTCACGCCCGCGCACTGCTCGACGACGGCGCCGTCACCGTGAACGGCGAGCCCGAGTCCCGCCGCGGCCGGCAGCTGCGGCCCGGCGACGTCGTGGAGGTCGACCTCCCGAACGGCGTGCAGCGCGCGACCGTCAAGGGCTGACGCGTACCTCAGGACGCCAGGCAGCTCGGTCCCAGCAGCGCCTTGAGGTCGCCGAACAGCGAGGGCGACCGCTCGACGCGCAGACCGTCCTCGAGCCGCATGATCACCGCGCGGCCGGGGCTCGTCAGGCGCAGGTGCACCTCCGTCACCCCAGGGTGCGTCGAGAGCACCTCGCGCAACCGGTCCACCACGGGGGGCGTGCAGCGCCCCTCGGTCAGCGACACGACGACCGGCGAGTCCGCGGCCTGCGAGGTGTCGGGGATCGACACCTCCATCGCCTGCAGCTGCATCGTGTCGTCGCGACGCCGCACCCTGCCGCGCACGACGAGCACGGCGTCCTCGGCCAGCACGGTCGAGTACGCCAGGTAGGTCTCGCCGAAGAACATGATCTCGACTGAGCCCTCCATGTCCTCCAGGGTCACCGCCGCCCAGGGGTTGCCCTGCTTGGACATCTTGCGCTGCAGGCTCGTCACCAGGCCCGCGACCACGACGGTGGACCCGTCCGGCCGCGCCTCGTCCGCGTTCAGCGTCGCGATCGAGACGTCGGCCTGCGCCGAGAGCACGTGCTCGAGCCCCGACAGCGGGTGGTCCGACACGTACAGGCCGAGCATCTCGCGCTCGAACGCCAGACGCTGCTTCTTGTCCCAGTCCGGCAGGTCGGGGATCGTCACGGCGATGCCCGAGCCGGTCTCGTCCTCACCGGCCAGGTCGGCGAACAGGTCGAACTGGCCGGTCGCCTCCTTGCGCTTGACGTCGATGACCGCGTCGACCGCCTGCTCGTGCACGAGCAGCAGCGCGCGGCGCGGGTGCCCCAGCGCGTCGAACGCCCCCGCCTTGATGAGCGACTCGATGGTCCGCTTGTTGCAGACGACGGCCGGCACCTTGTCGAGGAAGTCCGTGAACGACGTGAACGCGCCCTTCTCCTCGCGTGCGGCGACGATCGCGTCGACCACGTTCGCCCCGACGTTGCGCACGGCCGTGAGCCCGAACCGGATGTCGGTGCCGACCGCCGTGAAGTTCGCGGACGACGAGTTCACGTCGGGCGGCAGCACCGTGATGCCCATGTGGCGGCACTCGCCGAGGTACAGCGCCGACTTGTCCTTGTCGTCGCGCACGCTCGTGAGCAGCGCGGCCATGTACTCGGTCGGGTAGTTGGCCTTGAGGTACGCCGTCCAGTAGGACACGACGCCGTACGCCGCGGAGTGCGCCTTGTTGAACGCGTACCCCGCGAACGGCACGAGGACGTCCCACACCGCCTGGATCGCGGCGTCGGAGTACCCGCGCTCGCGCATGCCCGCCTGGAAGGGGACGAACTCCTTGTCGAGCACCTCCTGCTTCTTCTTGCCCATGGCGCGACGCAGCAGGTCGGCCTGTCCGAGCGAGTAGCCGGCCAGCACCTGGGCGGCCTTCTGCACCTGCTCCTGGTACACGATCAGGCCGTGCGTGACGCCCACCACGTCCTGGAGCGGCTCGACCAGCTCGGGGTGGATCGGCTCGATCTCCTGCAGGCCGTTCTTGCGCAGCGCGTAGTTGACGTGCGAGTTCATGCCCATCGGCCCCGGGCGGTACAGCGCGATGACGGCCGAGATGTCCTCGAAGTTGTCGGGACGCATCTGCCGCAGCAGCGACCGCATCGGCCCACCGTCGAGCTGGAACACCCCGAGGGTGTCACCGCGGCCCAGCAGCTCGTAGGTCGGCGGGTCGTCCAGCGGCACCTCCTCGATGAGGATCGCGGGCTTGCCGTTCATCACGATGTTCTCGAGCGCGTCGTCGAGGATCGTGAGGTTGCGCAGGCCGAGGAAGTCCATCTTGATCAGCCCGAGCGCCTCGGACGCCGGCTGGTCGAACTGCGTGATGATCGCGCCGTCCTGCGGACGCTTCATGATCGGGATGATGTCGATCAGCGGCTCGCTGGACATGATGACGCCGGCCGCGTGCACGCCCCACTGCCGCTTGAGGTTCTCCAGGCCGCGCGCGGTCTCGAGCACGCGCTGCGCCTCGGGGTCCGCCGCGACGACCTGCCGGAACTCGTCGGCCTCCGCGTACCGCGGGTGCTCCGGGTCGTACATGCCCGACAGCGGGATGTCCTTGCCCATGACGGGCGGCGGCATCGCCTTGGTGAGCTTCTCCCCCATGGCGAACGGGAAGCCGAGCACGCGCGACGCGTCCTTGAGCGCCTGCTTGGCCTTGATGGTGCCGTAGGTGACGATCTGGCAGACCCGGTCGTCGCCGTACTTGTCGCTGACGTAGCGGATGACCTCGCCGCGGCGGCGCTCGTCGAAGTCGACGTCGACGTCGGGCCAGGAGACGCGCTCGGGGTTGAGGAACCGCTCGAAGATCAGACCGTGCTCGAGCGGGTCGAGCTCGGTGATGCCGACCGCGTAGGACGCCATGGACCCGGCGGCCGAGCCACGACCTGGCCCCACCCGGATGCCCTGCTTCTTGGCCCAGTTGATGAAGTCGGCGACGACGAGGAAGTAGCCCGAGAAACCGAGCTGGGTGATGACACCCGTCTCGTAGTCCGCCTGCTTGCGCACGGCGTCCGGGACCGAGCCGTGGTACCGACGCAGGAGGCCGTTCTCGACCTCCTTGATGAACCACGAGTCCTCGTTCTCCCCGGCCGGGACGGGGAAGCGTGGCATGTAGTTGGCGTCGGTGTTGAACTTCACCTCGCACTGCTCGGCGATCCGCAGCGTGTTGTCGCACGCCTCGGGCAGCTCGGCCCACGTGCGGCGCATCTCGGCGGCCGACTGCACGTAGTACCCCGTGCCACCGAACGCGAACCGCGAGCCCCCCTGGTCGCTCGTGGGCTCGTCGAGCGTCGAGCCCGACTGCACCGCGAGCAGGACCTCGTGCGCGTGCGCGTCCTCCTGCCGCGTGTAGTGCAGGTCGTTCGTCGCGACGAGCGGCGCCCCGACGCTCTCGGCGACACGCAGGAGGTCCTTGATCACCCGGCGCTCGATGTCGAGGCCGTGGTCCATGACCTCGATGTAGAAGTAGTCCTTGCCGAAGATGTCCTGCAGCTCGCCGGCGGTGCGCACGGCCTCGTCGTAGTGCCCCAGACGCAGCCTCGTCTGGATCTCGCCCGACGGGCACCCGCTCGTCGCGATCATGCCCTCGGAGTACCGGGACAGCAGCTCACGGTCCATGCGGGGCCACTTGCCCATCTGCCCCTCGACCGAGGCCAGCGACCCCATCCGGAAGAGGTTGTGCATGCCCTCGGTCGTGCGGCTCAGCAGCGTCAGGTGCGTGTAGGCGCCGCGTGCCGAGACGTCGTCGGCCGCCTGGTGCGCCTCGCCCCAGCGCACCCGGTTCTGGTCGAACCGGCTGGTGCCGGGTGTGACGTACGCCTCGAGGCCGATGATCGGCTTGATGCCGCGATCGGTCGCCTTCTGCCAGAACTCGAACGCACCGAACAGGTACCCGTGGTCGGTGATCGCCATCGCCGTCTGACCCAGGCGTGCAGCTTCGTCGAGCATCTCGCCGATGCGCGCCGCACCGTCGAGCATCGAGTACTCGCTGTGCACGTGGAGGTGGACGAAGGACGGGTCCGGGGATCCTCCAGCAGCCATGCGGGCGATCCTACGTCGCCCCGCCGACGCTCAGGCGTACTCACCCCGGAGCGTCTCGAGGCCCGCGACGAGGTCGGCGGGATACTCGCTCGTCGCCTCGAACCACTGCCCGGTCCCCGGGTGCTCGAACCCGAGGCGCACCGCGTGCAGCCACTGCCGGGTCACGCCCAGACGCGCGGCCAGCGCCGGGTCCGCGCCGTACGTGAGGTCGCCCACGAGGCTGTGCCGCAGCGCCGCGAAGTGCACACGGATCTGGTGCGTGCGGCCCGTCTCGAGGTGCACCTCGACCAGCGAGGCGCCCGGCAGCATCTCGAGGACCTCGTAGTGCGTGATGGACGGCTTGCCGTCCGCGACGACGGCGAACTTCCAGTCCGACGACGGGTGACGCCCGATCGGCGCGTCGATCGTGCCCGTCGTCGGCGACGGGTGGCCCTGCGCGAGCGCGTGGTAGACCTTCTCGACCGTGCGCTCCTTGAACGCGCGCTTGAGGACCGTGTACGCGTGCTCGCTCTTGGCGACGACCATGAGCCCCGACGTGCCGGCGTCCAACCGGTGCACGATGCCCTGCCGCTCGGCCGCACCGGACGTCGAGATCCGGTAGCCGGTCGCGGCGAGCGCGCCGACCACCGTCGGACCGGACCACCCCGGCGACGGGTGGGCCGCGACGCCGACGGGCTTGTCGATGACGACGACGTCCTCGTCGTCGTGCACGATGCGCATGCCGGGCACCGGCTCGGGCACCACCACAGGGGTCGCCGGCGCGGACGGCGTCAGGTCGACCTCGAGGTACGCACCGGCGACGAGCCGGTCCGACTTGCCGACCGGCCTGCCGTCGACCCGCACGCAGCCCTCGGCCGCCAGCTCGGCTGCACGGGTCCGCGAGAGCCCGAGGAGGCGCGCCAGAGCGGCGTCCACGCGCTCCCCGGCCAGTCCGTCGGGCACGGGCAGGGCTCGCGTGCCGCTCACCGGGCACCGCCGGTCGCGTCGTCCGGGCCGGCAGGATCCTGGTGCCGGTCGTCTCGCGTGCCGTCGACATCCTCGTGGTGCCGGTCGTCTCGCGTGCCGTCGACATCCTCGTGGTGCCGGTCACGCGTGCCGTCGACGTGGATGCCGCGCGCGGTGAGCCACACCACGAGCACGGCCGCGACGACGATCGCGATGTCCGCGACGTTGCCGATGAAGAGCCGCCCGTACGCGAGGAAGTCGATGACGTGCCCGTGCAGCGGGCCAGGTTCGCGCACCATGCGGTCGACAAGGTTGCCCAGCGCGCCGCCGAGCAGGAGCCCGAGCGCGACGGCCCACCCTCGCGACCCCAGACGGCGTGACACCCGCACGATCACCACGACCACCGCGGTCGCCACCAGGGTGAGCGCCCACGTCATGCCGCTCGCGATGGACAGCGCCGCCCCGTCGTTGCGGATCAGCTGGAGGCCGAGGAGGTCACCGACCAACGGCGTGCGCACACGCGGTTCCAGTGCGGCCACGGCCCACACCTTCGTGAGCTGGTCGACCAGGAGCACCAGGGCCGTGAGCACCGCGAAGAGGCGCAGCAGTGCACGACGACGCCGGGGGTCGACCCCGGTCTCGGGGCCGACCCCCGGCGCATCGCCGTCCGCGGCCGACCCGTCGGCCCGCTCGTACTCGTCGGGCAGGGTCGTCTCGTCGTCCGTCGTGGGCACTGCTGGAGTCTACGGGCGGCTCAGCGTCGCTCCTCCCGCTGCTTGCAGGCCACGCACAGCATCGCGCGCGGGAACGCCTGCAGGCGCGCCTTGCCGATCGCCTGCCCGCAGGACTCGCAGGCACCGAACGTGCCCGCCGCCAGGCGGTCGAGCGCGTGCACGGTCTGGTCCAGCAGGTCGCGCGTGTTGTTGACGAGCGTGAGCTCGTGCTCACGCTCCAGCGCGGACGAGCCGGAGTCCGCCTGGTCGTCCCCGGCACCGTCGCCGGAGTTGCGCAGCAGGTCGGACAGCTCAGCACCGGCCGCGATCAGCTCGGCAGCGAGCCGTTCGCGGTCAGCGGCGAGGTCGGCGGCGACCTCGTCGATCTCGCTGCGGGTCCACGGAGCCTCGCCGTCACGTACCGGCAGAAGCCCTATCAGTGCGTCCCGCTGCTCGTCGGACCCCATCGTCAGTGTGCTCAAAGCGTCGTTCATTGTCACGGACGTTCCCCCCGTCTCGAGTCCCGCGACTTTATGCGCGTCTGCGTCCGGGCACAACAGCACGAGTCGGGCGGCGCCCGAGGGCGACACGCCGGGGCGACCAGCACGGCCGCCCGCCGGGGGCACCGGGAGCAGACCTGCGGTGCCGAGGCACGACGACGCCGCCGGGGACGGGCACGCGTCCCCGGCGGCGGAGTCGGATCAGATGCTCTGGCTCTCCGGCATCGGCTGGCCCTGGCCCGAGCGCGGCGGCAGTGCGTTGCCGCGGTTCTCCAGGTCGCCGAGGAGGTTCTCGAGGTAGCTCTTGAGCCGCGTGCGGTAGTCCCGCTCGAAGACCCGCAGCTCGTCGATCTTGCGCTCCAGCAGCGAGCGCTCCTGCTCGAGCTGCCCGAGGGTGCGCTGCGACGTCTCCTCGGCCTCGCGGACGATGCGGTTGGCGCGGGTCTTCGCCTCGTTGATGAGGCGGTCCGACTCTTCCTGCCCGCTGCGCACGTAGTCGTCGTGGAGCTTCTGCGCGAGGGCCAGCATGCCGGTGGCCGACTCGGGCTCGTTGCCGCGCACCGGCGCAGACACGGAGGCGACCGGCGGCTGGGCCATCGCGGGTACGGGTGCGGGCGCTGCCTGCACGGGGGCCGGAGCCGGCGTCGGCTCGGGGACCGGCTCGGGCTTCGGGGCGGGCGCCTGCTGCTGCGCGCCCGCACGGCTGAGCTCGGCGATGCGGCGCTCGGCAGCGGCCAGCTTCGTCTTCAGGTCCTCGTTCTCGCCCTGGACGTCCCGCAGGGTGTTGACGACCTCGTCCAGGAAGTCGTCGACCTCGTCCTGGTCGTACCCTTCCCGGAACTTCGTCGCCTGGAACTTCTTGTTCAGGACGTCGTCTGCGGTGAGCAGTGCCATCGTCGTCACCTCTGTCGGTCGTACTGGCTCTGGCCGGCAGTCAGTCCACCGACCACCTCGGGCCACGGTAGCGGAGAATCCGGGCGGTGCACGCCCCCCGGCGCTCCTGTGGAGCGTGCCGCGCCCGGTGTCCCGGGTCGCGCGCAACGGCGTGTCGTGGGGGCGCTCACACGCCTCCCAGCACGTTCAGCAGCAAGGAGCAGACCAGCGCCAGGACCAGGAAGGCCAGGTCGAGCCGGACCGACCCGAGCGTCAGCGGGGGCAGGAACCTGCGGAGCAGACGCAGCGGCGGGTCGGTCACGGAGTACGTGACCTCGGCCACCACGAGAGCGACCCCCGACGGACGCCACTCGCGCGCGAAGAACTGGACCCAGTCCAGCACGAGGCGCACGAGCAGCAGCAGGAAGAAGACGAGGACGACCAGGTACAGCAGGCTACGGATCAGGTCCACGCGTCAGCTCTGGTTGTAGAAGCCGGAGCGTGCCGCCGGTTCCGGGGAGGTCGTGGCGTCGCCGGCGAGCTCGACGTGCGCAGGCGAGAGCAGGAAGACCTTGCTCGTCACGCGCTCGATCGCGCCGTGCAGCCCGAAGATCAGGCCCGCGGAGAAGTCGACGAGGCGCTTGGCGTCCGCGTCGTCCATGTCCGTCAGGTTCATGATGACGGGCGTGCCCTCACGGAAGGCCTCGCCGATCTTGCGGGCGTCGTTGTACGACCGCGGGTGGATCGTGGTGATGCGGCGCAGGTCACCCGCTTCACGGGGTACGGGCGCCGCCTGCACGCGCGGTGTGCGGTGCAGCGGCATCACCTGCGCCTCGTAGGTGTCCTCCGGCACGGCGACCTCCGCCTCCTCGTACTCCTCGAGGTACTCCTCGTGGTCGGACCGGTCGTCGGCCAGGCCGAGGTACAGCATCGTCTTGCGCAGCGCTCCGGCCATCGCGTCGTCTCCCATCCGCCGGGCCTCCCCGACTCCTGCGGCCCGCCTGACCACTCGAGCACCGCCGGTCCGGCCGGTGCCGGTGCGGTGCGGGAGCGGTGTCGAAACGTCCCAGCGCTGGTCACGCTAGCAACGGGTGGCAGCAGCGGCCTGCCGACACGCGGGCGTGTCGCAAGCGCGTAGCGACGTCACCCGCTCGCTGCACGCGAGGTGTCGAGCAGCCGCACGACCCCGGCGAACCGACCGGTCGTCGCCACACCGTCGTGCACGGCACGCCGGTGGGAGTAGAGCGCGGCGTCGCGGTAGGTGTCACGCCCGTCCACGTGGACCGCCGACGGCGCGAGCCCGCAGCGCAGGAGGACGGCGCGCACGCCGGCAGCGAGGTCGAGCGCGGGCGTCCCGGCCGGGGTGAGGCAGGCGGCCTCGGGCACGACGGCGGCGACCTCGTCACGCATCGCCGCGGGGACCTCGTAGGACGCACCCGCGATGCACGGCCCGATCGCGGCGGCGACGCGCGACGGGTCGGCGCCGTCACGCACCATCGCCTCGACCGTGGCCTGCAGCACGCCCGCCGCCAGGCCCTGGCGCCCTGCGTGCGCCGCTGCCGCGACGCGCGCGACGGGGTCGGCGAGCAGGACGGGGACGCAGTCCGCGACGTACACCGCGACCGCGACGGCGCCCGACCGGGTCACGAGGCCGTCGGCCCGGGTCTCGTCAGCCGTCTCCTGCGGGACCCGCACCACCCGCGCACCGTGCACCTGCGTCGCGAAGACGACCGGAGCGCCCACCCGTCGTTCGAGCGCGCGCCGGTGCGCCGTCACGACGTCCGGGTCGTCACCCACACGCATCCCGAGGTTGAGACCGCGCCACGGCCCCACGGACGTCCCACCGGCACGGGACGTGAACCCGGCGAGCACACCGGGACCGAGCTCGACGACGTCGAGAGGGACGTCGTCGAGTGGCCCCGGGCGCCCGCGCACGCGTCCTACTTGAGGAAGTCGGGCACGTCGAGCTCGTCGCGGTCGCGCCGCGACTCCTCGGCCAGCACCCGCGGCACCTCGAGCGGCCCGGTGGCCGGGGCGGGCTCGCCCTGCGAGGACAGGAACGCCGGCACCTCGGGACGCGGGGCCTCCCCCGGACGACCCGCGGCGCGGCCCGTGCTCACGGGGACGAGGTCCTCGTCGGGGACGTGGACCGGGCGCGGCGTCGGCACCGACGAGGCGCTCGGCAGGGCCGTCACGGGTGCGACCGCGGGGACCTGGCGAGCGGTCGCACCGCTCACCTGGCCGAGCGCGCGCGCGTCCCGCCGGACCACCGGCCCGCCGTTGTCGAACCCGGCGGCGATGACCGTGACGCGGACCTCGTCGCCCAGCGCGTCGTCGATGACCGCGCCGAAGATGATGTTGGCCTCCGCGTGCGCGGCCTCCTGGACGAGGCGGGCCGCCTCGTTGATCTCGAACAGGCCCAGGTCGGACCCACCCTGGATCGACAGCAGGACACCGTGCGCACCGTCGATGCTGGCCTCGAGGAGCGGCGAGGAGATCGCCATCTCCGCAGCCTGGACGGCCCGGTCCTCGCCGCGTGCGAAGCCGATGCCCATCAGCGCGGACCCCGCTCCCTGCATGACCGACTTCACGTCCGCGAAGTCCAGGTTGATGAGGCCGGGGGTCGTGATCAGGTCGGTGATGCCCTGCACACCGGACAGCAGCACCTGGTCTGCGGAGTGGAAGGCGTCGAGGACCGACACCGACCGGTCCGAGATCGACAGGAGCCTGTCGTTGGGGATGACGATGAGCGTGTCGACCTCGGCGCGCAGGGCGTCGATGCCCGCGTCGGCCTGGACGGAGCGCCGGCGGCCCTCGAACGTGAAGGGGCGCGTCACGACACCGATGGTCAGGGCACCCAGCGAGCGCGCGATGCGCGCGACGACGGGCGCGCCGCCCGTGCCGGTGCCGCCGCCCTCGCCGGCGGTGACGAAGACCATGTCCGCGCCCCGCAGGACGTCCTCGATCTCCTCGGAGTGGTCCTCGGCGGCCTTCTTGCCCACCTCGGGGTCCGCGCCGGCGCCGAGGCCGCGCGTGAGCTCGCGACCGACGTCGAGCTTGACGTCGGCGTCGGACATGAGCAGGGCCTGGGCGTCGGTGTTGACGGCGATGAACTCGACACCCTTGAGGCCGACCTCGATCATGCGGTTCACGGCGTTGACGCCGCCCCCGCCGATGCCGACGACCTTGATGACCGCCAGGTAGTTCTGCGGAGCTGCCACGGTGGGTGCCTCTCGTTCGCGGGTCGCGGCGTGCCGGGCCGCTGGTGCTCGTCCCGACACGCGGGACGCGGGTCGTGCTGGTGAACCTTCACCCTCAAGTCGAGGGTTAGAGTTATGTCAGATGTCCTGTCGAGTCGTGACGCTAGGTCGCGTCCCCCGCAGGATCAACGACCGCCGCGCGCGTGTCGTCGGTTGGTCGTGACCCGACCCACCGACGGGCCGGGTCACCCGGCAGGGCGACGCTCACCGGGTGATGGGCATCCGCGGGGCCGACACGTCGAAGACGGTGGCGGCCGCGGCCTCCGGCGCCGACCGCAGGGCCGCGAGGACCGCGATCTTCAACGGTGTCTCGTCAGCGCTCCCCCAGTCGATCCGGGCCCCGCCGTCACGCAGCTGCATCGTCACGGTGTCCTGCGTGCGGGCAGCGACGGAGCCCACCTGTGCCAGCAGCTCCGCGGGCAGCTGCTCCAGCACGCTCAGCACCGCCGCCAGCGTGCGCCGGTCCCCGAGCGGGACGTCGACGACCGGGAGGCCCGCGGGGGCCACGTCCGCGCGGCCGACCTGCACGCCCTCCTCGTCCAGCAGCACGAGCCCGGCGGCCGGCGCGTCCTCCGGCACGGCCGCGACCGGCTCGCGCGACACCAGCTGGACCGCGAGCCCGTGGGGCCAGTCCCGGACCACACGCGCCTCGCGCACGCCCGGCACCTCGAGCACCCGGTCGCGCAGGCGGACCGTGTCCAGCCGCGGCAGCGGCGTACCCGCGCGCTCGGCGACCACCGCCAGCACCTGGTCGACGGCCACGACCGTGCCGGCGCCGCTGACCTCGACCTGGGCGGGGTCCAGCGCCAGGGCGGGTGAGACCAGCAGCAGCCAGCCGAGACCCCCGACGCCCACGACGCCCGCCACGGCCCCGACGACCTGACGCCGCGCCAGGTTGCGACGGGCCCTCGCGCGCTCCGCGAACCGCTCCCGCGACGTCGTCGACACGACCGCCGGGCGCACGGGGCCCGAGAACCGGCCGACGGTGTACGTCGTGACCGTGCGCGTCGGACCCGTCGCGGGCGCCGCGGCCGGCGGGGACGTGGGCGCAGCCGGTCGGCCTCCACCGGCCGCGGTGACCGGGCGGCCGTCCCGACGGTCCCCGGCTCGGCTCGGCGCCGCCGGGGCCGCGGTCTCCGTACGAGCCGCCTTCCCCGCTGGTCGTGGGACGGGCGGACGGGCAGCACGGCCGGCGGCGCCCTCCGGCGCGGGTGGCGCCTCCTCCTCCGTGGGAGCAGGGCGCCGGCCGGCCGCACGACGCGGCGGGACCGGGCGCGCGGTGGCCGACGGGCGTCCCGGGCGCGGGGCCGGTGGACGCTGCGGGCTCACGGCCGCGCACCGCCCGGGCGTTCGGAGTGGGCCGCCTCGGTACGCGGCGTGCCCGCGCCGCCCTGCGCGGCGGAGCCGAGGTCGCGCGCCGCGAGCTCCGCGAGCACCACGTCCGCGAGTTCCGTCACGTCGCCCGCTCCCACCGTCAGCAGCAGGTCACCGGGCCGCGCCAACGCGGCGACCGCGCGGGCCGCCGCCACCCGGTCCGGGACGAACACGGCCTTGCCCGCCGTGGGGACGTGGTCGGCGACGAGCGCACCCGTCACGGACGGGTCGGGGTCCTCCCGCGCCGCGTACACGTCGGTCACGACGACCGCGTCGGCGAGGTCGAACGCCTCGCCGAACTCGCGGGCGAAGGTGCGGGTCCGCGAGAACAGGTGGGGCTGGAACAGGGCGAGGACGCGACCGTCGACGACGACCTGCCGCGCGGCGCGCAGGAGCGCCGCGACCTCCGTCGGGTGGTGCGCGTAGTCGTCGACCACGCGGACGCCGCCGGCCGTCCCGCGGTCCTCGAACCGTCGTCCGGTGCCGACGAAGTCGTCGAGCCCGGCGGCGGCCTCCTCGCTGCTCACGCCGAGACGCCGCAGCGCACACCACGCCGCTGCCGCGTCCAGGGCGTTGTGGGCGCCCGCGACCTGCAGCCGGAGCGTGACCGGCGCCTCGTCGCGGGGCGTCAGGACGACCTGCCAGCGTCCGTCCGCGGTGCGTGTGCTCTCGCCCACGTGGACGTCGGCGTCCGGCGTGACGCCGTACGTGCGCACCGCCACGCCGCGCGCCGCGAGACGGTCCCGCGCCGCGTGGACGAGCCGCACCGCACCGGGGTCGTCGGCGCAGGCGACGAGCAGCCCGCCGTCACGGACCCGGTCCGCGAACCGCTCGAAGGCGGCCTCGAAGCGCTCCTGCGTGCCGTAGTGGTCCAGGTGGTCCGGCTCGACGTTGGTCACGACGGCCACCAGCGGCTCGTACGCGAGGAACGAGCCGTCGGACTCGTCGGCCTCGGCGACGAACGGCCCGTCGCCGTGCCGCCAACCCCCCAGCGTGCCGCCCGTCGCGCGCACGACGCCGCCGATCGCGAACGACGGGTCCGCCCCGGCGTGCACCAGCGCGGCCGCCACCATCCCGGACGTCGTGGTCTTGCCGTGCGCGCCGGCGACGGCGACCGCGTCGCGGTCCGCCATGAGCGCCGCCAGCGCCTCCGAGCGGTGCAGCACCGGGATGCCGCGCTCACGCGCGCGGGCCACCTCGGGGTTCGTGGCCCGCACGGCGGACGAGACGACGAGGCTGTCGACGTCCTCGACGTGACCGGCGGCGTGCCCGACCTGGACCTCGACGCCCGCGGCACGCAGGCCGACGAGCGCGGGTCCGTCGTGGGCGTCCGACCCGCTGACCCGCAGGCCGCGCGCGGCCAGCAGCGGTGCGACGGCCGACATCCCGGCGCCGCCGACACCCACGAGGTGCACGCGGCCGAGGTCGGCCAGCGCCACCGGACCGCGCTCCCCCGGATCGGCGACGGCCGGCGCGTGCGCCGTCACCGGCGGGCAGGGCGGGGCGGCCGCACGGACGTGCGGCGGCAGCTGCGCCTCGACGAGCGTCGCGACGCGCGCGGCCCCGTCGCGCACCCCGACACCGGCCGCGGCCCGACCCATCCGCGCGCGGGTCGCCGCGGCCTCGCCCGTTCCCAGCAGGGCCGGGACGTGGGCGCGCACCCAGTCCGGCGTCAGGTCGCGGTCCTCGACGAGGATCCCCCCGCCGGCGGCGACGACGCCTGCCGCGTTCAGCCGCTGCTCGCCGTTGCCGATGGGCAGCGGGACGTACACGGCGGGGATCCCGAGCGCCGCCAGCTCGCAGACCGTGCCCGCGCCCGAGCGCCCGACGACGACGTCCGCGACCGCGAGCGCGCGGTCCATGGCCGTCAGGTACTCGACGACGTGGTACCGCTCGGCACCGGGCACACCGGCGATCGCCGCGTGGACGTCGTCCGCCTTGCCGCGCCCCGTGAGGTGCAGCACCTGCGCCCCGGTGGCGAGCAGCTCGGCCGCGGCGCCCGCCACCGCACGGTTGACGCTGGCGGCGCCCAGCGACCCGCCCGTGACGAGCAGCGTCGGCAGGGTCGGGTCCAGCCCCAGCGCCCGGGCGCCCGCGAGCCGCGTGGCGGCCGGGTCCGACGCGCGTGCGACCAGCAGCTCCTGCACGGCGGTCCGCAGCGGAAGGCCTGTCACCTGGGCGTGCGGCAGCGCGGTGCCCTCGAAGGTCACGGCGACCGCAGCGGCCCACCGCGCGCCGAGCCGGTTCGCCAGCCCCGGGCGCGCGTTCTGCTCGTGCACGACCACGGGGACGCCGCGACGGCGAGCCGCCAGGTACGCCGGCGTCGCGACGTAGCCGCCGAACCCGACGACGACCTGGGCGTCGATCGCGTCGATCGCGTCCTCGGCGGCGCGCACGGCCGCGCGCAGCCGCCCCGGCAGCCGCAGCCAGTCGGGCGTGGGACGGCGCGGCAGCGGTACGCGCGGGACGACGGCCAGGTCGTAGCCGTGCTCGGGCACGAGACGCGCCTCGAGCCCCTCGGCGGTGCCCAGCACGGCGAAGCTGCCGTGCGGGTGGCGCCGGCGGAGCTCGTCGGCGACCGCGAGCAGCGGGTTGACGTGGCCCGCGGTCCCGCCGCCGGCCAGGAGCACGGAGGTCGCGTCAGCCACGGGCCCGTCCGATCACGGCGAGGGAGCGGCGCACGACCGACGCCCGTGCGGCGAGCGCCTCGGCCGCACCCGGCTCGGTGCGCGCGAAGGACAGCAGCAGCCCGAGCGCCGCCATCGTCATGATGAGCGCCGAACCACCCGCCGAGACCAGCGGCAGCGGCACGCCGATGACGGGGGCGAGCCCGATCACGACGGCGATGTTGACGATCGCCTGCCCGATGATCCACGCGAAGATCGCAGCGGTCGTGATCTTGACGAACGGGTCCGGGTGCCGGCGCATGAGGCGCACCATCGCGAAGGCGAGCAGAGCGAACAGACCCAGCACGAGCAGGGTGCCCACGAGACCGAGCTCCTCTCCCAGGATGGCGTAGATGAAGTCGTTGTGAGCGGCCGGGAGGTACGACCACTTCTCGGCGCTCTGGCCCAAACCCACGCCCGTCCAGCCTCCCGTCGCCAGGCCGTACCCGGCATGCAGGCTCTGGTAGCACTCGTTCTGCACGTCGCACTGGTCCGACAGCCAGGACATGATCCGGTTGACGCGGTTGCTGCTGAAGACCGTCAGCAGCGCGACGCCGCCGGCGGCGATCAGACCCGCGAACCCGAAGATCCGTAGCGGCACCCCCGCGACGAACATGGCGCCGGCGACGAGCAGCACCATGACCATCGCCGTGCCGAGGTCCTGGCCGAGGACGACGACGCCGATGGCGATGCCGGCGACCGGCAGCACGGGCACGAGCGAGTGCTTCCACTCGTGCAGCAGGGGCAGCTTGCGCGACAGCACGGCACCGAGCCAGATCGCCAGCGCCAGCTTGACGACCTCGGAGGGCTGGGCGGTGAAGCCGGGCAGGCAGACCCAGTTGAGGTTGCCGCCCTCGCCGCAGCCCATCGGAGTGAACACCAGGAGCTGGAACGCGACGGCACCACCGAGCGCGGGCCAGGCGAGCGCCCGCACGACCTTCAGCGACAGCCGGGACATGACCAGCAGCACGGGCAGCCCGATCAGGGCGTACCGCGCCTGGTTGAAGAAGACGGCGTAGGGCGAGTCGCCAGCGGCGAGCGACTCCACGCTCGAGCTCGACAGCACCATCACCAGCCCGATGACCAGCAGGAGGAGCGTGGCACCGAGGAGCAGGTAGTAGCTCGTGACGGCCGAGTTCCAGGTGCCCAGGACCGAGGCCTCGGGGACTGCGGGCGAGCCACCCGGAGGTGTCACCGCCCGGGTGGGCGCCGTGCGCGGCCGTGCGACCGCGGGGCTCACGGCCGACCCTCCTGCAGCCGCTCCCGACCGGCGTCGTCGGTGCCACCCAGGGCGCGCACCGCGGCCGCGAACGCGTCGCCGCGTGCGGCGTAGGACGTGAACTGGTCCATCGACGCGCACGCGGGTGCGAGCAGGACCGTCGTGGGCACCCCGGCGGGCGCGCCGGCCGCGAGCCGGCGCGCGCTGCTCACGGCGCGCGTCATCACCGGCTCAGTCTCACCGGCGTCCACCTCGATCACCGGGACGTGCGGCGCGTGTCGGGCCAGGGCCTCGCGCAGCGGCGCCCGGTCGAGCCCGATGAGCACGACGCCGCGCAGGCGGTCCTCACGGGCGCGCACCAGGTCGTCGAACTGCGCGCCCTTGGCCAGCCCGCCGGCGATCCACACCACGGAGTCGGGCTCGAACGCGGCGAGGGACGCCGCGGCCGCGTGCGCGTTCGTGGCCTTCGAGTCGTCGACGTAGGCGACGTCGTCGAGGCGGCCGACGGTGACGATGCGGTGGGCGCCGGGGGCGAACTCCCGCAGCCCGTCGCGCACGTGCGCCGGCTCGACGCCGTGCGCCAGCGCGAGCGCCGCCGCTGCGAGCGCGTTGCGCACGACGTGCGGCGGGACGACGCCGCCCGGTCCGGCGAGCTGCGCGAGGTCGGCGAGCGTGCCGAGCTCGGCCGCGTGGGTGTGCCGCAGGCGGCTGAACCCGCGGTCCACGAGCACGTCCTCGACCAGTCCGACCTGCCCGACGCCCGGCGAACCCAGCGTGAAGCCGACCGCCACGCAGCCGTCCTGGACGTCGGCCTCGCGCACCAGGTCCTCGGTCACCGGGTCCGCCGCGTCGTAGACGCAGGCGACCTGGGCGCGCTCGTAGATGCGTCCCTTGTCCGCGGCGTACGCCGCCAGGGACCCGTGCCAGTCGAGGTGGTCGGGTGCGACGTTGAGGACGGCCGCGGCCTGCGCCGCCATCGAGTGGGTGTGGTGCAGCTGGAAGCTCGACAGCTCGACGGCCAGCACGTCGAGCGCCGGGTCGACCGCGGCCAGCACGACCGGGGTGCCGACGTTGCCGACCGCGAGCGTGCGACGTCCGGCGGCCCGCAGGATCGACTCGAGCATGCCCACCGTCGTGGTCTTGCCGTTGGTGCCCGTCACCGCGAGCCAGGGCGCGGGCTCGCCGTCCCCACCGTCACGCGGGACGCGGACCTGCCACGCGAGCTCGACCTCGCTCCACACGGGGACGCCGCGGTCCCGCGCGGCCGTCAGCACCGGGTGCGCGGGCGCCAGGCCGGGGGACGTGACGACCAGGTCCGCGCCCGCCAGGCCGTCGGCGACGAGCGCCGCCGCGTCCGTGACGTCGGCGTCGGTCGCGCGCTCGTCGAACGTCACCACGCGGGCGCCGCGGTCGCGCAGGACCTGCGCGGCGGCCTGCCCGGAGATCCCGAGGCCGGTCACGAGGACGGTGCGACCGTCGAACCGTGCGTCCACCTACTGCGCCACCCATTCCCCGTAGAAGATGCCGACGCCGAGCGCCACGAAGAGGCCGGCGATGATCCAGAACCGGATGACGATGGTGACCTCGCCCCACCCCGACAGCTCGAAGTGGTGGTGCAGCGGTGCCATCTTGAAGACACGTCTGCCCGTCATCTTGAAGAAGCCGATCTGGATGACGTCCGACAGGACGATCACCACGAACAGCCCGCCGATGATCGCCCCGAGGATCTCGGTGCGCGTGAGGATGGTCAGCGCCGCGAGCGCACCGCCGAGCGCCAGCGAGCCGGTGTCCCCCATGAAGATCTTGGCGGGGCTGGCGTTCCACCACAGGAACCCGAACAGCGCTCCGGTGATCGCGGCCGCCACGACCGCGAGGTCCAGCGGGTCGCGCGTCTCGTAGCACCGCGGCCCGGCGGACAGGATCGACTGGCACGTCTGGTTGTTCTGCCAGACGCCGACCAGCACGTACGCGCCGAACACGATGAGCGACACGCCCGTCGCGAGCCCGTCCAGCCCGTCGGTCAGGTTGACCGCGTTCGACCACGCCGTGATGAGGAAGTTCGCCCACAGGACGAACAGCACCAGGCCGACCGTCACACCGGCGAACGCCAGGTCGAGGTTGGTGTCGCGGACGAAGGAGATGCGCGTCGAGGCCGGCGTGCGGAACTGCTCGTTGGGGAACTGCAGCGCGAGCACGGAGAACGTGACGCCGACGACGCCCTGCCCGACGATCTTCCACATCGGGCTCAGCCCCAGGGAGCGCTGGCGGGAGATCTTGATGAAGTCGTCGAGGAACCCCACGACGCCCAGTCCGGTCATGAGGAACAGCGCGAGCAGCGCCGACGCGCTCGGCCGCGTGCCCGTCAGCAGCAGACCCGACACCCAGCCGATGAGGGTGGCGCCGATGATGACGACCCCACCCATCGTCGGCGTCCCGCGCTTGGTGAAGTGCGCCGTCGGCCCGTCCTGCCGGATGAACTGCCCGTACTGGCGCCGGACGAGGAAGCGGATGAACAGCGGCGTGCCGAGCAGCGCCACGAGCATCGAGATGCCACCGGAGATGAGGACGGCTCTCATGCGTCACCCGCCACCAGCCGGTCACCGAGCTGCCACAGCCCGGCGCCGTAGGAGGACTTCACCAGCACGACGTCTCCCGCTCTCAGCTCGTCCGCCAGGAACGCGGCCGCTGCCTCCACGTCGTCGGCGAGGACCACCTCGTCGCCCCAGGACCCCTCGTGGTTGGCGCCGTCCCGGATCGCGCGCGCGCCCTCGCCCACGACGACCGTCAGGCCGATGTTCAGACGCACCACCAGACGACCGATCGCGTCGTGCGCGGCGCGGTGCTCGTCACCCAGCTCCAGCATCTCGCCCAGGACGGCGACGGACCGGCGTTCGCGCCCGGCGATGACCGCGAGCGCCTTGAGCGCCGCGCGCATCGAGTCCGGGTTGGCGTTGTAGGAGTCGTCGACGACCGTCACGCCGTCGGCGCGGTCCACGACGTGCATGCGGTGCGGCGAGAGCGCGTCGGCCTGCGACAGCCCTGACGCGACGTCGTCCAGGTCCAGGCCCACGGCGAGCGCCGCGGCGGCCGCCGCGAGGGCGTTGTGCACGTGGTGCTCCCCCACCAGCCGCAGCGTGACGTCCCGTGAGTGACGCTGGTCGCCCACCACGTGCACGAGCCGGAAGGACGCCCGACCGAGCGTGTCGAGCCGCACGTCCTCGACGCGCACCTCGGCGTCCGGCGCGGCGCCGAACATCACGACGGGCCCGGGTGCCTGCGCGGCCATGGCGCGCACCCGCGGGTCGTCGCCGTTGAGCACGGCGGTCCCGTCGGGCACCAGACCGGCCACGATCTCGGCCTTCGCGCGGGCGACCGCGTCGATGCCGCCCCCGAAGCCGCCCAGGTGCGCCTGCCCCACGACGAGCACGACCGCGACGTCCGGCGGTGCGATGTCGGTCAGGTAGGTCAGGTGCCCCGGGCCGCTGGCGCCCATCTCGAGCACGAGGAAGCGGGTCTGCTCGTCGGCCCGCAGCACGGTCAGCGGCAGCCCGATCTCGTTGTTGAAGGACCGCACCGGTGCGATCGTCGGACCGGCCGAGCCGCACAGCTGGGCCAGCACGTCCTTGGTGGTCGTCTTGCCGACCGAGCCCGTCACCCCGATGACCCGCAGGCCGCTGCCGCCGGGCAACGACGCCACGTCGCGCAGGCGCACCAGCACGTCACGGGCCAGGTCCCCGAGTGCGCGCTCGACGTCCGGGACGACGACGCACGGCAGCCCCGGCAGTGCTCGTGCGGCGAGCACGAGCGCGGCCCCGGCCGCGACGGCACCGGCGGCGAAGTCGTGCCCGTCGACGTGCTCACCCGGCAGCGCGACGAACAGCCCGCCGGGCAGCACCTCGCGCGAGTCGGTGACGACGGGTCCGGTGACGACGTGCTCGGGGGCGATCCCGCTCAGCACGCCCTTCGTGGCGGCCGCGATCTCGGCCGCGGTGAGGGCGATCACGCGTGCTGCTCCCGGCCCTCGGCACGGGCTGCGAGGAACACGTCACGGTCGTTGTAGCGGTGGAACACCCCGGCGATCTCCTGGGTCGGTTCGTGGCCCTTGCCCGTGACGATCACGGTGTCGTCCGGACCTGCCAGACGAAGGGCGTCGCGGATGGCCTGCGCGCGGCTGGTCGCCTCGTGCACGTCGGTCATGTCGGGGCGCACGTCGCGCACGCCCGCGAGGATGGCGGCCCGGATCGACGCGGGGTCCTCCGAGCGGGGGTTCTCGTCCGTCACGACGACGACGTCGGCCAGACGGGCGCCGATCTGCCCCATGATCGGGCGCTTGCCACGGTCGCGGTCGCCGTCGGAGCCGTAGACGAGGACGAGCCGGCCCGGTGTGATCGGCCGGACCGCCTCGAGTGCGAGCACGAGCGCGTCCGGCGTGTGCGCGTAGTCGACGATGCACAGCGGCCAGCCCTCGCCGCGCTCGACGACGCGCTCCATGCGGCCCGGGATCGAGTGCGCGGCCGCCACCGCGTCGATCGCGGCGGGCAGCGGGACGCCCGCGGCGTGCGCGAGCACGATCGCGAGGGCGGCGTTCGACACGTTCACGAGCCCGGGCAGCGGGCTGTGCGCCTCGTGCCGGGCACCACCCGGCCCGCGCAGCACGAACCGCGAGCCGACACCGTCGAGGCCGATGTCCGCCTCGACGACCGCCCAGTCCGCGCCGCCGGCCACGGGGGCCCCGACGTGCGTGCTCACGGTCTCGACGGGGATCGGCGACTCCTCGGCGAGCCGGCGACCCCACGCGTCGTCGACCACGACCACGCCGCGGCGCGCCTGCTCGGGGGCGAACAGCCGCGACTTGTCGCGGAAGTACCCCTCCATGTCGCCGTGGAAGTCGAGGTGGTCACGCTGGAGGTTGGTGAACCCGACGACGTCGAAGCGCACACCGCGCACGCGGCCCAGCGCGAGCGCGTGGGACGACACCTCGGTCGTCAGGGCACCGGCACCGCGCTCGTGGGCGACCGCCATCAGCGCCTGCAGCACGGGCGCCTCGACGGTCGTGCGCGGGCTCTCGACGGCGTCCTCGCCGATCCGCAGCTCCACCGTGCCCAGCACCGCGGTGCGGGCGTGCACGGCGCGCAGCGCGGCGTCGACGAAGTAGGTCGTGGTCGTCTTGCCGTTCGTCCCGGTCACGCCGATCGTCACGAGCCGCGACGCCGGGTCGTCCAGCGCCCAGGCCGCGACCGGCCCCGCGAGCGCACGCGGGTCGTCGGCGACGAGCACGGGCACGTCCTGCGGGACCGAGCTGACACCGTCGGCGTCCGTCAGGACGGCGACCGCACCGCGCGCGACGGCGTCGGCGGCGAACCGCGCGCCGTGCACCTTGAGCCCGGGGACGGCCACGAACAGGTCACCCGGCTCGACGTCAGCGCTCGACATCGTCACGCCCGTGAACGTCCGGTCGGCGGGGGCGGCACCACCGGTCGGGAGGTCGAACGTGGCTGCGAGGTCGTCGACCCTGCGGACCGGCGGGCGCTCGGGACGGAGCCGGCCCAGGGGGGACGTCATGGGGAGGAATCTACCCCGCCGGCTCACTCCCACGTCGCGGGGAACAGCGTCGCCGGTGCTCCGGACGGCGCGATGCCGAGCTGCTGCAGCGCGTACCCCGTGACCGTCGAGAAGACCGGTGCGGCCACCGTGCCGCCGTAGATCGACGTGCGCGGGTTGTGCAAGATGACCGCTGTGACGACCTGCGGGTCGTCGACGGGGGCGACTCCGATGAACGACGCCGTGTACCCGCTCGGGTTGAACCGCTGCGCCGTGCCGGTCTTGCCGCCGATGCGGTAGCCCGGGATGGCGCCGTCCTTGCCGGTCCCCTCGACGACCGCGCTCTCCATCATCGACAGCACCGCCTGCGCGGTCTGCGGCGAGACCACGGCCGTCCCCTCCGCAGGCGCCTGCGGGGTGTAGCGGCCGTCCGGCGACGTCCACCCCGCGATGAGGCGCGGCGGCACCCGCACACCGTCGTTGGCGATGGTGGCGAAGACGCTCGCGACCTGCAGGGCGTTCACCGAGACCGCCTGCCCGTAGAGCACGGCGAACTCGTCGCGGCCGTGCCAGTCGGCGGGCGTCCGCAGCAGGCCGGCCGACTCGCCGGGCATCTCGATGCCCGTCCGGGAACCGAAGCCGAACGCCGACAGGTAGTGGTACCGCTGGTCCTTCGTGAGCCGCTGCCCGATGAGCACGGTCCCGACGTTGGAGGACTGCGCGAACACGCCGGTCGCCGTGAGCTTCTCGACGCCGTGGTCGTGCGAGTCCTTGATCGTCTCGCCGTGCGGCGTCGTCCAGCGGTCGGCGACCTCGAACGCCTCGGTCGGCTGGACCACGCCCTCCTCGAGCGCGGCCGCCATCGTCACGACCTTGCCGGTCGAGCCGGGCTCGAAGACCTCCGTCACGCTCTTGGACAGCGCCGTGGTCGCCTGGTCGCCCGGCGTGTTGGGGTCGAAGGGCACGGACTCGGCCAGGGCGAGCACCTCGCCGGTCGTGCGCATGACGACGACGGCGCCGCCGTCCGCGCCGGTCTCCGTCACCTTGGCGCGCAGCTGCTCCTCGGCCTTCCACTGCAGGTCGGAGTCCAGCGTCAGCCGCACCGATCGCCCGTCCTGCGCCGGGTTCGCCTCGCTCACCCCGCCGGGGATGGGCTGACCGCCCTTGCCGCGCTCGAACCGCTCCTTGCCCGGCGTGCCCTTCAGGTCCCCGTGCAGGGCGTACTCCAGGCCCTGGAGCCCCTCGCCCTCCGAGTTGACGAAGCCGACGATGTTGCCCGCGACGGTGCCCTTGGGGTACACGCGGTCGGCCACCTTCTCGACGCCGACGCCGTCGAGACGCAGCGCGCGCACGGCGCGTGCCACGTCCGGCAGGACGTTGCGCGCGACGACGACCCAGCCGCGGTCACCGACGAGGTCGCCGCCGAGCTCCGCGGCGTTCAGTCCCAGCACGGGCGCCAGCCGCGAGGCCACACCCGCGGCCCCGTCGAGCCCGTCGGACGAGCCCCGTGCGCGGTAGTTCTTCACCTGCTTCTGGTTGACGGTGACGTGGTACCGCTCGACCGACGTCGCGAGCACGACGCCGTTGGCGTCCGTGATGTCGCCCCGCGCACCGAGCACCTGCGCGGTCGTCATCCGCTTCTCGCGGGCCTCCTGGGCGATCTCCGGACCGGTGATCCCCTGGACGTACACCAGGCGTCCCGCGAAGGTCACGAGCACGACCAGCAGCACCGTGACCAGCCCGATCATGCGGGAGCGGGACGCGACGACCGCGCGCGGGGGCGCCGGGGGGCCCGACGGGCGTGGTGCGCCGCGGCGGGGGGCGGGCGTCGTCGCCGGTCGACGCGGCGCGACGCCCGTGCGGCCCGCGGACGCGGCCGGGGGCGTCCGCCGGCGCGGCACCGTGCTGCTGCGCTCGCTCACGCCGCCCACCGTGCCACGACGGGCCGCACGTGCCGGGGCGACGCGCGGCTGCGCGCCGACAGCCTGCCGACGCGCCCCCGAGGGGCGGGCGACAGGCTGCCGGGGGGCGCCGGCACCGCCGGTCGTCCGGGTGCTCATCCGCCTGCGGGTGCCGGAGCCCCCTGGACGCTGCCGTCCGCGAGCCGCAGCCAGCCGGTCCCGTTGGCCTCCACCATGCCCAGGCGGCGGGCCTCGGCGGCGAGCGCCGTGGGTGCCGAGCGGGCGTCGTGCTGCGCGACGAGGTCCATGCGGTCCTGCTGCAACCGGCCGAGCTCGTTGGACAGCTCGTAGCGCTCGAACGCGAGCGACGCCATCTGCGTGTTCAGCAGGAGCGCCGCCAGCAGCGCACCACCGAGCACCGCCATGCACGCCAGCACGAACGGGACCCGCGAGCGCGCCTGGGCGGGGGCCCGGACGACGCGCAGCCGGGGCGGTGGCGCGACGGCCGGGCGCGCGGGCAGCGGGTACGCCCGCGCAGCCCCGGTGCGGGCAGCGGCCTGGGGCAGTGCGCTCATGCGGCTCTCCTCGGGGTGCGCAGGTGGTCGGGTGTGGGACGCAGACGTTCGGCGGCGCGCAGGCGGACGGACTGGGCGCGGGGGTTGCGGGCGAGCTCGGCCTCGTCCGCCTCTTCCGCACCACGCGTGAGCAGCCTCAGGTACGGCGTGTGCGTCGTCGGCTCGACCGGGAGGTCGGGCGGCGCGCTCGACGTGGCACCGACCGCGAGCGCGCGCTTGACGAGCCGGTCCTCGAGGGACTGGTACGACTCGACGACGATCCGGCCGCCGACCGCGAGCGCCTCGATCGCCGCCGGCAGCGCCCGCTCGAGAGCCGCGAGCTCGCCGTTCACCTCGATGCGCAGGGCCTGGAACGTGCGCTTGGCCGGGTGCCCGCCGGTGCGACGCGTCGCAGCCGGGACGCCGGCGCGCACGATGTCGACGAGCTCGGACGTGCGCGTCAGTGGCGCGCGCTCCCGTCGGCGCACGATGCCGCGAGCGATCCGCGAGGCGAACCGCTCCTCGCCGTACACGCGCAGCACACGGGCGATGTCGCGCTCGTCGTACGTGTTGAGCACGTCAGCGGCCGTCGGGCCGGTCGTCGGGTCCATCCGCATGTCGAGCGGCGCGTCGTGCGCGTACGCGAACCCGCGCTCCGCCTCGTCGAGCTGCAACGACGACACGCCCAGGTCCATGAGCACGCCCTGGACCGCGGGCAGTCCGAGGTCGTCGAGGACGTCGCCGATCTCGTCGTACACGGCGTGCACGCCCGTGAACCGGTCGCCGAACGGAGCCAGCCGGGCGCTGGCGAGCGCCAGTGCCTGCGGGTCCCGGTCGATGCCGACGACCCGCACGTCCTCGAACGCCCGCAGGACGCCCTCGGAGTGGCCGCCCATCCCGAGCGTGCAGTCGACGAGCACGGCTCCGGGCGCCGCGAGAGCGGGCGCCAGGAGGTCGATGCACCGCTGCAGGAGGACCGGCACGTGCCGGGTGCCTGCGTCGTGCTGCTCGTCCATCGGTCCCCCTTCCTGCTTCGATGCGCTGCTGGTGCTGCTGTGACGGATGGTGCCGGTGGGGCTGGTGATACACGGAGATGGCCGAACGGTCCCTCCACCGTCCGGCCAGATCCCCCACCGACCCTCTGGCGCCGGGGAAGTGGCGTCAGAGCGGACGGGGGGAGGTCTCGTCGGGCGGAGCGAGGTGCGCGGGTCGGGGATCTACGGAGCCGCACCCGGTGGGCGGGGCGGGGACGGGTGCTGCGGACGGACAGGAAGGTGGGGCGCGGTGGCCTGGCGGGCCGGCCGACGGCTCAGAACGGGCCGTTCGGGAAGACCTCCTCGGTCGTGTCGGCGTAACCCGCCTCCTGCTCGGACAAGTAGGTCTCCCACGCGGTGAGGTCCCAGATCTCGACGCGGGTACCGGTGCCGATGACGGCGACGTCCCGGTCGAGGCCGGCGTACGTGCGCAGCATCGGCGGGATGGAGATGCGGCCCTGCTTGTCCGGGAGCTCGTCGCTCGCCCCGGACAGGAACACGCGCAGGTAGTCCCGCGCCTGCTTGCTCGTGACGGGCGCGGTCCGCAGCTGGTCGTGCATCCGGCGGAACTCGTCCATCGGCAGCACGAACAGGCAGCGCTCCTGCCCGCGCGTCATGACGAGACCGCCGGCCAGCTGCGGCCGGAACTTCGCCGGGAGGATGAGGCGGCCCTTGTCGTCCAGGCGTGGCGTGTACGTCCCCAGGAACGGCGCGAAGGAGCCGTAGGCGCCTGTCGGGTCATACGTCACCTCACTCCTCTCCTGGTCCTCGTCGACGTCGGTCGAGCCCCTGCGCACGTGGCCGTCCCGGCACTGCGGACCACCTCGCGGACGAGGTGACTCCCGGTCTCTCCACGTGCCTCCACGGTACTCCACTTCCCTCCACCGACGTCTTGTCAAGACCCCAAGTTCACCCGTCCGGTGAGCGTCTGCGCAGGTCAACGGCGTGGAGCGAAGTGGAGGGCTCGGCGCGTCACGCGCGGGCCGGAATCGTTCGCCGTCACGAGATCCCCGGACGAACCGGTGGCAAGACGGGCAATCCGACGGCCCCTGGCGCCCGGTAGCAGGGAGGACGGGGTCTCCGGGGAGCGAAGTGGAGGGCGCCGGGGCGCGCCTGACCGGGTCGCCCTCGCTTGGGCCGTCCGGGTGCATGCACTCCCCCGACCGCCCGGGAGCGGCCGCCGCGGGTGAACCTCGCCCCATCCGGGCGACAGCGTGCGTACTCTCGTCCCAGTCCGCCGAGGGAGTCGCACCTATGCAGTCACTGCCGTCACCGGACGAGCTCGACCGGCTCGTCGACACCACCACCCGCCTCCGAGCCGGCATCGAGTCGGTCATCACGGGACGGCCGGAGCTCGTCCGGACGTCGCTGGCCGTCCTGCTCGCCGAGGGGCACCTGCTCCTCGAGGACGTGCCCGGCGTGGGCAAGACCACGCTCGCCAAGGCGATCGCGCGCAGCATCGACGCCCAGGTGGGCCGCATCCAGTTCACGCCCGACCTGCTCCCGAGCGACCTGACCGGCGTCAACATCTTCCGTGCCCAGACGCACGAGTTCGAGTTCCGTCCGGGCCCGGTCTTCGCGCACGTCGTCATCGGCGACGAGATCAACCGCGCCTCCCCCAAGACGCAGTCCGCGCTGCTGGAGTGCATGCAGGAGGCGCAGGCGACCGTCGACGGCCGCACGTACCCCCTGCCCCGGCCGTTCCTCGTGATCGCGACGCAGAACCCCGTCGAGATGGAGGGCACGTACCCGTTGCCCGAGGCGCAGCGCGACCGCTTCATGGCGCGCCTGACCGTCGGGTACCCGAGCGTCGAGTCCGAGCTCGACATGCTGGACCTGCAGGAGGACTCGGACCCGTTCGGCCGGATGCGTCCGGTCACCGACGCCGCCGAGGTCCAGGGCTTCATCGACGTCGCGAGGCGGCTCTACGCCGCACCCGCCGTCAAGCGGTACATCGTGAGCCTCGTGACGGCGTCGCGCGACGACGCGGGGCTGCGACTGGGTGCCTCGCCCCGCGCCTCCATCCAGCTGCTGCGTGCCGCCAAGTCCCTCGCGGCGATGTCGGGCCGCGACCACGTCCTGCCCGACGACGTCCAGGAGCTCGCGGTCCCCGTCCTGGCCCATCGGCTGCTGCCGAGCACGGAGTCACGGCTCTCCGGCCGCACGACCCAGGACGTCGTCACGGACATCGTCGCGCGCACCCCGCTGCCTGCCGCCGAGCCCGTCGCACGGGCACGGCGCGCACTGGGCTGATGCGTCGGCGTCCGACGGCACGCGGCTGGGCCCTGGCCGCCGCAGGTGTCATCGCGCTGCAGACGGGGATCGGGCTCGGTTCGCTCGACCTCGTGCGCATCGGCATCCTGCTCCTCGCCGTCCCGGTGACCGCCTTCCTGGCGGAGGTCCTGCTCGACGCCGTGCGGGGTCGGCGCGGCCTCGAGGTGCACCGGGAGGTCCGGCCCGACCCCGTGCACGCCGGCCAGGACGCCGACGTCCTCGTCGACATCCGCGCGACCGACCGCGCCGGCCGGGCACGCCTGGCCGGCCTGCGCTTCTCCGAGCAGGCGGCCGTCGAGCTCTCCGGCGGCCGCGCGCTGCGCGCCCGCGTCGCCCGGCGTGCCGACCACGCCACCGTCCGCTACCCGGTCCGAGCCACGCAGCGCGGACGCTGGCCGCTCGGACCCCTGGTCGTGACGCGGACCGACACGTTCGGCGTCGTGCGCTCGCGCACGACGCTCGGAGCCGAGTCGCAGGTCGCCGTGTGGCCCGCCGTCGTGGCGCTGCCGGCACCGTCCGACGTGCTCGTCGGGGAGCCGGACCGCGTCGCGCTCGGGGCCCGGACACCGTCGACCGACGACGCCAACCTGCGCGACTACCGCGAGGGCGACGACCTGCGCCGCGTGCACTGGACCTCGAGCGCGCGGCGCGGCACCATGCTCGTCCGGTCCGACGAACGGGCGGGCATGCGGCCGGTGTCGGTGCTGCTCGACCTGCCCGTCCGGTCGGCCGCGACCGAGTGGACGATCTCCCTCGCGGCCTCGATCGCGCTCGCGATGCTCGACAGCGGCCACCCGGTGCGCCTCGCGGCGTCCGGGTTCCGCGGCGCGTCGGGGGTCGGTGCGACCCGGGACTCGGCGCCGTACGTCCACGCCCGCCAGGGGCCCGAGTCGCGAGCGGCCCTGCTCGACCTCACACTGGATCTCGTGCCGGCTCGCACGTCCACCGACGCGGAGGCTGCTCTGCTCGACGCCGTCCGCGTGCTCGACACGTCCGCAGCCGCCGGTGAGATCGTCGTGGCGGTCGTGGGGCCGCTGTCGCCGGCCGGGTGCGCCGCGCTGGCGCACGTCGCCGACGTCGCCCAGGGCTGGGCCGTCGTCCGCGCCGACGGCCGCCACGCGGGCGACGCCCGGGACGCGCACCACACCGCGACCGTGCTCAGGCGCTCCGGCTGGCGCGTGGCCGAGGCGACGACGGGTGAGAGCCTCGTCGAGTGCTGGCTCCGACTGCTGGGGAGCGCACGATGAGCCCGACGCCGGAGCAGGGTGCACGCGCGGTCGTCGGGTCGGCGCTGTGCGTCCTGGCGACCTGGGCGAGCCTCCTCGCGCTCACCGGCCTCGTCGCGGGGAGCCGGTGGTTCGGGGTCGCGTGCGTGGGTGTGCTCGTCGTCGCCACGGCGACCACCCTCACGCGTGCGGCCACGCGCCGCTGGTGGGCGCCCACGGCAGTCGGTGCGACGGTCGCGCTCGTCGGCCTCGTGCTGCGCTACGGCGCCCCTCCGGGCCGCCCGCAGTTCCTGCCCGACCCGGACGCCGTCGGACGGGCCTGGGCGACCGCACGGCAGGGCGTCGCGGTCGTGAACGACTCGTTCGTCCCCATGCCCGACGTGCGACCCGGCGAGATGCTGCTGGTCGTCGGCGGTCTCGCCGTCTACCTGCTGCTCGACGCAGCGGTGCTGGCGCTGCGGTTCCCGGCCGTGGGCGGCGCGCCGCTCCTCGCGCTGTGGGTGCCCGCCATCGTGCTGGGCTTCCCCGCCGGCGCGGCGCCGATGTTCTGGACGGCCGCGGGCTACCTCGCACTCCTCGCCTACGGCGCCGCGCCGCTGCACGCGCACGCCGGACGCCTGCAGCGTGTCGGCACCGCGGGCGCGGCGGCGGTCGCTCTCGCGGGCACCGCCATGGTCGCCGGGCCACCGCTCATGGACATTCCGGGGTGGGCCAGCGTCGCGCTGCCGACGTTCGGCGACGGCCCGGTCGGCCCGCTGGAGCTCAGTGACGACCTCGACCTGCGCGAGAGCCTCAGCATGCGCTCGTCGCAGGTGGTGCTCACGTACCGGGTGACCGACCCCTCCCTGCCCGAGGAGCTCGACACCGGTGACACGCAGGACGACACGGGCGCGAGCGACGCGACGGACCTCGGGCCCGACGCGGCGGGCGCCACGCCGACACCGGCCGCCGGCCCGGCCGTCGACGCGCGGCTCGTCGGGCCGCTGCGCGCGTTCACGATGGCGACGTTCGACGGTCGGGGGTGGGAGCGGACCGAGACCGACGCGCTCGACGTCTGGGACCCGAGCGCGCTGCTCGCGTCCGACCCGCGACTCGTCGGCACCCCGCCCGACCCCGCGTCCGGCACGCTCGCCCAGGTGGACCTCGAGGTGGGGGCGCTGCGGGAGCGCCGTCTGCCCGTCAGCACGTTCCCGCGCACGGTCACCGTCGACGGCCAGTGGGGCTACGACCCGCTGCGCGACGAGGTCGTCGGGCAGCGGTCGACGGGTGACGGGCTCACCTACTCCATGCTCGTCCAGGTGCCCACGCTCACCGCCGGGGACCTGCGGACGACGGACGTCGGCACGCCCACCGAGGGCGACCTGTACACCGCGGTGCCGGACACCGCACACCGGGAGGACATCGCCGCGCTGGCGGCCGAGGTCACCGCGGATGCCGCTGGTCCGTACGACCAGGCGCTCGACCTGCAGACGTGGCTGCGCTCGGCGGCCAACTTCACGTACGACACACGCGTCCCGCCGGCACGGACGTCCGACGCCGTGTGGGACTTCCTCGAGGACCGCCGCGGGTACTGCGTGCAGTTCGCCACGGCGATGGCCATGATGGCGCGAACCCTGGACATCCCGTCCCGCATCGGTGTCGGGTTCCTGCCCGGCGAGCGGAACGACGACGGCACGTACGTCGTGACCGGACGCCTCGCGCACGCCTGGCCGGAGCTGTACTTCGACGGGTTGGGATGGGTGCGGTTCGAGCCGACACCTGCGTCGCAGAGCGGTCCTCCCCCGGCATGGGCTGACCCCTTCAGCGGCCTCACGGCCCCCGGTTCGATCCCCGAGGAGCTCGCCGCCAACCAACCCACGGCCCTGCCGAGCGGCGCGGCGACCGCACCGTCCACCACGTCGCCCGTCGTCGAGGCAGAGGAGAGCGCGTGGGTCCCCGCAGCGATCACGGCAGGTCTCGTCCTGCTCGCGGCGGGCACCACACTGGTCCTCGCGCTCCTCGTCCGCCGCCGCCGACAGCGCGTCGCGACGCCGGAGGACGCCTGGAACGTCCTGCGGCGGGACCTCGCGCGGGTCGACGTGCGGTGGTCCGACGCGACGAGCCCCCGAGGCGCCGTGCGTCAGGTCCAGCACGCCGTGGACGCCCGCGGAGGACACGAGCTCGATGCGTCCGCGCGTGATGCCCTCGAGCGCCTCGCGCGGGTCGTCGAGCGGGCCCGCTACGCGCCGTCGCCCGCCGAGCACAGCGCGGACGACCTGGCGCTGTGGGTCCAGGAGGTGCGCAGCGGGGTACGCACCGCGCTCGCGCAGGACGCCCCAGCGCCCGCGGTCACGACGAGCGCCTGACGGCGCCCACCCGCCTGGCGACGCGCGACGTCGTCAGCGCCCGTCCCCGTCGCGGCGGCGGTCCCACCGCTCCTCGAGCCGCGACATGAACCCACGCTTCTTCGACGACGAGGTCGACGCCCGGCGCACCGAGCCGTCCGGGGCGACCGTGCCCTGCGGACCGGCGCGTTCGGCGCGGGGCGCGGCGAACGCGAACGCGACCGCCGCGAACATCACGACGAACCCGATGGCGCCGACCCAGGGCTGCGACGTCGCGGCGCCGATGACCAGCAGCAGCAGACCAGCTGCTGCTCCCACCCCGGCGACGACGTAGCGCGTGACGGGTCGATGCCCGCCGCGTCGCGTGAGCGTGTTGGCGAGTCGAGGGTCGTCAGACGTGAGCTGGCGCTCCATCTGCTCCAGCACGCGCTGCTCGTACTCGGAGAGTGGCATCCCGACCCCCGTCGCACTCCGGTGGACTATGTGGCCTCAGGATAGATCGGCTGGCACCAAGGTGGTAGTCGAGCGACCGTCGGCAGGGCGATCATCATGCGGCACGCACCGGGGTGTCCGCCACTGCCGGGCGTGTCGGGCCCGAGTATTCACCTGCTCGCGACCGCCGGCAGGCCGACCGGCGCCTCGTCACCGGCCGCGAGCGCATCCCGGACGGCGTCCACGAGATCCTCCGCGGCGCACAGGGCGCGCTCGGCACGTGCGGGCGTGACGAGCTCGAAACGTCCTGCGTCGACCGCCGAGCGCAGCGTCGCCGCCTGTGCGAACAGGGCCGAGAACGTGTGCAGCTCGGGCGCGACCGCGTCGAGCATCCCCCAGACCGTGCGCGGGGCCCCGCGGCCGACAGGGCGCCCACGGGCGGCCACGAGCGCCGCACCCGCTCGCAACGCGGCCAGGTGCGCGTGGGAGAACATCTCCCACGGCTCACCGGAGAACTGCGCGGCGAGCAGCTCGGCGTCAGCGCGACTCAGCAGCTCGGCGCTCTGGGGCAGTGCCGTCGCATCGTCCAGTGCGCTCGACCGACCGCTCATCGATGCCACCTCCCGTCGCGGCGGACGACCCGCCTCCCTCATCTTCGAACACATGTTCGAACGCGTCAATACCCCTCGAGTCCGACCGGCACGGTCGACGCTCGTGCCGCCGCAGCGCCGTGCCTCGATCCCGGTCCGCACCACGTACGGTGACCGGGTGGCTGCCCGACGTCGCGACTCATCGTCCCGCCGACCACCGACATCCCGGTCCGCACCCGACACGCCCCGCTGGCCGGACGGGCCGGTCGCGGTGGCGACAGGCACTGCCGAGGTGGTGCCGGAGCCCGGACGTCCCCGTGCCGCGACGCTCATGGTGAACGGTGTCCCGAGCTCGTTCGTCGACCTCGACGACCCCGGCCTGCTCGACTTCGAGTACATGCAGCAGGCCGGTGCCGTGGTCGAGGTCGTCGCGCGACGCCGCCCGGACCTCACGGTCCTGCACCTGGGTGCCGGCGGTTGCGCCCTCGCACGGGCGCTCGCGCACCGTCACCCCGGAGCGCGGCAGCTGGCGGTCGAGCTCGACGGTGAGCTCGCCCGGCTGGCCCGCGAGTGGTTCGACCTGCCGCGCGCCCCGCGTCTGCGGCTGCGCACGGGTGAGGCGCGTGCGGAGCTCTCGCGCCTGGCGGACGCGACGTACGACGTCGTCGCCCGCGACGTGTTCGCGGGCGACCGCACGCCCTCGCACCTCACGACGGTGGAGTTCGCCCAGGAGGCCCGTCGCGTGCTGCGCGCGGGCGGCGTCTACGTCGCCAACTGCGCCGACCGCCCACCGCTCACCCTGGCGAAGGCGGAGCTCGCCACGCTCGCCACGGTCTTCGCGCACGTCGGCGTGGTGGCCGAGCCTGCACAGCTGCGCGGCCGGCGGTACGGCAACCTGCTGCTGGTGGCGACGGACGACCCCGACGTGCTCGACGACGCCGGCCTGGCGAGAGGGCTGCGCACGCTGCCCGTCCCGGCCCGGCTGCTCTGCGGCGACGAGGCACGGGCGCTGGCGGGCGCGGCGGCACCGCTGCGGGACCCGCAGGCGGCCGACGTCCCCGGCGACGAGCAGCAGGGCTGACGTCCCCGACGCAGGACAGGGCCGCACCCTGGCGGGTGCGGCCCTGTGCCTACGCAGATCCCGGCCGGAGCCGGGGCCGGGTCACAGCGGGCGGACGTGCTCCGCCTGCGGACCCTTCTGACCCTGCGTGATCTCGAACTCCACGCGCTGCCCCTCGTCGAGCGAGCGGTAACCCTGCGTGTCGATGGCCGAGTAGTGGACGAAGACGTCGGCGCCGCCGTCGTCCTGGGCGATGAACCCGAAGCCCTTCTCGGCGTTGAACCACTTGACCGCGCCCTGTGCCATGTCCCGCATCCTTCTGTCCCACCGGGTGACCACCACGGGCCCGATGCCCGCAGCGTGCCGCAATGCCTCACGTCCAGCACCGGGTGGTCCGGTCCCCGCCGCTCCGGGGACCCGAGGGAGCCTCGCACCCGCGGACCCCGGAGGGAGGCGGGCAGCAGACCGGTCGAGCGTCCGTACGTCACTGCAACGGCTGCATCCTTGCACGACAGATGTGGCGTACGCCACGCCAACGTGGACGACCGTCCCGCTCGGCTCGACAACGATCGGGTCACGACGGCGGTTGGGGCACGGCCGGTCAGGCCGTCGCGTCACCACCGCCGTCACGGGGATCGGTCTGCTCCGCGAGGAACCTCTCGAGCTCCGCACCGATCTCCTCGGCCGTCGGCAGGTCGGTCGCCTGCGCCAGCAGGCTGGTCCGTCCGACGCTGCGGGTGAACGCGTCGTACTGCTCCTCGAGCGCCTGCACGACCGCGGCGACCTCGCTCGAACCCTCGACCTGCCGCTCGATCTCGCGCAGCGACTCGGCCGCCGCCGGCTGGAGCGCGGCGAGCCCGAGGTCGAGCCCGGTGGCGCGCTCGACGTGGCGCAGCCCGGCGAGGCCGGCACTGGGGAACGGTGCCTGCGCGAGGTAGTGCGGCACGTGCACCGCGAAGCCCATCGCGTCGTGCCCCGACTCCCCCAGGCGCATCTCGAGCAGCGCCGAGGCGCTGCCCGGGACCTGGACGGTGCCGAAGAACGACGTGTGGTCCGCGACGAGCTCGGAGCGGGTCGCGTGCGCCGTCACGGACACGGGCCGCGTGTGCGGCACCGCCATGGGGATGCCGTGCAGCCCGACGACGAGGGGCACGTCGAACCGCTCCACGACCTGCCGCACCGCCGCGACCCACCGCTCCCACTGCATGTCCGGCTCGACGCCGTGCAGCAGCAGGTAGGGCACGCCGTGGGCGTCCTCGAGCAGGTCGACGACGAGCTCGGGGGCCGCGTAGTGCGTCCACCCGGAATCGAAGGTCATGACGGGCCGACGTGAGCGGTAGTCGACGAGCTGGTCGACGTCGAACGTCACCAGCCGTCGGCCGTGGCCCGTGCCGGCGAGGTGCTCCACGGCGACCTGGCCGGCGTGGCCGGCGTCGACGAAACCCTGCAGGGCGTGCACCAGCACCGGTCCGGCGCCTCGGCGGGCCGCGGCGTCCACACGCTCGGCCGCGTCGACGTCCACGTCGTAGATGTCCCGGGGGTCAAGCATCGATGTCCACTCGCCTCTCGTGATGCGGTCGAGCGGTACAACGCCGCCGCCGCCGGGTCTCTTCCCCGGACCGGCACGTCAGCGGCCGGGCAGGCGCACGACCTCCACGAAGAACTCGTCGATCTGGCGCACCACGTCGATGAAGCGGTCGAAGTCCACCGGCTTGGTCACGTAGGCGTTGGCGTGCAGCGAGTAGCTGCGCACGACGTCCTCCTCCGCCTCGGACGTCGTCAGGACCACCACCGGGATGGAGCGCATCCGCTCGTCGGACTTCATCGCCTCGAGGACCTCCCGACCGTCCATCCGCGGCAGGTTGAGGTCGAGCAGCACGAGGTCCGGCGTGGGGGCGTCCGCGTGCTCGCTCTCCTTGCGCAGGAACTGCAGCGCACTGACGCCGTCGGCCACCACCGAGAGACGGTTGCGCACCTTGTTGTGCTCGAACGCCTCCCGTGTCATGAGGACGTCACCCGGGTCGTCCTCGACCAGCAGGACGTCGATCACCTTCTGCTCCGGCATGTCAGCTCCGTCTCTCGTCTCCGTCGGCGGGCACGTCGTGCCCGTCGACGTGCGTCTCGTGCCCGTCCACGGGCGCCTCGTGCCCGTCCTCAGGCGTCTGGCCACCCTCGTCGAGCGCGTCGCGCCCGATGCCCGGTGTCTCCTCGTCCGTCACGGGCAGGGTCCACCGCACGGTGGTCCCGTCGCCGTCGGTCTGCGGGATCCAGATGCGACCCCCGTGGAACTCGACGATCTTCTTGCACAGCGCCAGCCCGATGCCCGTGCCCTCGTAGACGTCCTTGGCGTGCAGCCGCTGGAAGATCACGAAGACCCGCTCGACGTACTGCGGGTCGATCCCGATCCCGTTGTCACGCGCCTCGATCTCCCAGGCGCCGTCGACCCGGCGCGCCGAGACGTGCACCTGGGGAGGGCGGTCGGGGTGCCGGAACTTCACGGCGTTGCCGACGAGGTTCTGGAAGAGCTGGACGATCAGCGGCTCCTCGGCCCGAACCACGGGCAGGTCGTCGTGCGTGACGACGGCGCCCGCCTCCTCGATCCGCTCCGAGAGCTGGTCCTGCGCGCGCTCGAGCGCCGCTGCGAGGTCGACGTCGACGACCTCCCCTCCGACGCGTCCGACGCGCGAGAACCCGAGCAGGTCCTGGATGAGCCGCTGCATGCGCTTGGCCCCGTCGACCGCGAAGTCGATGTACTGGTCCGCGCGCTCGTCGAGCTGCCCGCCGTAGCGCTTCTGCAGCAGCTGCGTGAAGCTGGCGACCTTGCGCAGCGGCTCCTGCAGGTCGTGCGACGCCACGTACGCGAACTGCTCGAGGTCGCGGTTCGAGCGACGCAGCTCCTCGGCCTGCTCGGTGAGCCGCTGGTGCGCCTCGGTGATCTCCTGGCGGGACGAGCGCAGCTCGGCGAGCTGCGTGACCAGGCCGAGCCGCATCTGCTCGACGTCGGCCGCCAGCTCCTCGAGCTCCCCAGGCCCCTCGACGCGCACCACGTGGCTGAGGTCGCCGTCCGTCACGGCGCGGCTCGCCTGACCGAGCTGCGTCACCGGCACCAGGACCCAGCGTCGCAGCGCGAACCACAGCGAGGCGCCTGCCACGACGGCCGCGACGACGAGCAGCAGCACGAGGGCGCCCGTCGCGGACGTCCACCTCCCGAGCTCGGACACCGCGTCGACGCGGCTGGTGCGGACCTCCTGCACGTAGGACTCGACCGCGGCGCGCGCGTCGTCGAACAGCACCCGTCCCGCCTCGACGTCCTGCGGCGTGACGGCCTGCGTCCCTCCGGCGCGCACCTCGGCGACCAGCGGTGCGGCGAAGTCCTGGTGCCACCGTTCGGCGGCCGCCGCAGCGGCCCGCGCCTTCGCGACGAGGTCCGCGTCGGGGGCGTCCTGCTCGAGCTCCGAGGCCAGCAGCGTGAACGAGACCTCGGACTCGAGCGACCTCTCGTACGGCTCGAGGATGATCTCGTTCCCCGTGAGCGCGAAGCCGCGGACCGAGGTCTCGGCGTCCAGCAGGCGCGTGTACGCGGCGTCCGCGCCGGTCACCGCCTCGAAGTACAGACCGGTCACCTCCTGCTGGGCCGCCAGGGTCCGCGCGAGCACGAACCCCGCCAGCACGAGCACGACGCCCAGCAGCGCGCCCGCGGTCATCAGCAGCAGCGTCAGGCGGCGCCGCAGCGTCGTGGACCCGCGCGCAGCGGCTGCGACCGTCGCGGGGCTCATCCGTCCCACCCGATGAGCACCACGGCCGCGTCGTCGACGAGGTCTCCGCCGTGCAGCGCGCGGACTCCGGAGAGCATGCGCCCGAGCACGGGGTCCTCGTCGGGCCGCACGTCGCCGTCGGTCTCGACGACCCCGCGCATCGTCCGGTCCACGACCTCGAGCAGCCCGGCCTTGCCGAGCCGCCTGGTCCCGTCCCCGACCGTGGCCTCGAGCACGCCGTCGGTGTACAGCAGCAGGCGCCAGGAGTCGCCGAGGTCGAGCCGCTGCGCGGGCCAGCCGCCGCCCACGGGGATCCCGAGCGCCCGCCCTCGCTGACCCGCGGGGAGCAGGGCTGCGGGGGGCCCCAGACGCAGCGGGACGGGGTGTCCCGCGAGGTACAGGTCCGCGGTGCGCCGACCTGGCTGCACGGCGAGCATCGAGACCGTCGTGAAGATCTCCGGCTGCGAGCGCTCCGCCGCCAGCACGCGCTCGAGCAGGCCGAGGATGTCGTCGGCGGGGATCTCGGCGAGCACCAGCGTGCGCCACGCCGTGCGCAGGGTCGCGCCCAGGGCGGCCGCGTCCGGCCCGTGGCCGCACACGTCACCCACCATGGCCAGGACCGACCCGTCGGGTCGCTCGACGACGTCGTAGAAGTCCCCGCCGAGCAGCCCGTCACGCCCCGCGCGGTACCCGACGCGGACCTCCAGCCGGTCGTCCGTCACGGCCGGCGTCGGCAGGAGGGCGCGCTCCAGGCGGGTCGTCTCGGCTGCACGGACGAGGCTCTGGTAGAGGGCGCGCCCGGTGTCGTCCAGACGGCGGCGCTGCACGGCGTACCGCACGGCCCGGGCCAGCAGGCCGGGCTCGACGTCGCTCTTGACGAGGAAGTCCTGCGCGCCCGCGGCCACGGCCTCGACGCCCGCGTCCGTCCCGGTCAGTCCGGTGAGGACGACCACGGGTGGCGCACCCGCCGCGAGCACGCGCTGCAGCGCGCCGAGTCCCGTCGCGTCGGGGAGGCCGAGGTCGAGCAGGACGCAGTCGGCGTCGAGGTGCATGAGTGCCTCGTCCACCGTGCGCACCCACACCGTCTCGTGCGGCAGACCGCCGTCCTGGAGGTGCTCCCGCACGAGCACCGCGTCACCCTCGTCGTCCTCCACCACCAGGATGCGCAGGGGCGTGCCGTCGTCCCCGGGTGCACCGGACTGCACGTCCTCGTCGGGCGCCTGCGAGCCGTGCACGTGCGTCCCTTCGTCGGTGGTCGACGCACTGTAAGCCAGGAGCGGCTCGGAGACGTACTGCTGATCGCGCGTCGTTCGTGCCACGCAGGGGTGGCGACAGCGGATAATGGACGGCCGCCCGTGAGGGCGGGGCGCCGCGCGACCGTGCGGGGCGTCGCGACCGGGCGTGCGACCCGGCGCCTGGAGAGGTGCGGGCGGTGGCATCGATCGACAGCGAGCTCATGGGCGAGCAGCAGGTCGTCGACGGGCTGTACCGACGCCTCGACGAGCTGCGCGAGCAGTCACGCCGGCGTCTGGCGGCAGTGCGGCGCGCCGGTCCGTCGGGCTCGCCCCAGAACCGCTCGGAGCGCGACGCGTTCGCGACGCTGTACGAGGACAGGCTGGCGCAGCTGGAGTCGGTGGAGGACCGCCTCGCCTTCGGGCGCCTCGACCTGCGTGACGGCGAGAGCCGGTACATCGGGCGCATCGGGCTGAACGACGAGGAGCAGACCTCGTTGCTCACCGACTGGCGCGCCCCGGCCGCCCAGGCGTTCTACCGGGCGACGGCTGCGCACCCCGACGGTGTCGTGCGGCGTCGCCACCTGGTCACCACGGGTCGACGCGTGACGGGCCTGGAGGACGACGTGCTGGACCTCGACGCGCTCGTCGAGGCCGGCGTGGACCCGGCATCGCTCGCCGGGGCCTCGGGCGAGGGCGCGCTGATGGCTGCGCTGGGCGCGGCACGCACCGGCCGGATGGGCGACATCGTCGCGACGATCCAGGCCGAGCAGGACGCCGTCATCCGGTCCCCCCTGACGGGTGCGCTCGTCGTGCAGGGCGGACCGGGCACCGGCAAGACCGCCGTGGCGCTGCACCGGGCGGCGTACCTGCTCTACGCGCACCGGCGGCTCCTGGAGCGGTCGGGCGTGCTGATGGTGGGCCCCTCGCGCACCTTCCTGCGCTACATCGACCAGGTGCTGCCGTCCCTCGGGGAGACGGGCGTCGTCACGGCGACCATCGCGGACCTGTACCCGGGCGTCGAGGCGCGCGGGACGGAGCCGGCGGAGGTCGCGCGGCTCAAGGGCAGCGCCGTCATGGCGGAGGTCGTCCGGCGCGCCGTCCGCCAGCGCCAGCGCGTCCCGCAGCGTGCGACGCGCGTCCGCGTCGACGGGCGGACCGTCGTGGTGCGTCCGCAGGACGTCGCTGCCGCGATCGCCCGGGCACGCCGCCAGAACCGTCCGCACAACCAGGCGCGCGTGACGTTCGTCCGCGACATGCTGTCCCGGCTCGCCGAGCAGTACGTCCAGCAGCTCGGGTGGGACGTGCCGCCCGAGGACCGCGCGGAGATCGTCGAGGACCTGCGCACGACCCGCGAGATCCGGATCGCCCTGAACCTCGCGTGGATGCCGCTGACACCGCAGGGCCTGCTCACGGACCTGTGGACCAAGCCGCACCGGCTGGAGGCCGCGGCGCCCGAGCTGTCCGCGCACGAGCGGGCCGCGCTGGCCCGTCCGGCCGACGCACCGTGGACGCCGGCGGACGTGCCGCTCCTGGACGAGGCGGCCGAGCTGCTCGGTGAGGACGACCAGGCGGCCCGCGCGCAGGCCCGGGCCGACGCGGAGCGCCAGTCCGCCGAGATCGAGTACGCGCGGCAGGTGCTGCGCTCGACGGGCGCCGGCGACATGGTCTCGGCCGAGGAGCTCGCTGGTCGTTTCGCGAGCACGGGCCCGTCGCTGACCACTGCCGAGCGCGCCGCCGCCGACCGGTCGTGGACGTACGGCCACGTGGTCGTGGACGAGGCGCAGGAGCTGTCCTCGATGGCGTGGCGGGCCCTGCTGCGGCGCGTGCCGACACGGTCCCTGACGATCGTGGGTGACGTGGCGCAGACGTCAGCCCCGGGCGGGACCCACGACTGGGCGGCGATGCTCGACCCGCTGCTGCGCGGCTCGTGGCGGCTGGCGGAGCTGACCGTGAACTACCGGACCCCTGCCGTCGTCGCCGCCGCCGCGCGTCGGGTCGCCCTGGCCGCCGGCCTGCCCGTGAGCCCGCAGACCTCGGCGCGGGACGTCGCCGACGCCCTGACCTGCGAGCGCGTGCCCGACGAGGCGCAGCTCGCCACGGCCGCGGCGCACGTCGCCGACAGGCTGGCGGTCGAGGTCGGGGACGCCGCGGGGGCGGGACGCGTCGCCGTCGTGGCGACCGCCGACCAGGCGGACCGTGTCCGGGCCGCCCTGGCCACGACGGGCCGCACGGTGCCGGCGGGTGACGCGGTCGACCTGCAGGCCCCGCTCGTGGTCCTCACGCCCGCGCAGTCGAAGGGTCTGGAGTTCGACGTCGTGGTGCTCGTCGAGCCGGCGCAGGTGCTCGCCGGCTCTCCGGGCGACCTCTACGTCGCGATGACGCGACCGACGCACGCCCTGCACGTCCTGCACGCCCAGGACCTCCCGGACGGCTTCGCCGAGCCGTCGTGAGGCGCCCGTCCAGGCCGTCCAGGGCGCAAGTCATGACTTATCGTCACATCGTCATGGCAAACGTTTAGCCCGATTGACGCCGCTGCGGCGGCGACCCCATGGTCCTGCCCTGCCCCGGGCGTTCACCCGGCGTTCACCGGGGCGTCACGGCCGCGCAGGAGTCACCAGGGGGATCAGCGCACATGGACCAGCTCGTGCTCATCGGCGCGGACGTCGCAGGCATCAGCCTGCTGACATGGACCTACTTCCGACGGCACCGTCGTCGGGACCTCGTCGTCGCGTTCCTCGGCGTGAACGTCGGCGTGCTCGCCGTCGCCTCGACGCTCGGCTCCGCGACGATCGGCGCGGGTCTCGGCCTCGGGCTGTTCGGCGTCCTGTCGATCATCCGCCTGCGCTCGACGGAGATCGACCAGCGCGAGGTCGCCTACTACTTCGCCGCCCTCGCGCTCGGCATCCTGGGAGCGCTGCCGGGCCCGGTGCTGTGGCACTCGCTCGCCTTCATGGCGCTCCTGCTGCTCGCGGTGCTCGTCGCCGACCACCCCCGCGTCATGCGGCGCCACCAGCGCCAGGAGCTCGTGCTCGACGGCGCCGTTCTCGACCGCGTCGCCCTGGTGGCCCGCCTCGAGGGCATGCTGGGGGCGCGGGTCCACCAGGTCGCGGTGCAGCGCGTGGACCTCGTCAACGACACCACCTGGGTCGACGTCCGCTACGAGACGGTGCCGCCCGCGCGCCGGCGCGGCCACGTGCAGGCACCCCGCGAGACGGCCCGGACCTCGACGACGGGAGCCGCCTCGTGACGGCAGGTACCGACCTGCTCGAGGACCCCGTCGCCCGGCTCGTCCCGGTCGGCCTCGAGGAGCTGGTGGAACGCGCGGAGCTGCTGACCCGCGTCGACCGCAAGTACCTCGTGCCCCTCGACGACGTGGGCTCCCTCGTCCGCACCCTGCCGCGCGACGCGCAGGTGCTGGAGATCGCCTCGCGGCGGCTGTTCGAGTACGAGTCCGTGTACTTCGACACGCCGGACCTGCTCGCCTACCACCTCGCAGCCCACCGACGGCGACGGCGTTTCAAGGTCCGCACCCGCACCTACGTGGACTCGGCGCAGTGCTGGATCGAGGTGAAGACCCGGGGAGCACGCGGCACCACGATCAAGGACCGGGTGCCCCACCTGCTCGACGACCGCACCACGGTCGACCCCGCGACGCCGTTCGTGACCGCGACCCTCGCGGCGCACGGCATCGCGGGAGTCGAGGCGATGTCCTGGGTGCCGACGCTCCTGACCCGGTACCGACGGGCCACGATCCTGCTGCCGGACTCCGACAGCCGGCTGACGGTCGACGTCGACCTGCTCTGGCACGACGGGCACCGGCCCCTGCGGCTGCAGGGGCTCGCGGTCGTCGAGACGAAGACGGGCTCGACGGCGTCGGCCGCCGACCGCCTGCTGTGGGCGCACGGTCACCGCCCGCTGAGCATCTCGAAGTACGCGACGGGCCTGGCCGCCCTGCGGCCCGAGCTGCCCGCGACCCGGTGGCGGCGCACGCTGCGCCGCGACCTCCTGCCGTACAGCGTGGGCGCCGTCGAGGCGTACGCGCACAGCTGACGCACCGCCACCGAGGAGACGACGATGTCACGACGGACAGCCCGCACGCTCACGGCGGGAGTGCTGGCCAGTGTGCTGGCGATCCCCCTGCTCGCCCCGTCGGCCGCCACCGGCGCGCCGGCGCCCGCGGCCGCTGCGGCCGCGGTCGATGCCGGCCTGGCCGGCGACGTGACGTTCTCCGTGCCGAGCAAGGCGTTCACCGGGACGCTGCAGGTCACGCTGGGGACGTCGGTCGCGGGGGCCCAGGTCCGCTACACGACGGACGGTTCGACCCCGACCGCGTCCTCCCCCGTCGCCTCGGGGCCCCTGAGCCTCACGCGCAGCACGGAGGTGCGGGCCCAGGCGTTCGTCGGCGGCGCCGCCACCGGCGAGCCGGGTTCCGCCCAGTACGTGGCGACGAACGTCACGACGAGCCACGACCTGCCCGTGCTGGTGCTCGACTCCTTCGGCAAGGGCGCCGTCGGCGACGACTACCACGCGTCCGCGGTCATCGAGCTGCAGCCCCAGGGCGGCTCCACCACCCTGACGGCCGACCCCGCGCTCGTCACCCGTGCCGGGTACCGCCTGCGCGGGCAGTCCAGCCGCATGTTCGACAAGAAGCCGTACCGCCTCGAGCTGTGGGACAACGCGGGCGGCGACAACGACCTGCCGTTCTTCGGGATGCCGGCCGAGTCGGACTGGGCGCTGCGCGGGCCGTTCGCCGACAAGTCGCTGGTCCGCGAGGCGCTCATGCTCGACCTCGGGCGCGAGATGGGCCTGCACACGCCGCGCTACCGGCTCGTCGAGGTGTACGTGAACGACGACGCGCAGCCGGTCGCCGCGAACGACTACCGCGGCGTGTACATGCTCGAGGAGACGATCAAGAACCAGAAGAACCGGCTGGACCTCAAGAAGCTCGACCCCGAGGACGTCACGTCCCCGAAGGTCGAGGGCGGCTACATCATCAAGTTCGAGTGGCTCGCGTCCGAGCAGCCCCTGGTGCCGTGCAAGGGCACCTCGAGGTGCTGGGCGGACCTGGAGGTCCACGACCCGGACGACCTGGTCCCGGCCCAGCTCGACTACATCGCCACGTACGTCGGCCGCGTCAACGACGCGATCCACGCACCGAACCGCGCCGACCCGACGACGGGCTACCCGTCCCTGATCGACGTCGACTCGTTCGTCGACCTGGTGATCGTCAACGAGCTCAGCCGCGACATGGACGCCTACTACCGCAGCCAGTACTTCTACAAGGACCGTGGCGGCCTGCTGACTGCCGGTCCGCTCTGGGACTTCGACCTCACCCTCGGCGTCGGCGGGTACTTTCAGAACGACCAGGTGTCCGGCTGGCAGTACCAGCAGACGCGCCAGAACCCCCCGACCGACTGGTTCACGGTGCTCATGAGCGACCCGACGTTCGTCAACCGGGTCAAGGTGCGGTGGCAGGAGCTGCGCCGCGGACCGCTGACCGACTCGTCGCTGCGCTCGCGCGTGTCGACGCTCACGGCACCGCTGTCGGGTGCGGCCGCGCGCAACTTCCAGCGGTACCCCAACCTGTCCACCCAGATGATCGGGCCGTTCATCACGCCCACCGCCGGTTCCTGGAGCGGGCAGGTGTCGTTCATGCAGGACTGGATGCTGCGGCGCGCCGCCTGGCTCGACACCACCGCGGCATGGGGCGGACCGACCGACCCGGTCCCCACACCGACGAGCTCGCCGACCCCGACCGCGTCACCCACGGCGACCGTGTCTCCGACCGCCACCGCGTCGCCCACCGCCACGGCGTCGCCGACCGCCACCGCGTCGCCCACCGCCACCGCGTCACCGACGCCCACCGGCGCCCCCGGTGGCCAGGCGTGCACGGCGACCTTCCGGGCCGTCTCCACGTGGCCGGGCGGCTTCCAGGGTGAGGTCACCGTCACGGCAGGTGCCGCCGCGCTCACGGGCTGGACGGTCACGCTCGGCCTGCCCGCGGGCACGAGCGTCAACCAGTCGTGGAACGCGACGCTGAGCGGCACGGGAACGGCGCTGACGGCTCGCAACGTGGCGTGGAACGGTGCGCTCGGCGCCCGTGCCGCGACCACGTTCGGGTTCATCGGGTCGGGGACCGGCGGCAGCCCCACGCTGACCTGCGCGGCCGCCTGACACGCGGACTCACGGGGACCGCCCGGGACCGCAGCTGCGGTCCCGGGCGGTCTCGTCCGTCCTTCGGGACGGCTTTGGTCCACGGCACGGGACGGGAGCACCATGGGGCGTGCCTACCGCCCTGCTGCTCGAGAACCTGCACCCGCACGCCCGGACGATCCTCGAGACCGCCGGCTTCGACGTCGTGACGCGCACCGGCGCGCTCGACGAGTCCGAGCTCGTCGAGGCGCTCGCCGGTGTCCAGGTGCTGGGCATCCGGTCCAAGACGAACGTGACGGCCGACGTGCTGGCCGCCGCACCCGACCTCGAGGCCGTGGGCGCGTTCTGCATCGGCACCAACCAGATCGACCTGCACGCCGCTGCGAGCCGCGGCATCGCCGTGTTCAACGCGCCGTTCTCGAACACCCGTTCCGTGGTCGAGATCGCGATCGCCGACATCATCTCGCTGACGCGCCGCCTGACGGTCTTCGACAAGGAGATGCACGCGGGCGTCTGGAACAAGTCCGCGACGGGCGCCCACGAGGTGCGCGGGCGCACGCTCGGCATCATCGGGTACGGCAACATCGGCACGCAGCTGTCGGTCCTCGCCGAGAACCTCGGCATGTCGGTCGTGTTCTACGACTCGTCCGAGAAGCTCGCCCTCGGCAACGCCCGGCGCATGAGCACGCTCGACGAGCTGCTCGAGACCGCGGACGTCGTCACGCTGCACGTCGACGGGCGAGCGGGCAACGCCGGCATGTTCGGGGCCAAGCAGATCGCACGCATGCGGCCCGGCTCGATCTTCCTCAACCTCTCGCGCGGGTTCGTCGTCGACTACGCGGCGCTGCGGGACGCGATCCTCTCGGGCCAGGTCGCCGGTGCCGCGGTCGACGTCTTCCCGGACGAGCCCAAGCGCAAGGGCGACCCGTTCGAGTCCGAGCTGCGTGGACTGCCGAACGTCATCCTCACGCCCCACACGGGCGGCTCGACCGAGGAGGCGCAGGAGGCGATCGGGCAGTTCGTCGCGAACAAGGTCCGGGACTACCTGACGACCGGTTCGACGAACCTGTCCGTCAACCTCCCGAACCTGGCGCTCGACCAGCGTCCCGACGCCCACCGCGTCGCCTACCTGCACCGCAACGTCCCGGGCGTGCTCGCGACGATCAACGCCACCCTTGCCGAGCACGGCGTCAACATCGAGGGTCAGCTCCTCGCGACGCGCGGTGAGCTCGGCTACGTCGTCACGGACGTCTCGTCCCCGGTCGCGACCGACGTCGTGGACGTCCTGGCAGGGCGGCCGGAGTCGCTGCGCCTGCGCCTCCTCGACTGACGGGCACCTGAACGACGCGGGGCCGCGCAGCGTGTTCGCTGCGCGGCCCCGCGTCGTTCGACCCGAGGGTCGGTGCTCGTCAGGCCGAGCCGGACTTGCGCTGGAACCGACGCTGCGTCGGCCCCGCCGTCTCCGCACCATGGACGGCGCCCGTGTTCCGGTTCCCGTCCGCCGTGGGGTGTCCCTGGCTCTTCTTGCGCTCGAGCGCGGCCCGGAACTTCTCCTTGGCCTCGTCGCTCACGGCCGAGGGTCGGTCGTCCTGCGTCATGTGATCGTCCTCCACTCGCCGACGTGGTCGTCGGCGGTCCCAGCGTGGTCGACTCGGCGCCCGGACGCCAGCCCATTGGCCCCTCGGACGCCGGGGGCGCGTCAGGAGGTCGCGGAGGAACCCTGCGCGGGAGCCTCGACGTCACCGGCGTCGGTGCGTCCGGCGCGCAGGGCGGAGATCGCGGTCTCGAAGTCCTCGAGCGAGTCGAACGCCTGGTACACGCTCGCGAAACGCAGGTACGCGACCTCGTCCAGGTCGCGCAGCGGACCGAGGATCGCCAGACCGATCTCGTAGGCGTCGATCTCGGCGGAGCCCGCGGCACGCAGGTTCTCCTCGACCTTCTGCGCCAGCAGCGCGAGGTCGTCCTCGCTCACGGGTCTGCCCTGGCACGCCTTGCGCACCCCGTTCGCGATCTTCTCGCGGCTGAAGGGCTCCGTCGCCCCGGACCGCTTGACGACCGACAGGCTCGCCGTCTCGATCGTCGTGAAGCGGCGATGGCAGTTCGGGCACTGGCGCCGTCGCCGGATCGAGGCGCCGTCGTCGGACGTGCGGGAGTCGACCACACGGGAGTCGGGGTGCCGGCAGAACGGACAGTGCACAGCGGACCTCTCGGCATGGCTCGGATGACGCCCGCAGCGACCATGCCGTGCGGACGCAGGCGACGCTAGGGCGTCACGTCCGGCACCGCAACACGCGTCGCGCGGCACGCCTCGACCTCATCCGACAGGAACGACGATCCTCTGGCCCGCCTGGAGCCCTGCCGACGGCAGGTCGTTGAGCGCCATCAGCTGCAGGACCACGTCACGCACGTCCTCCCCCGGCGCCGCGACGTCCTCGGCGATCCCCCACAGCGTCTGCCCGGGCGCCACCTCGACGCGCCGCACCTCCGTCGCGGCGACCGGCCCGTCGGCCTGGGCGGAGGCCGCAGCCCCGCCGACACCGCCGGCGAGCGCGATCCCGAGGAGCCACACGACAGCGCGGCCCCGGCGGGTCAGACGCAGCGGCGCGGGAGACGGCTCCGAGCGCCGTGCGACACTGCGGGACGCGGAGGCCGCAGGGGCGCGCCGGTCGGTCACCGTGCGGGCCGCCGGCCCACCAGCGGTCCACGGCCGGATCGTTCCCCGCACCACCGGTGCGATCGCCGTCGCGCTCATCTCGAGCCCCTCTCCTCGTTCGCCCTCGCCTGCGCCGACCTGCCTCCGGTCGCCGCGGCGTTCCGCCGAACACCCTCGCTCTCGAACATGTGTTCGTCGAACGTACGTACGATGTCTACCAGAGGTGACCGACATCCGTCGAGACACGCTCGAACAGATGTTTGATCCGCTCCGGTCCCACCCCTAGGGTGAGTGCTGCGACGAGTGCACCACCGACCACTGACATCGCACCGCCCGCCCGCCACGCAGCTGACGTACCAGGGCGGGAGCGAGCTACGGCTGTCGGCCCCGGTGCCCGTCGCGCGCGGCGCCCGTCACGGGCCTGTGACGGACCGACGGCAGGAGGCGCAGTGGACGTGCACGACGGTGTGACGACGCAGCAGGGAGGGCCGCGCGAACGAGCGACGGTCACGTCCATCGACCCGGACGCAGCGCCCGGCGACGGGCTGACGACGCGGCAGCGGCTCGTCCTGGACACGGTGCGGGCGTCCGTCGAGCAGCGCGGCTACCCGCCGAGCATGCGGGAGATCGGCGACGCCGTCGGGCTCACGAGCCCCTCGAGCGTGAAGCACCAGCTCACGGCGCTCGAGCGCAAGGGGTACCTCCGCCGGGACCCCAACCGCCCGCGTGCGATCGAGGTGGTGCAGCCCGACGACGCGCGCGCCGTCGGGCCGTGGGCGGCCCGGACGGACCGTTCCACCCTCGGCCCCGACACGCCGGAGCGCGACAACGCCCCGGCACCGTCCTACGTGCCGGTCGTGGGACGCATCGCCGCCGGCGGTCCGATCCTCGCCGAGCAGGTCGTGGAGGACGTGTTCCCCCTGCCCCGCCAGCTCGTCGGGGAGGGGGAGCTCTTCCTGCTCAAGGTCGCCGGGGACTCGATGATCGACGCCGCCATCTGCGACGGCGACTGGGTCGTCGTGCGCCGCCAGCCCGTCGCCGAGAACGGCGAGATCGTGGCGGCCATGATCGACGGCGAGGCGACCGTCAAGACCTTCAAGCGGACGGACGGCCACGTCTGGCTGCTGCCGCACAACCCGGCCTACGCACCCATCGACGGTGCCGGTGCGACGGTTCTCGGGCGCGTCGTGAGCGTCCTGCGCAGCCTGTAGCCCGGTGCGCGGCGCGGTCCGGGATTCCTCCCCGACCGCGCCGCCGACACGGGACCGCGTCGTCCCCGGGGACCCGGCGTCAGAACCCGAAGCGCCGCGCGACCGAGCGCACGGCCTCGGCGGAGCGCCGCATGCCGAGGACCTCGTCGGAGGACATCGGTACCTCGAGCCGTTCCGTCACGCCTGCCGAGCCGACGATCGTGGGCACGCTCAGGCACACGTCGGACATGCCGAGGTACCCGTCGAGCAGCGACGACACGGGCAGCACGCGCCGCTCGTCCTTCAGCACGGCCTCGATGATGCGCGACCCGGCCAGCGCGATGGCGTAGTTCGTCGCGCCCTTGCCCTCGATGATCCGGTAGGCCGACTCGACGACCTCGCGCGCGATCGCGTCACGGACCTCGCGCGTGAGCGCACCGTTACCGCCGGTGCCCTCCCAGTCCAGGATCGGCACGGCACCGATGGTCGCCGAGCTCCACAGCGGGAGCTCGCTGTCGCCGTGCTCCCCGGCGACGTAGGCGTGGACGTTCTGCACCGCGACGCCCGTGTGCCGGGCGATGAGGTAGCGGAGACGCGACGAGTCCAGGACCGTGCCCGACCCGAACAGCTGGGACGGCGGCAACCCGGAGATCTTCAGCGCCGCGTACGTCACCACGTCGACCGGGTTGGTCACCATCACGTAGACCGCGTGCGGCGCGACCTCGACGACACCGGGCAGGACCTTGCTCACGAGCGAGATCGTCGCCTCGGCCAGGTCGAGACGCGACTGACCGGGCTTCTGCTTCGCGCCGGCGGTGAACATCACGATGTCGCAGTCCGCCATGACCGACACGTCGTCCGAGCCCACGACCTCGGCCATGGACATGAACTGGATGCCGTGCGACAGGTCGAGGACCTCCGCGTCGACCTTGGCACGGTTGACGTCGAGCAGCGCGACCGTGCGTGCGGCCCCCCGCATCAGTGCCGCGTAGGCCATCGTGGACCCGACGGCACCGGCACCGACGATGCCGATCTTGGAGGTGCGCCGCTGCACGGACGGGGGGGTGCTGAGGGCGTACTCGTCGCCCTCGAGGTCGTCGGCCATGTCCTTGGTGTCCCCTCGTCACGGGCGCGGTGCCAGCTGGGCCGGCCCGCCCGGTCCGGCGCGGCCCCTGACCTGAGGCTAGTCCGAATCCCGCAGGCGACGCAGCGCGGCGAGCACCACCTCACGGTCGGTCGTCCGCCAGAACGGCGGCATCGAGCGCTGCAGGAACTCCCCGTACCGGGCCGTCGCGAGGCGCGGGTCGAGGACGGCGACGACGCCGCGATCCTCACCCGTGCGCACGAGCCGGCCCGCGCCCTGCGCGAGCAGCAGCGCGGCGTGGGTGGCCGACACCGACATGAAGCCGTTGCCGCCCGCGGCGGCGACCGCGTCGGAGCGTGCCGAGCGCACGGGGTCGTCGGGCCGCGGGAAGGGGATGCGGTCGATGAGCACGAGCCGGCACGCCGGACCCGGCACGTCGACGCCCTGCCACAGCGAGAGCGTCCCGAACAGGCACGTGGGCTCGTCCGCGGCGAACCGGGCGACCAGCGTGGGGAGCTGGTCGTCGCCCTGCAGCAGGACCGGCACGTCGAGGCGTTCACGCATCGCCTCGGCTGCGACGGTCGCCGCGCGGCGCGACGTGAAGAGCCCGAGCGTCCGGCCGCCGGCCGCCTCGACGAGCGTCGCGATCTCGTCGAGCTGCGCGTCCGTCGCCGCGTCGCGGCCGGGTGGCGGCAGCCGACGCGCGATGTAGCAGATGCCCTGCCGCGGGTAGTCGAACGGGCTGCCGACGTCGAGGCCGCGCCAGGACGCCACGCCGTCGGAAGCGGGCGCCGCGGCAGGCGACGCGGCGCCGTCCCGTCCCGCCGTCGGCGCGCCGGCGTCGGGTGCCCGCGACACGCCCCCGAGAGCCGCCGGGCCCACGGGGGCCGCGTCGGGCCGCAGCGCGAGCCCGACCGAGCGCGCGGCCGGGTCGAACGAGCCGCCGAGGGTCAGCGTCGCCGACGTCAGGACCGCGGTGCGTCCGGTGAGCAGGTGCGTGCGCACGAGCCCGGCGACCGCCAGGGGCGCCGCGTGCAGCCGGGTGGTCGGTATCCCCCGACGGTCCTCGCCCCGCGCGCACCACAGCACGGTCGACGCGTTCTGCTCGGGGTCCGCCGCCATCCGCTCGGCGACCTCGAACAGGGCGAGCATCGCCGAGACCGCCATCTTGCGGCCACCGTCGTCGCGCGTCGCCGAGTCGGGCTTGAGCGCCGTCATCAGCGTCCGCGCGGCGTCCCGGACCGCCGCGACGGCGAGCTGCACGTCCTCGGGCAGACCCCGCGGGAACCGCCCCTCGGGCAGCGGCACGATGACGCTCGCGAGGTGCTGCGCGGCGGTGTCGAGGTCCGTCGTGGGGATGCCGCCGTGCCGGCGCGCGAGGCGCGCGGCGTGCTCGATGGTCGGCAGCGAGAGCTCGGCCGTCGCCTGCGCGGTGACCCGGTCGGCCAGCTCGTGCGCCTCGTCGACGATCACGACCTGGTGCTCGGGCAGCACCCCGGGTGACCCGGACGCCGCGATGCCCAGCATGGCGTGGTTCGTGACGACGACGTCGGCCTCGCGCGACCGCGCCCGCGCCGCCTCGGGGAAGCACTCGGCGAGCATCGGGCACACACCGCCGAGGCACTCCATGGCCGTGACCGACACCTGCCGCCACGCGCGGTCGGTCACGCCGGGGACGAGCTCGTCACGGTCGCCCGTGGCCGTCTCGGCGGCCCAGGCGCGCGCCCGCACGACCTGCTCGCCGAGCGTCTCGCGCTCCGTGTCACCGTCCCCCTCCACGGGAGCAGGGTGCTCGGCGGCACCGGGCGGCTCGGGGACGTCGAACAGGGTCCCCTGGTCGTCGGACGGGTAGCCACCGGCGACCTTGTGGACGCACAGGTAGTTGTGCCAGCCCTTGAGCAGGGCGATGTTCGCGGCGCGCGGCAGGCGGGAGGCGAGGGCGGTGGTGACCAGTGGCAGGTCGCGCGTCAGGACCTGGCGCTGCAGCGCCAGGGTCGCGGTGGACACGACGACGCGCTCGTCGGCCTGCACGGCATGACGCACGGCGGGTACGAGGTAGCCGAGCGACTTCCCGGTACCGGTGCCGGCCTGCACGAGCAGGTGCTCCCCCGTGCGCAACGCGTCGGCGACGGCCTGCGCCATCGCGTGCTGCCCGTCCCGCCGTCCGCCGCCGAGGGCGCCGACGGCCAGGTCGAGCAGGTCGTCGACCTCGGCGGCCGCCTGGGCGGCGCGTGCGCCGTCGGCAGCGTCCGGGACGGACGGCGGATCTGGCTCGAGCACCGCGTCAGCGTAGTCGCGCCCACCGACGCCCGCGTCCGCCGTGGCGGCCCGAGGCGTCAGACGGTGCGCGCTGCAGCCTCGAGCTCGGCCGCCAGGCCCGCGTCGACGCGGGCCCGCAGCCGCGTGCCCGTCGCCGTGTGCTCCTCGACGTCGATCTCGCCGTTCTCGTGCACGCGGTTGACGAGGTCGCCTCGCGTGTACGGCACGACGACCTCGACCTGCACGCCGGGCCGCGGGAGCTGGTCCGCGATCAGCGCGCCGAGCTCCTCGATCCCCTCGCCGGTGCGTGCCGAGACGACGATCGAGTGCACCTCGCGCGAGCGGAGGCGGGCCACCGCCTCCGGCGAGGCGAGGTCCGCCTTGTTGAGGACGATGATCTCGGGCACGTCCATCGCGCCCGGGATGTCCGCGAAGACGTGCCTGACGGCGGCGATCTGCCCCTCCGGGTCCGGGTGCGCCGCGTCGACGACGTGCAGGATCAGGTCGGCCGCCGCCACCTCCTCGAGCGTGGAGCGGAACGCCTCGACGAGCTGGTGGGGCAGGTGACGCACGAACCCGACCGTGTCGACGAGCGTGTACACGCGCCCGTCGGCGGCCTCGGCACGCCGCACCGTGGGGTCCAGCGTCGCGAACAGCGCGTTCTCCACCAGCACGCCGGCGTGCGTCAGCCGGTTGAGCAACGACGACTTGCCGGCGTTCGTGTACCCCGCGATCGCGACGGACGGGATCGCGTTGCGCTCCCGCGAGGCGCGCTTGGTGGCGCGCGCGGGCGCCATCGCCGCGATCTCGCGGCGCAGCTTCGCCATGCGGGTGCGGATGCGGCGCCGGTCCAGCTCGATCTTCGTCTCACCGGGACCGCGCGACCCCATGCCTGCGCCCGCACCGCCGACCTGTCCACCGGCCTGCCGGCTCATCGACTCGCCCCAGCCGCGCAGGCGCGGCAGCAGGTACTCGAGCTG
>JADGMW010000067.1_pt1 | contig 98446 bp, 84 predicted proteins | sample 8641801 | NCBI WGS metagenome assembly JADGMW01 (sample SAMN16272018, study PRJNA661076) | feces metagenome | isolation source: fecal sample from diarrhoea affected cattle A | host: Bos taurus | place: South Africa: Lokaleng Village, Mahikeng | collected 2019-09
GGCCGAGTCGTCGTTGTTGTCGGCTCGGTGGTCGTCGTCGTCGGCCGAGTCGTCGTCGTTGTGGGCTTGGTCGTCGTGGTGGTCGGCAACGTCGTGGACGTGACGACGGGCGGCGTCGGGTCGCTCGGACCGTCGGTCGCGATCCAGACTCCGCCGATGATCAACGCCAACAAGATCAATCCGCCGCCGGCCCATGCCACGGCCTTCTGCCCACTGGTCATTCCGCCGGCTGCCGCGTCGTCCGCTGCAGCTGCGCCCGTCACCGGGCCCGCGTACGTCGGCGGCATGACCTGCGTGGCACCCGTGGCCGGCAACGCGCTCGCGGCACCGGTGGCGAGCAGACCGGGCGGCGGTGGACGCCTCCCTGCCCGAACGGCTGCAACGGCGTCGGCGAACTCACCGCCACTGGCGTAGCGGCCGGCCGGATCCTTGGTCAACGTGATGTCGATGAGCTCGCGGATGTTCGGCGGCAGGTCGGCCGGCATCGGTGCCGGGGTTTCCTGCACGTGCTTCATCGCGACGGTCAGCGCGCCGTCACCGGTGAACGGGCGTCGACCCGAAAGTGCTTCGTATCCGACGATTCCCAGCGAGTACACGTCACTCGCCGCGGTCGCGTCCTGACCGAGAGCCTGCTCGGGCGCGATGTACTGGGCGGTGCCCATCACCATTCCCGTACGCGTGACAGGCGAGTTCTCGACGGCCTTGGCGATGCCGAAGTCCGTGATCTTCACCTGGCCCGTCGGCGTGATGAGGATGTTGCCCGGCTTCACGTCGCGGTGCACGACACCGGCGTCGTGTGCGACCTGCAGGGCGCGGCCGGTCTGCTCGAGCATGTCGAGGGCATGCGGAACCGCCAGGCGGCCGACGCGTGCCAGGACGGCGTTGAGCGGTTCACCGTTGACGAGTTCCATCACCAGGTACGCCGTGGAATCGCCCGAGCTGTCGCGGGTCTCGCCGTAGTCGTAGATTCCGGCGATACCGGGGTGGTTGAGCTGCGCGGTGGTGCGGGCCTCGAAGCGGAAGCGCTCCAAGAACTCCGGATCGGAAGAGAACTCGGACTTGAGTACCTTGACGGCGACGCGACGGTTGAGGCGGGAGTCGGTGGCTTCCCACACCTGACCCATCCCACCGGTGGCGATGAGACGGATCAATCGGTAACGATCGGCGATCAAAGCGCCGTTGTTCAACGCCACGGTTCAGCCCCCTTGGATTCCGGCTGCGATGACTGCACGACCGATCGGCGCAGCAACCGAGCCACCGGTAGCGGCGAGTCCGCGGTCACCACCATTCTCGACGATGACGGCCACGGCGACCGTCGGATTCTGCGCCGGTGCAAAAGCGATGTACCAGGCGTGCGGCGGAGTTTCCCGCGGGTTCACGCCGTGCTCGGCGGTACCGGTCTTGGACGCGATCTGAACCCCGGGGATCTTGCCGTCGCCGCCGGTGAAGTTCTCCGAGCCGATCATCAGATCGGTCAGCGTTGCCGCCACTGCCGGCGAGATGGCCTGACCCATCGACACCGGTGACGGCGTACTGAGATCGGTCAGATCCGGTGCCTGCAACTGGGAGATCAGGTTGGGCTGCATGCGCACACCGCCGTTGGCGACGGTCGCGGCGATCACTGCATTCTCCAGCGGGGTCACTGCGACGTCGCGCTGGCCGATGCTGGTCTGACCGAGAGCCGCGTCGTCGGAGATGTCGCCGACGGTGCTGTCCGCAACGGGCAGCGGGATCGCGGGAGTGTTGGGTCCGATGCCGAAGGCGCTGGCTTCGTCCTTGATGGCGTCGGCGCCGTCCTTGATGCCCAGTTCGACGAAAGCCGTGTTGCACGAGCGCGCAAACGCATCGCGCAACGACGCCGTCGGGTTGGGGCCGCAGGTGCTGCCGTTGTAATTCTCGAGGGTCGTGCTGGTGCCGGGCAGCGTAATCTGCGGAGCCGCGGTCAGCTGGTCGTCCGGGGTCGCACCGTTGCCAAGAGCTGCGGCAGTGGTGAGCACCTTGAACGTCGAGCCGGGCGGGTAGGTCTGCGAGATCGCGCGATTGACCAACGGATCGTTGGGATCGGCATTGAGCTCGTCCCACGCCTTGGTGGTTTCGGCGCCGTCGTGGCTGGCAAGCAGGTTCGGGTCGTAGCTCGGGGTGCTGACCATCGTCAGGATGCGTCCGGTGCTCGGCTCGATGGCGACGACGGAACCGGTGTAGCCCTTGCTGGTCAGCTGGTCGTAAGCCACCTGCTGCATCGCCGGATTGAGCGTCGTGACGACGTTGCCGCCGCGCGGATCGCGTCCGGACACCAGGTCGAAGAAGCGCTGACTGAACAACCGGTTGTCCGAGCCGTTGAGAATCGGATCCTCGGTGCGCTCGAGGCCGGCGCTGCCGTACTGCATCGAGTAGAAGCCCGTGACCGGTGCGTACGGGTACGGATTCGGATACTCGCGCAGGTACTTGTACCGGTCGTCGGTGGCGCGTGAGGCGGCAAGCACCTGACCGGAAGCCGAGATCTGACCTCGCTGGCGTGAGTACTCGTCGAGCAGCACCCGCGAGTTGCGCGGGTCGGCTCGCAGGTCGTCAGCCTTGATGACCTGTACGTACGTGGCGTTGGCGAGGAGCGCGACGACCATCACCATGACGGCCATCGCGACGCGGCGCAGTGGAGTGTTCATACGCGCGGCATCATCTCGGTATTGGCGTCAGCGATTGGGGGCGGACCTTTCTTCTTCGTCACTACCGGCGCACGAGCCGCGTCCGAGATCCGGACGAGGATGGCCAGCAGTAGGTAGTTCGCGAGCAGCGACGAGCCGCCGTACGACATGAACGGTGTTGTCAGACCCGTCAGCGGGATCAGCTTGGTGACGCCGCCGACGACGACGAAAATCTGGATCGCGATGGTGAACGACAGACCGGCGGCCAGCAGTTTGCCGAAGCTGTCGCGCACCGCCAACGCCGTACGCAGGCCGCGCACGATGAGAAGCAGGAACAGCATCAGCACAGCGGCCAGGCCGATCAGGCCGAGCTCTTCGCCGATGGTCGCGATGATGAAGTCCGTCTTCGCGAACGGCACCTGGTTGGGGCGGCCGCTGCCCAGACCTGTTCCGGCGATACCACCGGTGGCCAGGCCGAACAGCGATTGCGAGATCTGATACCCGGTGTTGGCGTAGTCGCCGAGCGGGTCCAGCCAGGTGTCGACCCGCACGCGGACGTGACCGAACATCTTGTAGGCGAAGAAGAATCCGATGGCGAGCAGTCCGCCGCCGATCACCAGCCAGCCCACACGCTCGGTCGCGATGTAGAGCATCACCAGCACGGTGCTGAAGAGCAGCAACGACGTGCCGAGGTCGGTTTCGAAGACGAGCACGCCCACCGAGACGATCCAGGCGAGCAGGATCGGGCCGAGGTCGCGGGCACGCGGAAAGTCCATGCCCAGGAAGTGTTTACCGGCCGAGGTGAACAGGTCGCGCTTGGCGACGAGCACGGACGCGAAGAAGATGATGAGCAGGATCTTCGCGAACTCACCTGGCTGAATGCTGAATCCGGGCAGGCGAATCCAGATCTTCGCGCCGTTCACGCTCGAGAACTTCGCCGGCAGGATCGCGGGAATCGCCAGGAACACCAGACCTGCGAGGCCGAGGGTGTAGCTGAACCGCGCCATCAGGCGGTAGTCCTTCAAGAACACCAGCAGCAGCACGAAACCGGTGATCGCCAGCGCAGTCCACATGACCTGCTGGTTCGCATCCGGAGACGGTGCCTCGACGCCGTTGTAGAGCGCTGTCTGTTCGTCGGCGAGGTCGAGTCGGTGGATGAGCACCAACCCCAGGCCGTTGAGCAGGGCGACGATCGGCAGCAGCAGCGGATCGGCGTACGGCGCGTACCGTCGAATTGCCAAGTGCGCGATCAGGAACAAGCCCGTGTACGCGAGCGCGTACTTGGCGAGGTCCAGCGTGATCTTCTGTTCCTGGCTCGCCTCGACGAGCAGAAGCGAGACCGTCGTGATGATGACGGCAAAGCCCAGGAGCAGTAGCTCCATGTTCCGACGGGTCGACTGGACAGGCGCCGGGGCAAAACCTCCGGGCGGACTCGGAAAAGCCGTCCCCGCAGCTGCGTTGGACGACATCAGTTGACCGTCCTGCAAGTCTGACCGGGAACTTCGGTCGGCGTCGGCGTAGTCGTGGGTGCTGCCGTCGTCGGTGCAGCAGGCTCCGGTGCGGGGGGCGGCGTGGTCTCCGGTGCCGGCGGGGGAGTGGGCGTGGCCGTCGTCGTCGGAACCGGCTCACAACGAGGAAGCAGATCGCCGCCGATGAGACGGATCATCTGGCTCTGCGCATCCTCACGCTTGCCGGACGGCAGCCCGGCGCGCACCTGTTCCTGCGCCGACGGCTGCAGATCCGTCACCTCGAGGATGTTGCAGTTGCTGGGAATCGCGTCGGGGGAAACGAGAGTGAGGACGTCGTCGTCGCCGACGCAACCCACCAGATCCGCGTCTTGCAGCGAGTAGCCGAGCACCGAACCAGGGATTCCGCGCAGCACCGTCACGCGGCCGTTGTCTTCGCCGACGTAGTAGTTGTTGCGGATGACGGCGCGGCCGATCACGGCGCCGACGCCGACCAGCGCGATCAGCACCACGGCGAGGACCACCCACCACAACCGGTTCCGCTTCTTCTTCGGTTCCGGTTCGGGTTGGGAGACAACTCGCTTGGGCGTCGCGCGCGGCGGACGCATGGCAGCGGCGCGGCCGGCAGCAGTGTTGGGGGGAGGGGCGTCCTCTTCCTCTTCCGTCGACGCGGCACCCGCGACGATGGGATGCGACTGGCCGTAGTCGAGGTCGATGACATCGGCGACGACGACGGTGACGTTGTCGGGACCGCCGCTGCGCAGCGCCAATTCGATGAGACGGTCGGCGCACTGCTCCTGCGAGCCCTCGCGCATCGTGTTCTCGATGGTCTCGTCGCTGACCACGTCGGAGAGGCCGTCGGAGCAGAGCAGGTAGCGATCGCCGGCGCGGGCTTCGCGCACGGTGAGCGTCGGCTCGATCTCGTTGCCGGTCAACGCCCGCATGATCAGGGATCGCTGCGGGTGAGTGTGGGCCTGCTCGGGAGTGATCCTGCCCTCGTCGACCAGCGACTGAACGAACGTGTCGTCGCGGGTGATCTGCGTCAGGTGGTCGTCGCGCAGCAGGTAGGCGCGCGAGTCGCCGATGTGCACGAGACCGAGTTTGCTGCCGGAGAAGAGGATCGCGGTGAGCGTGGTGCCCATGCCGTCGAGTTCGGGTTCTTCCTCGACGTGATCGGCGATGGAATCGTTGCCCTCACGGGTGGCTGCCTCGAGCTTGCCGAGCAGATCCTCGCCGGGCTCGTCGTCGTCGAGATGCGCCAGAGCGGCAATCATCAACTGCGACGCGACCTCACCGGCCGCGTGTCCGCCCATACCGTCGGCCAAGGCCAGCAGACGGGCTCCGGCGTACACGGAATCTTCGTTGTTGGAGCGCACGAGACCGCGGTCGCTGCGCGCCGCGTAGCGGAGAACAAGGGTCACGGGCGTAGCTCGATTACCGTCTTGCCGACGCGAACCGGGGTGCCCAGCGGGACGCGTACTGCAGTCGTGACCTTGGCGCGGTCCAGATAGGTGCCGTTGGTCGAACCGAGATCCTCGACGTACCAATCAGCGCCGCGCTGCGAGAGCCGTGCATGGCGCGTCGACGCGTAATCGTCGGTGAGAACGAGCGTCGAATCGTCGGCTCGGCCGATCATGACCGGCTGAGAACCCAAGGTGATGCGGGTACCGGCGAGGGCGCCCTGCGTGACCACCAGGTACCGAGGCACCTTCGCCTTGCCCAGCGAGGGCAGGACCTTTCCGGCGCGGGTGTACCGCGGCGGAACCCTGACCCCGGAGCCGGCATAGATGTCGGAGCGGAGAGTGCGGAGGACTGCCCAGACGAACAGCCACAGTAGGAGCAGGAAGCCCGCCCGTGTGAGTTGCAGAATCAGGCCCTGCACGGCTGTCCACCTCCTTCTATGGCTCGAGCCCCGCCGCAGCGGGGTTCGAGCATTGTCGACTGGCAGCATCATAGGGGGCTCTGGGCCCCGAAGATCACGATACTGACAGCCGCGTGACGGCGGCGCGCCGACGGACCGCCGAATGTTCGATTGTTATCGGAAAAATCCTGGCGTCCGTTTCTCAGCTCAGAGAATGCGAACCAGAATCTCCGAGTGACCTGCACGAATGATGTCGCCGTCTGCCAGCTGCCAGTCCTGGACCGGTGCTCCGTTGACGGTGGTGCCGTTCGTGGATCCCAAATCGGACAGCATCGCGGTGCGGCCGTCCCAACGGATGTCGATGTGGCGACGTGAGACGCCGGTGTCCGGGAGGCGGAACTGAGCTTCCTGGCCGCGGCCGATGACATTGCTGCCGTCGCGAAGCTGGAAGTGACGTCCGCTGCCGTCCTCGAGCTGCAGAGTTGCCGTCAGGCTCTGGGCCGTCGGTGCGTAACCGCCCTGCGGCTGGGCGTAACCCTGCTGCGGGTAGGCCTGCGTCTGCTCGAAGTTGCCGCCCTGCTCGTAGCCGCCCTGCTCGTAGCCGGCCTGCTCGTACGGCTGCTGTGTGTACGCCTGCTGGTCGTAGCCGCCCTGCTGGTAGCTCTGCTGGTCGTAGCCCGGCTGATCGTAGGACTGTCCGTTGTAGGGCTGCTGGTAACCCTGCTGGTCGTAACCGCCCTGCTGGTAGCCCTGCTGGTCGTACCCACCCTGGTACGCCTGCTGGCCGTAGCCCTGCTGGTCGTACGGCTGCTGCTGGTAACCCTGCTGGTCGTAGCCGCCGCTCTGCTGGTCATAACCCTGCTGGTCGTAACCGGCCTGCTCGTACGGCTGCTGCTGGTTGGGGAACGCCTGCTGGTCGTAGCCGCCCTGCTGCTGGTTGTAGCCCTGCTGGTCGTCGCCCGTGCGGTAACCGTCGCCGCGGTCGTAACCGTTCTGGTACGGCGCTTCCTGGCCCTGCGGAGCGGCGTAACCGCCGTCGTCGTGGGAGTACCCGTTCCGTGCCGGCTGCTGCGGTTCGGGCTGGCGACCCGCCGGTTCGCGGCTTGGTTCGTAGCCTGAGTTCTGCGTCATGGGGCCGGCTCCTGGTTGTGACGGGACTGGATTGGAAACAGGGGGAACAATCGGTGCGGGTCGCTGAGGCGGCCGTTGTGGAGGCCGCGACGAAACCTGCGGAACATGCGACGGCGGTGATGCCTGCTCGGCGTCACCATCCGGGTCGACGGTTCCGCGGGTGCGGAACTGACCGGTGTGGAGCGTAGGCGAAGGCTCGAAGGTGACCGAGATATCGCCGTACGTCTGCCAACCCTGATCGCGGATGAAATCCTGCAGGTGTCGGCTGAAAGCTTTGGTAGTCAGTTCGCGATCGGCTGCCAACTCTTCGTGATCGGAGTTGTTGATGGTGATCACGTAGTTGTTGGGGGCGAGAAGGATTCCGCCGCCGAGGTGCTCGACGCGGTCACGTGCCTCCTGCTGGAGCGCCGCCTCTACTTCCTGCGGCACAACACCACCACCGAAGACCCGCGCGAATGCGTCGCCGACAGCTCCTTGGAGCTTTCGTTCGAAACGCTGCACGATGCCCATCGGGCCCTCCTCTCGCCTCGCATCTACGACGGCAAAATGCTCGGCAAGTAGCGCCGGCACCGCCTTGTCGCGTGTCGTCCAAACTGCTGTACAGGTTCCACGGTACTGTCAAATGTCGCTTCGGCAGTACCTGGCCGCTGTTTCAGCATGGTATCGGTTCTGGGCTTTCGGGTGCTCGGTGTTCACCGATTCGTACCCTGATCTGCACGAATAGAACTTTCAAAGTTTGTCGTGATAATGTTTCGGCGTTGCTCGGGCGAGTGGCGGAATGGCAGACGCGCTGGCTTCAGGTGCCAGTGTCCTTCGGGACGTGGGGGTTCAAGTCCCCCTTCGCCCACCACAAAACGAGGCCCCAACTCCTTTGAGTTGGGGCCTCGTTTTTTGTTGTCGGCTATCTGGCCGCAGCCTGAATGAAGCTCAGAACGAAGTCCAATGCGGTGCCTGCAAACGGGTCTCCGACTGGTTGAGAGGGCGCGGCGGGCGCAGTGATCTGAGGGGTCATCATCCCTGGCGGCAGTGTGCCGGGCGGGAGATTGATGATGGCGTTGATGTCGTAGATGGTGTTGTCGGGGCCGTTGGTCACCGAGAACGAGATACTGCCGAAGTCGACGACCGGGGTGTCGGCTGATGCAGTACCAACTGCACTGCCGAAGGTGATCGCGGCAGCGAGCGCGCCGACACCGAGGGCGGCGGTGGTCCGGGACAAACGAGTAGGCGTTGCGGGTCCATTCACAGATGTGCTCCCTTTCGTGGTGACAGCATCCGTGCGCGGGATGCCAAGCAGCCAGGAGATTGCAACCACTATCGAGGAAGATAACGGACATTCACCCCATGGCGGGGTGGTTCGGCACCGATTGCTTGGCCAACGGATCTGAGTCGATTCGCAAGTCGATCGAGGACTGCGCGCGGGTTTTCGCGTGAACGAAGGCCCTTTAATAGGTAGCCTAGATTTTTCGTGAATGAACCATCAGTTTTAGACACGGGGCCAGGAATATCTTCGTTCTGGTGGCCAGAATCTTCTCCCGTGTTTCAAATATGGTCGTTTATGAACCATCCGATAGAGAGTTCGGAAATGATTGCTGCGTCAAAATCGAGCTACAGGGAGTCAACGATGTCCTTGACTTTTTCTCCATCACTCGATGAGAGTCCTTCGTTGATCTGCACGAAGATCAACGCATTTTCCGAACCGTAGCGGTGTGGTCCGGCCAGAAAAGCGGCATCGGCATAGCTTTTTACTGTTTTGTGGTACAAGTCGGCATTGTCGAAGATCATGACGGTTCCGCCTTCTCCCGGCACCGAGGGGAGATCGAAATCGTAGGCACCGGTTGCTGCCACTGCGAGCCCCGTGGTGCTTCCTGGTGCGCAGTTCTTGCCGATGCCGGCGTCTTCGATTTGTGAACACACACTTGCTGGCGTCGTAGCTCCAGAGGAGGCGGATGTAGCTTCAGCGGAGGTAGTCGTAATTTCATCGGAGGAAGCCGCAGCACCATCGGAGGAATCGGACGAACAACCCGATACGACGAGAAGCGCGGCAGTAGCAGAGACAGCGGCAAAGATCTTCAACGAGTTCATAGGTCTCTTCTTCAGATCGCCAATTATGGCGGTGTTAATGAGAACTTCACTTAAGCAGATAAGTCCGACAGGTTTCAGCCGACGCACCGAACAACGGGTGCGATCGAACGTTCGCGCGCAGATTTGAAAGACTCATCCCATCCGACGCCGAGTTCGGTGAATTTCTCTGGATCCTCCACAGCTGATACTCGAACGGGTCGACCTTCCTCGTGAATCGGACCTTCGACAACATCCAAATAGTTCACCCGCACTTGCACATGGCAAGTGCGGCGTATCTCTCTTCAGAGCTGTCTGGGATGCTTACGCCCCGTAGGTCAGGCCCTTCCTCAGTCTGTGGACCGGCGGCCGATAAGCCGTCCCTTATGTCAGGCAAAAGACTGCATATCGCATCGGATGCCTCATCTGGCCCGCCGCCCCGTGCGTTAGACGACCGCGCGTGCACCGTGGGGAGCACGCGCCTGAGGGACGGATCGACCTGGGCGGACGCAGTCTGTGGGGCGGGAGTATGCAGGCTTCGAACATGCAGGGCTACCAGTAACCGGCTCGACCGAAGGCGCTTTATTCGCAACACATTTCGGCGGTCGGCAGTGGCCCAACCGCCACCCCGGCCGGGAATCGCCGGTGAAGACCGACGCGCCGAGGACGCGATCAGAGCATCCCCGGCGCAGAGGACCTACGCGGCGTTGGCGTTCGGGAGGACAACCTCGGCAATCTGGTCCGCCATCTCCTCGATGGTCGTGGTTGAACTGGACAGAGCCACCTTGTCGGCGAGAGACGGGCTATATCCCCGCACGTCATCCGCGTCGACGTTGTGCCAGATCGGCAAGATCGACTGCTCACCTGCATTCGTCCTGGTGACGAGTCCGTCGAGCTCGTGGTTCGGCCATCCCTTCGCGAAGAACGAGTGCGACAGGACGACGATGCCGAATCGGCTGGACAAGATGCCCTGATCGATCCGTCGGCGGAGGCTGCTGCCAATCTTCAACTCTGCAACGTCCAGCCAGACTCGCACGCCGCGGGCTGCAAGGGCGTCTCGGAGCGGGATTGCCACTTCGTTCTTGTCCTCGGAAGCGTGTGACATGAACACGTCCCAGGTCTGACCAGCCAGAACTTCGGATGATGGTGGCTCGACCGGCTCACGGGTCGTGATGTTGCTGAGATCGGTTCGTTGAGCGGTCGACTGCTGTCGACCGGCCGCCAGCAGGCCCGGTGCTGGCGGCACAACATTGACACCCGAACGGACCTTGCCCGCGAGACCGCCGAGATCCACGACAACCATCCACCGGCCACTGGAGGGAACCGTCAGCCGAACAGGCGTCTGCCGGTAGGAACCTCCGTACATCCGATACCGGCCACCCGACTTGAACGACCGATAATCCGAAGCCGACATGAGGCGGACGTTCGCCTGGCTGCCGAGGCTGACGACGACTGTCGACCCCTTAATTACGTGGCCGAGGTCGTAATGCTGGTGAGGGAACATCGCGTGCTGCCAATCCGGCCGACACTGTGGCCTACCCATCTCCGCTTGTGGAGACCAGCACCCGGTGTATCGTCTGCAATGCAACCGTCAAATTGCTCAGACGAGACCTCGGACAAGGACCAGAACCTTCGTTCGAGGCTCTTGTCGTACCTGCGACCAGACACTACACCTAGTGCGTGCCCTGTGACAGCAACACAAGATGTTGCGAATCACATCGATGGAAGTATCGCCGCCATCGGCACGCGCACTGTCTGACGCGCCGGTGCCCGGCGTGACGGTCAGACAGCGCGCAGTCGAGGAGAGTCCGGCTGCTCTGGCTCGACCTCCGCAACCACCGTGAGGGAAACAGGGGCCTCGACGGCAGTAATGTCCTCCCCCCGGCGGCGTAGCTTCGACTGAAGGCTGACCAACCCGCTCTTGACGTGCGGCGCGGCCTTCACCGCGGCGACCCCCAGCGCGGCGCCCGTGCCGAGGAGCACCAGGACCGCCTTGGTCCCGTCGGACAGCACTGCCTGCGTGACGAGCGTGTTGTCGTCATCCCGCACCAGCGGGCTCTTCCACCCCGGAGTGCTCGACTCCGAGAAATGCGTGTCGGGGGGACGCTTCGTCAGCATCAGTTCCCAGGTCCAGCCATCCCAGTCGAAGTCCATGACGTAACTGTATAGGCGACCAGGTACGCCGCGGACCGACATTCCGATCGCTGGGGCGCGGGCGCGCGTCAGGATTCCCTGATCCATCGGTGTGGCTGGCCGGTTGCCCGATGCCGAGCGATACGACATCCGGAGGCCGCGCCCGCCCGAACCGATTTGGGTGTGTTCAGGCGGAGCCCCATTGCCCCCCGCGTTCCGACGGTCGATCATTCCGGCTTGCAGAGGGGAACCCCGTCTGGATAAGCCGAGGGTACGCGTCGTCGCCGGTGCAGTGCGCCCGGATTCGGGCGAATCCACGTGCCCGAAGGCCGCTCTTATGTCAGGTCAGGTAGTCCCCATCTCGACGTCCTCACGCAAGCTCCACGAGCCGTTGTGCCGCAGCGTCGTACACGTAGTCGACGATTTCGCCGGACATGATCATGGTGATCGCCTGATTTATGACGTTGATCGGGGCGATGAACCATTCGGACGGGTCGTAGGTGTGGCCCTTGGCGTCGATCTGACTGATGTCGAGGCGAACTTCGGCGAATACCCGGTGCAGGAGGTGTTCTAGCGCAGAGGGTTTGAGGTTGTAGGTGCGGTAGTCCTCAACGATCTCGACCGGTGCCATCAGGTATGTAGGGGACTTGGCTGCGTTCGCGATTCGCTTCTCCACGCTGGTTGTCGAGAACCCGATCTTGTACAGGTCTTCGAGCGAGGCGATCTGGGGGTCTTCGCTACGGGAGCGAAGCACGTAAATATGTCCACTCTCGGAGTCCTCGTCACCTACGTTTCCTGCAAGGTCGATGCCGACTTGGGCTAATGTCTGTCCTTCGGCTTCGTGGAGTCGGATCGAGAGCGACTGCCGGTACATCGAAGACTCGGTGCCGTTTTCGAAGATCACGCGTAGTCGCTGTTTCTGCTCCTGCTTGCCACCGACCATTGCGGTGGTTGTCTCGCCGACCTCTGCGACGAAGAGCATCACGCCGTTGAGGACGAAGAATCTGCCCGCTTCAATGGTCCGGACGCCGGGGAACGGGATCAACCGGTACGTGCCGGCCGCCAACTCGGCATGCTGGGCTTTGAACAGGGGCTCAAATGCTTCGAAACCTTCGGCCTTCTTCCGCTTCGCCACCGAATCAGGCGCGTCCGGTGTCTTGCGCTGCGGCAGGTCCGAGACGTCCAACAGTCCCGATTCGTCACCGAGTAGGTCGAAGTCGTCGCTGTCGAGTAGGTCGTCGATCGAGGCTGGAGGCTCCGGGGCTTCCATCAGCCCAAACTCGTCCAAGTGCTTCAGCGCGGCGATCTTGCCTTCGTCAGCGAGGATGCCGTCGAGCCGAGCGCCGAGCTTGCGCTCGGCGATCTCGCGGGTAGTCGAACTGGGCAGCCTGTCGTGAGTGCGGCGGAACTCCACAACTTCTAAGAAGGCGCGCTCGAGCCGATCGTTGGATGTGACCTTTTTCGGCTTCTCTGCGACGTCAAGGAGCCCATCGACGTCGGAGTCGAGGAGCGATTGGAAGTCCAACCCCGGCCCTGCGGCCTCGTCCATGGCCGCATCAACTTCACCGGTACTCATGACTGAACATCCATCTGTGCTGCTCGCTGGGCGGCGAGGTGCTGTTGCTTCTTCCTCTGGAGGAACAAGATCGTCTCGGCATACCGTTTTTCCGTCGGATCATCACTGCGTGCGTCGGGCTTGCGGCCGTTGACCTTGACCCACGCCTGAACTTTCGGCCAAAGCAGGAGGGCTTCCTCCTCACTGATCTCGATGCGGGTAGCTGTGATCGCATCGGAGATAATTCGCAGCACACTCGTGGTGACCGACTTGCTCATGACCTCGAACGCACGCTGGAACGGGTTGACCGAGTCGATGAGGTTGATGTCGATGTCGTCGATGTTGACGAACTTCTCCGCCATCCGGATGAACCGCTTGTCACCGACTTCGCGGACCTCGCCGTTTTTGATCACCGAGTCCACCACGACCTGCTGCCGCAACTCCTCGACCTGGGTCTCATCCAGGTCTGGGTACCGCTCGCGGATGATCTTCGGGATCAACACCTTGTTCGTCACCTCGGGATCGAGGCTGCCCGCTGCGGCTTTCGCGAAGGTGTCGTCCTGCAGGATCGTGGCCTTCAAATCGTTGAGATCGGTCTCTACGATCTGCTTCACCCGCTTCGTCGTGGGTTCCTTGAAGCCCTTGATCTTCAGCTCGCCCGGCTTCGCGGCGTCGTCGTTGCCGGCTTTGGTCTTGAAGGTGAAGTTTTGCGCCAGCACCTGCTCCATCAGCAGCGAGGCAGTGATGGCCTTGAGCATGTTGTTCACCGACACTTTCACCTCGTCCGTCGCCGCGTCGGGCTGGGCGATGAGGTTTGTGAACTGGGCGTGCTCCTTGCCGGGGCTGTCACGGGTGACCCGACCGATGATCTGGATCACCTCGGTCAGTGAGGCGCGGTAGCCGATGGTGAGGGCATGCTCGGCGAATGGCCAGTCGAAGCCCTCTTTCGCCATCCCCAGCGCGATGATGACATCGACGCCGTCCCGGTCTTTCGATGCAACGGTGGATAGGTAGTGCAGCGTCTCGGCCCGATTCTTCTGGTCCGCGTCGTCCACCAGGTCCGCGACGCGGACAATCGCGCCGGTGTCATGGCGGCGGATCAAGATAATCCCCGTGTCCTCGGTACCGACGACCTGGCCGATCGAGTCGATGATGAACCCGACCTCTTCGATCTTGTCCTTCGTGGACTCGCCCGAGTTCACGTTCGGGATATGAACGATCGTCTTCTTGTTGAGGTCGAGGACCTCGCCGATCGCGTCGGTGTAGCGGCCTTGGTAGAAGTGGTGACCGATGCCGAGCGACTTGAGGTATTCGTAGCCATTGAGCTGGTCGTAGTAGTTGAACATGACGGGGGTGAACTTCGCTTCGTCCTCTGCCGACAGCACCGGGACAGAGTCGCCGCGGAAGTACGAGCCGGTCATCGCGACGATGTGCACGTCCGAGCCGTTCATCACCTCCCGCAACAGAGCGCCGAGCCGGTTGCCCTCGAGGTCAGCCGAAACATGGTGGAACTCGTCAATCGCGAGCACCGTGCCGTTGAACGCCTCGGGTGCCAGCTTCTCGAACGCAAACCGCAGGGTGGCGTGCGTGCAGACCAAGGTCGCGTCCGGCCCGTCGAGGAACTTGACGAACGCATCGACCTTGCCCACCGACGAGCCTGGCGTGCACAGATTGTGCTCAGGCTCGATCTCCCAGTCCGCGAAGAACCCGTGCGCCGTCAGCTTCGTCGACGAGAACGATGCACCAATCGAGCGTTCCGGGACCGCAACGATGACCTTCTTACGGCCTTGGTTGTACAGCTTGTCCAGGGCCACGAACATGAGGGCGCGCGACTTGCCCGACGCTGGTGGGGCCTTGACCAGGAGGTGCTGAGCGTCGCGCTTGGCGAAGACACGTTGCTGCATCTCCCGCATGCCCATCGCGTCGGTGTGCACCGACGCGCCTGTGCGGGCATAAGTCACGTCAACGACGTTGAGCGGCTTGTTCACTTCTTGTTGCTCCCGTTCGTTGCTTCGTCCGCAGTCATCACTTCATACATGGCGAAGAGGTCCGACAGTCGCTGTTCGTCTGTCTCGTATCCACGCTTGGAGTAGATCGAATCGACCAGCCGGTCGATCTCGGCGTGTGCTGTGCGGAGGTCAACCGGCATCAGATCAGGGTCGTACAACTCGGCTAAAGTCTTCTCGCAGTGATATTCACGTACGTCGAGCACCCGCAGCGCCGCCGACATGAGCGCTTCCTTCACCGCATCACCCAGGGACGGAACTGGGAAGTTGTTGTAAACGATGTAAGCGCCGTACCGGTAGTCCATCTTCATCCGGCCACCGACAGCGCCGAGCCACGCTACGTGCATTCGTGAGGTCAACAATGCGAAGAGCCAAGGCTTTGCATCGTAAACGACGAACGCGAGGTTGGACACGACCGTGCCTGCACCCATGTACCCGATCGGAACGTACTCTCGACGCTCGGAGGAGACGGCAGGTACGACGATAGACTCGGTTGGCTTGTAGGCAATTTGTTTGAATCTGTTTGGGTGAGTGGCATATTCGGCGGTTGTTGCCGCGACGCTCTCACTGCGCCACCGAGCGACAGCTTCAAGCCGCTCGGCGATCAGAGGGTGAGAGCGTGCTACGTCGAGATCTCGGTCCCTGATCCACAGGCAGTAGCGTTCGATGTCGTTGATGAATTCCGCAGAACCGACATAACGCTTGACGAAAGTTTCAGCGCCGGGATCGGATTCCAGCAAATTCTTGCGTTCACTGGGGTCGAGCGTCAGGTAGCCGCCGTCCTTGGGCATCGACCCGAGAACCATGCGCGGCAGCGAGGCACTGAGCGCGCGGGTACGGCGGTAGATGAATACGGACGGGGCATCGGCGAGGTAACCGTTGATATTCGCGGCCTCGATCCGGAGCCCATCAGTGTAGATGTACTTCATTCCCGGACCCGCGGAACGCAAGTTAATGACAACCACAGTCACTCCCGCGTTGCGCTTGGCATTGTTCTCCCATTTGAACGATGTGTAGGCGTAACCGATTTCCAGCCCTTGGTCAAACAACATCGGGAACATCAATCCCACATGTTCACCCTGCGACACCGAGTTGGTGGTCACGAACGCTAACTCCGCTTTCGTTCCCGCGATGTAGTCTGCGCCCTTGACGAACCAGAGTGCGATGTAATCGAGGTCTTTGGAGTAAGTGCGCTTCCCGAAGACATACGGATAGTCACTCTTCATCTCCTTGCCTTGCGACTTCCCCCCCTTGTAGGGCGGATTCCCGATCAAATAGATCGCTTCGTTGCCGCTATTAGGGCAGACCTGCCGCCAGTCAACCCGCGTGGCGTTTCCTTGACGGATCTGACCGGTCTCCTTCAGTGGAATCAACGGCAGATCAATGCCAAACTTGTCGAAGAACTCGACATTCATCTGATGCTTCGCAATCCACAGCGAAAGGATTGCAACTTCAACAGCGAAGTCGTCGATCTCGATACCGTAAAAGTTCTCGATGTTTATGCGAGAAGCTGCCCCCATTGCCAATTGTCGCCGGCCCGAAAGTTCTTGGATCCTTTCAAGGACAGCGTGTTCCAGGCGCCGCAGTTCCTTGTAGGCGATCACTAGAAAGTTGCCGGACCCACATGCGGGGTCGAAGACTTTAATTGCACCAATCCGCTCGAGAAGCGCTTCGAGCTGCTTCGGCGAGTCGAAGGCGCGGTCTAAGTCTTCCTTCAGCGCGTCAAGAAATAGTGGTTCGATAGTCTTGAGAATGTTCGGGACCGAGGTGTAGTGCTGGCCGAGATCGGAGCGTTTGCCCGGCGTTACGATCGCCTGGAACATCGACCCGAAGATGTCGGGATTGATCTCTCGCCAGATCAGATGGCCGGACTCGATGAGCAGATCGCGGGACTTCTTTGTGAACGCCGGGACGACGTGTTCGGGTGCGACAGTGAAGAGTCTGCCATTGACGTAAGGGAACCCGGCAAGGTGTGCGGGCTTCTGGGCAGCGTGTTCGGTGTCGAGCGCAGTGAAAAGGTCGGTTAAGAACTCGGCAACGTCGGACCCGTCAGCTTGGGTATGGGAGCCGACTGCGTTGGTGAACTGTTTCTCTGCGAAGATGCCGGTATCTTCGGCGAAGAAGCAGAACAGCAGCCGGGTAAAGAAGACGTTGAGGGCGTGACGCCCGTTTGGTGTGCTGAGTAGATGGGGGTTGGCGGCGAGCAGTTCGTCGAACAACTTGCCCATCCGTTCGGCGGCTTTGACATCGGCGTGAGCTTCGGCGACGTACTGGGCCTTCTCCATGCCTGCCCAGGGGAGGAAGAAGGTGAAGTGCTTGTCGATGTCCCGGATCGGGATTAGCAGGTTCTCGCTGGTCTTGGTGTCGATGGCGAGCAGCTCGGCGTAGTCGGTGACGATGACGAACCGGGTGTTGTAGCGCACCACCATGGGTGACGTCCGCAAACCCTCAATCACAGCCAGAGGGTCGCCCGTCGTTTCGTGGAAATAGACTACGTTTTTCTGGGCGACCTCGCAGGTGGGGTCGTCGGCCACGTTGAGCGAACCGTTGCGCAGACGGGTGACGTTGCCCTTCGAGCGGCCGTAGGCAAGCAGTAACTCAAAGATGAACTCGCGATCGTAAGACTCGCGTCCGCCCAGCGGGGCGACGCGCTCCTCGACCGTCTTGAGGTTGAGCTTCACCAAGCCACTCCTTCTATCATTGACCTCATCGAAGCAAGGATCTCCAATATTGTCTCGGTCATGACCGTGGCTCTTGCACGGATGTCGCAGCATCACCGCGGACCTAGTCGTCGACCTCGCCCGCGCGGCACTTCCCAAGTCGTTCGATCCTATTGGCGGGTATGGACTTCTCAGAAATCCGTGCATAACCAGCATCTTTGTGGCGCTGAGGTAAGCAGCAATCTCGTCGGTGATTCGTAGATCCGAACCCCAGGCCGGCTTCAACTCGCATCTTATTTCCTTGGAATTGAGACACCAGCCCGTTCCAGTGTGGAATCTGGTGCTGCGCCAGCTCGCCTCGTCTCAGAAGTGCGTACCAAAACTGGCGTCTCGCCGTTGTTCAATGGGACGACTTATGAGACGCCACGCCGATAACAGATGGCACAACATTTCGGCGTGGACCGCATCTTCGATGACATCATCATGTGCCGGCGCCTCGGACGTTCTGGCTTCTCTACGGTCCTCGACTATGCCCGAGAAGGTGGGATATTTGTCGTACCCGCACTGGGCCGATCCCTCGTTGACACGATCGAAGCCTTGACCACCGAGAGGACGCAACGATGGACAAGCAACCACACCAACGACGGAGCAACAAGTTTCTGATCGACTACCCCTTGAATAACGTGACTGTCGGTCGACGTTTCGATGGAGTGCCCGAGGGTGAGGGTCGTTGGCAGCGGATTCCGCACTTGGGTGTTCTGTGGACGGACGACAAACAAGCTCTGCAGCTCGGTTGGCTCGATGATGCAGATCAGGACGCCGCAGACGCTGTTGCTCGCCGGATGGTTCTGATGGCTGTCGACGGTATGACCGCGACCGCAGCGTTCGATACGATCGCCAGCGAGAACCCGAAGTACTTGATCACGCATGGTGATCTCGCGGACCGCGGCGAAGACAACTTCTGGAACTAGTCGACAGCTCAGTCGAGATGAAGATAGTCGAGAATCGATCGATATTCGCCATCTGGTCAGCCGCGGCGATTGCGCAGGTGGAGTGTGTCGAAAACCCGTGTCGACAATCAACGTCGAATCGCTGCGGGCGTCCGGGGTTTCCGACGGCATTAAAGGGATCGAACCCGGTCGCTGCAGATCAGTTCGCATGTCAGCGCGCAGAGGCGGTGTGGCAGAGATGGACAGAAGCGATTGGTGAGCGGTCATCCTCCACCTGAATATTTGAGTGGCCATGGCGACGGAGGGGCGGCTCCAACTTTGTGATCCGATCCATCTGCACCGCCGTGAAGCCATTACTCGGCGGCAACACGGCAGGGTGGAACCGAGCTGAGAACCTGGGAAGCGCATCGGGGATCAGGAGTTCGACCCGTTCAAAGTTTGATGTCGATGACATCGCGAATTTCCCTTCGTCGTCGATGTGGACCGATGCCAGTAGTTTCTCGCCAGCGGTCGCTACGCCGGTCTCGTTCTGAAGCGACCCAGCCAGCGCCAAACGGGGTCAGTTCAACCTCTTGTTCAGAGGCGCGGCCGAAACGCAGGCGTGCTCGAATTACGGCCCGTCTTGGTATATCGGGCGTATCCGACGGAAGTTCTCCGTTTTCCTTGGACCGTGACGATAGGTCCACGTGTGTCTGAAATGTCGTCCCCATCGGGGACGCCTCAGCCCCGCGCCTTCAGCGCCGCCCGCGCGGCATTGAACCCACCCATCCCGTGGACCCCGCCGCCCGGGGGAGTCGCGGAAGAGCAGAGGTACACGCCCGGGGCGCCGGTGGCATAGGGGTCCAGCCCGAACCGGGGGCGCGCGATGATCTGCCGCGCAGTGTTCGCCCCCGCGGAGATGTCGCCGCCCACATAGTTGGGGTTGTACGCCTGCATCTGCGGCACATTGCGCACGTGGACGCCCACGACCCGGTCCCGGAACCCCGGCGCAAACCGCTCGATCTGACGCGTCACCGCATCGGTCGCGTCACCCGGATATCCATGCGGCACATGCGCATACGCCCACACGGGATGGATGTCTCCGACGGAACGGGAAGGGTCGGCCAAGAACTGCTGGCCCAACAGAATGAAAGGCTTGTCCGGCATCTGACCCCGTACGGTCTGACGTTCGACGGCGGCGATTTCCGGCATCGCTCCGGACAGATGCAGAGTGCCGGCCTTGCGGGCATGCGGATTCGTCCACGGCACGACGCTTCCGTCGGAGTCACCACGAACGGCGTAGTCGACCTTGTAGGCGGCGGTGCCGTAACGGAATTTGCGGTAGGCCCGGGCAATGCGGTCGGGCTGCCGACCGTCGAGCAGACGACCGGCCGCATCGGGGGCGATGTCGAGCATAACGATGTCGTAGTCGGCGATCTGGGAGTAGTTGGTGACCCAGTTCCCGGTTTCGATGGTGCCACCGAGGCTGCGCAGGATCGACGCGAGCGCCGCAGCAATTGAGCCCGAACCACCTTGCGCCACAGGCCAACCGTGAGCATGGGCTCCAGCAGTGAGCATCGAGCCGACAGCACTGGAGAGTGGAAGGGTGAGCGTCCCGAACATGTGCGCCGCGACGCCACCGAACAGCGCCCGTGCCTGTGGGGTCTTGAACATCCGAGCGAAACCCGTCGCGGGAAGCAGAGCGCCCGTCCCGAAACGGGCGAGCATCAGCGGGTGCTTCGGGACGTGCACGATCGGCTGGAAGACGTCCTGCACCAACTCGTCGAAGTTCTCGGCGAGGTATCCGAAGACGTCGAGCCAGCGCTTACCGTCGGCACCCAATCCGTCAGCGGTCCGGTTGATGTCACGCCACAGAACCCCGGCGGTGCCGTCGTCGAGTGGATGGACCAGATCGATCTCGGGCCACAGCCACGTCAGGCCATGTTTGGCGAGCCCGAATTCGCGGTCGAGTTCCTTGAAGTAGGGAGAAGCCAAGGCCGTGGGATGGAAGGCGGAGCAATCGTCGTGGACGAGTCCGTCGACGATGTATTCGCTGCTGCGGGTGCCGCCGCCGATCTTGTCCGCACCCTCGATGACATGAACGTCGATTCCGGCGCGGGCGAGTTCGATCGCCGCCGCGAGACCGTTGGGACCACTGCCCACCACTACTGCTGTTGTCATTTGCTCTTCGCCACCCGTCTTCTCAAGGGTGAGCCTACGGAAATTACAGCGATGGCATTCTGCGAGCAAACAATTCAGGCCTAGACCTTGGTTGATCGATCAACTTTTGTTACAGTTCGAGGCGCACTGGCCGCAGCTGATTTCTATCGCTGCGGCCAGTTGTTGCATTCATCGCCCATCGCGCCTGTTTCCTGTGGATTCGGTATCCTGTGAATCGGAACTTCTCTGCACAGACGCAGCTCCGAAATCTGTCGAGGGGCCTTCTGGCTCCCCGCATCGCCGCAGTTCAGAGCAATTATAGGGCTACCTTAGTTGCGCCCGTGCCGGGGTTCTGAATTATCGTTTTCGTTACACGGTTGACTCACAAAAGTTTCAACCGACCGAAGACTCACGTCGCCGGGTGCCAGAACGCACACCATCGCGTCTGCGCAGGGCGGCTACTTCGGTGGTACCGAACACATCGTCGTGTCGGTGCTTTGAAGGACTTGCATTGCAAGTTGATGGCCATCAGCGCTGCTGGTCGTCGGTGCATCTTTATGGCATACGAAGGCTGGGTATGAAGCAACTTCCAGGCCCCCAGGGCCTCTATCACCCGTCCAATGAGCACGACTCCTGTGGAGTCGCATTTGTTGTCGACATGCATGGTCGCCGCAGCAGGGACATCGTCGAAAAGGCGATCACCGCTCTGGTCAACCTCGAGCATCGCGGCGCTGCCGGATCAGAACCCAACACGGGTGACGGTGCGGGCATTCTGCTGCAGGTTCCCGACAAGTTCTTCCGAGCTGTCGTGGACTTCGCGCTGCCCGCCGAAGGCGCGTACGCAACCGGTATCGCATTCCTCCCGCAGGGCGACGCCGATGCACACGAGGCTGCTGCTGCAGTCGAGAAGATCGTCGTCGAAGAGGGCCTGAAGGTTCTCGGCTGGCGCGAGGTCGGAACCGACGACTCATCGCTTGGCGCACTGGCGCGCGACGCGATGCCGACGTTCCGTCAGATCTTCATCGGCTCCGAGGGTGACAAGTACACCGGCATGGATCTCGAGCGTCGTGCATACGTGGTGCGTAAGCGCACCGAGCACGAACTCGGCTCCGAAGGCGCCGGCAAGGGTGGCCCGGGTAGCGAGACCGTGTACTTCCCCAGCCTGTCCGGCCAGACATTCGTCTACAAGGGCATGCTCACCACCCCGCAGCTCAAGGGTTTCTACCTCGACCTGCAGGACGATCGTGTCGAGAGCGCACTGGGCCTGGTCCACTCGCGCTTCTCCACCAACACGTTCCCGTCGTGGCCGCTGGCGCACCCGTTCCGCCGGGTCGCTCACAACGGTGAGATCAACACCGTCACCGGCAACGAGAACTGGATGCGCGCTCGCGAGTCCCTCATCGACAGCGACGTCTTCGGTGGCCGCGAGAACCTGGACAAGATCTTCCCGATCTGCACCCAGGGCGCCAGTGACACCGCTCGTTTCGACGAGGTGCTCGAGATGCTGCACCTCGCCGGCCGCAGCCTGCCGCACGCAGTTCTCATGATGATCCCGGAAGCCTGGGAGAAGCACGAGAGCATGGACCCCGCACGTCGGGCGTTCTACGAGTACCACTCGGCTCTCATGGAGCCCTGGGACGGACCGGCGTCGGTGTGCTTCACCGACGGCACCGTCATCGGCGCCGTGCTGGACCGCAACGGTCTGCGTCCGTCGCGTCTGTGGATCACCGAAGACGGCCTCGTCGTCATGGCGTCGGAGGTCGGCGTCCTGCCGATCGATCCGTCCACCGTTGTCCGTAAGGTTCGCCTCCAGCCCGGCCGCATGTTCCTCGTGGACACCGCGCAGGGCCGGGTCATCAGCGACGAGGAACTGAAGAACGAACTCGCTGCCGAGCACCCGTACCAGCAGTGGATCGACGAAGGTCTGATCCACATGGACGACCTGCCGGACCGTCCGTACACGTACATGTCGCACGAGCGTGTCGTCCTGCGTCAGCAGCTCTTCGGTTTCACCAACGAAGAGGTCAACCTGCTGGTCAAGCCGATGGCTCTCTCCGGTGCCGAGGCACTGGGCTCGATGGGTACCGACACTCCGATCGCCGTGCTCTCGTCACGTCCCCGGATGCTGTTCGACTACTTCTCGCAGCTCTTCGCTCAGGTCACCAACCCGCCTCTCGATGCGATCCGTGAAGAGGTTGTCACCAGCCTCGGCGCGACCATCGGCCCCGAGGGTGACCTGCTGCACCCGAATGCGGACTCCTGCAAGCAGATTGCGCTCCCGCAGCCGATCCTGCACAACGACGATTTGTCGAAGCTCGTTCACGTCAACGACGACGGCGAATTCCCGGGCTTCCGCAGCGTCGTGATCCGCGGCCTGTACCCCGTCAAGGAAGGCGGCGACGGTATCCGTCGTGCGCTCGAGGGCATCAAGTACCAGGTCTCGCAGGCAATCGAGGGTGGCGCACGCATCGTCGTGCTCTCGGACCGTGAGTCCACCGAGGACTACGCGCCGATCCCGTCGCTGCTCCTCACCTCGGCCGTGCACCACCACCTGGTTCGTGAGAAGTCGCGCACCAAGGTCGGCCTCATCGTCGAAGCCGGCGACGCCCGCGAGGTGCACCACATGGCGCTCCTCATCGGCTTCGGTGCCGCAGCGGTCAACCCGTACATGGCCTTCGAGACCATCGACGAGTTCCTGCAGAACGGCGAGCTCGAGGGTCTGACCCTCGAGCAGGGCATCGCGAACTACATCAAGGCAGCCGGCAAGGGTGTCCTGAAGGTGATGTCCAAGATGGGCATCTCGACGCTCGCGTCGTACACCGGTGCTCAGCTGTTCCAGGTCATCGGCCTCTCGCAGGAGCTGACGGACGAGTACTTCACCGGTCTGCAGTCGCAGCTCGGTGGCATCGGCCTCGACCAGATCGCAGCCGACGTCGAAGCACGTCACCGCATCGCGTACCTCGATCGCCCCGAAGAGCGCGCTCACCGCGAGCTCGAGGTCGGCGGCGAGTACCAGTGGCGTCGTGAAGGCGAGTACCACCTGTTCAACCCGGACACGGTCTTCAAGCTCCAGCACGCAACTCGCACAGGTCAGTACGAGGTGTTCAAGGAGTACACGACCATGGTCAACGACCAGTCGGAGCGCCTTGCCGCTCTGCGTGGTCTGTTCGACTTCAACATCGGCAAGCGGCCGTCGATCTCGATCGACGAGGTCGAGCCGGCCAGCGAGATCGTCAAGCGTTTCTCGACGGGTGCGATGAGCTACGGCTCCATCTCCGCCGAGGCTCACGAGACACTCGCCATCGCGATGAACCGTCTGGGCGCACGCTCCAATTCCGGTGAGGGCGGCGAACATCCGTCGCGCTTCACTCCGGACGAGAACGGCGATCTGCGTCGCAGTGCTATCAAGCAGGTCGCGTCGGGACGCTTCGGTGTCACCTCGCACTACCTGAGCAACTGCACCGACATCCAGATCAAGATGGCGCAGGGAGCCAAGCCCGGTGAGGGCGGCCAGCTTCCGGCTCACAAGGTGTACCCGTGGGTGGCCGAGGTTCGGCACTCCACACCTGGCGTCGGCCTGATTTCGCCGCCGCCGCACCACGACATCTACTCGATCGAGGATCTCGCTCAGCTGATCCACGACCTGAAGAACGCCAACCCGCAGGCTCGCATCCACGTGAAGCTGGTCTCCGAGGTCGGCGTCGGAACCGTCGCGGCCGGTGTCTCCAAGGCACATGCCGACGTCGTTCTGATCTCCGGTCACGACGGTGGCACCGGTGCCACCCCGCTGACCTCCGTCAAGCACGCGGGCGCACCGTGGGAGCTCGGCCTCGCCGAGACCCAGCAGACGTTGCTGCTCAACGGTCTTCGTGACCGCATCGTCGTGCAGGTCGACGGCCAGCTCAAGACGGGTCGCGACGTCGTCGTCGCTGCCCTGCTCGGCGGCGAGGAGTTCGGTTTCGCCACCGCACCGCTGGTGGTCTCGGGCTGCATCATGATGCGCGTCTGCCATCTCGACACCTGCCCCGTCGGTGTCGCGACGCAGAACCCGTTGCTGCGTCAGCGTTTCAGTGGCAAGCCGGAATTCGTCGAGAACTTCTTCATGTTCATCGCCGAAGAGGTTCGCGAGCTTCTCGCGGAACTCGGTTTCCGCACGCTGCTCGAAGCCGTCGGCCAGGTCGACATGCTGGACACCACACGCGCTCTCGATCACTGGAAGGGAAGCAAGGCAGGCAATCTCGATCTGTCGCCGATCCTCACCCAGGTCGAGTCCGCGTTCATGGACCAGGACGTCCACTGCACCGGCACGCAGGATCACGGTCTCGACAAGGCACTCGATCAGCAGTTGATCGTTTCGGCCCGCAACGCACTCGACAAGGGTGAGGCGGTCTCCTTCGAGTCCGCGATCACCAACGTCAACCGCACGGTCGGCACCATGCTCGGCCACGAGGTCACCAAGGCGTTCGGTGGAGAGGGCTTGCCCGAGGGCACCATCGACATCACGTTCACCGGTTCCGCCGGTAACAGCTTCGGTGCTTTCGTGCCCAGCGGTATGACCTTGCGCCTGCACGGCGACGCCAACGACTTCGTCGGCAAGGGCCTCTCGGGTGGACGCATCGTCGTACGCCCGCCGCTCGATGCAGCGGAAGGCTTTGTCGCCGAGGACAACATCATCGGTGGCAACGTCATCCTGTTCGGCGCCACCAGTGGCGAGGCTCTGCTTCGCGGTGTCGTCGGCGAACGCTTCGCAGTCCGTAACTCCGGCGCCACTGCCGTCGTCGAGGGTGTGGGCGATCATGGTTGCGAGTACATGACGGGTGGAAAGGTGGTCATCCTCGGAGCCACCGGACGTAACTTCGGCGCCGGCATGTCCGGTGGCGTCGCGTACATCTACAACCCCGACAAGGCATTCGAGAAGAACCTCAACACCGAACTGGTGGACCTCGAGGATCTTTCGGGCGACGACTTCACCTGGTTGAAGGGCGCCATCGAACGTCATCGCGACGAAACCGGCTCCGAGGTTGCCACGCGCATCCTCGCTGACTGGTCGCAGCAGGTGGGTCACTTCGCAAAGGTGATGCCCCGCGACTACAAGAAGGTTCTTTTGGCCATCGCGGCCGCAGAGAAGGATGGCAAGAACGTGGACGAGGCAGTTATGGAGGCAGCTCGTGGGTGATCCAAGCGGCTTCCTGAAGCACACGTCGCGCGAACTTCCGGTTCGCCGGCCGGTGCCGTTGCGCCTGCTCGACTGGAAAGAGGTCTACGAGGAGTTCCCGAAGGAAACCCTCAAGACCCAGGCCAGCCGTTGCATGGACTGCGGAATTCCTTTCTGCCACAACGGTTGCCCTCTCGGAAACTTGATTCCCGAGTGGAACGACCTGGTCTACAAGGACCACTGGCACGACGCCATCGAGCGTCTGCACGCGACCAACAACTTCCCGGAGTTCACCGGTCGTCTGTGCCCCGCACCCTGTGAGGCGTCCTGTGTCCTGGGCATCAACCAGGATCCGGTCACCATCAAGCAGGTCGAGGTCGAGATCATCGACAAGGCCTTCGACGAAGGGTGGGTCAAGCCGGTTCGCGCCGCGCACGCCACCAACAAGAAGGTCGCAGTTGTCGGCAGTGGTCCGGCCGGTCTGGCTGCAGCGCAGCAGCTGACCCGCGCCGGTCACGCAGTGACGGTCTTCGAGCGGGCAGACCGCATCGGCGGCCTGCTGCGCTACGGCATCCCCGAGTTCAAGATGGAGAAGCGGCACATCGACCGCCGTCTCGAGCAGATGGAAGCCGAAGGCACCGTCTTCAAGACCAACGTCAATGTCGGCGTGGACATCACCGCGGACGAGCTGCGTGAGCAGTTCGACGCAGTGGTTCTGGCCGGCGGCGCCACCGCAGCTCGCGATCTGCCGATCCCGGGCCGCGAACTGGACGGCATCCATCAGGCGATGGAGTTCCTGCCGATCGCCAACCGTGTGCAGTTGGGTGACCTCGACGCTCCCACCATCACCGCTGAGGGCAAGAAGGTTGTCATCATCGGCGGCGGCGACACCGGAGCGGACTGCCTCGGCACCTCGCACCGTCAGGGCGCGACCAGCGTCCACCAGTTCGAGATCATGCCGCGTCCGCCGGAGACTCGCGCCGAGCAGACTCCGTGGCCGACGTACCCGCTCATGTTCCGCGTGGCTTCCGCTCACGAGGAAGGCGGCGAGCGTCTGTTCTCCGTCAACACCGAGAACTTCGTCGGTGAAAACAGCAAGGTCACCGGTCTCAAGGCTCACGAGGTCGAGATGAAGTCGGGTCGCTTCGAGAAGGTCGAGGGCTCGGACTTCGAGCTCGAAGCCGATCTCGTGCTCCTGGCCATGGGCTTCGTCGGTCCCGAGAAGCCGGGTCTGCTCACCGATCTCGGTGTCGACTTGAACGAGCGTGGCAACGTCGCCCGCACGTCCCAGTGGAACACCAACGTCGACGGTGTGTTCGTGGCCGGCGACATGGGCCGCGGACAGTCCCTGATCGTCTGGGCCATCGCCGAGGGACGTTCCGCAGCAGCCGCTGTGGACACCTACCTCGAGGGCGTCACGGCCCTTCCGTCACCGATCCACCCGACAGCGGCTCCGCAGCGCTAGAGGCTCTCACAAAGCCGCACCCCACCGCATTCGGTGGGGTGCGGCTTTGTTTCTGCAAGCAATTCGCACGATCTGTAACAAACCTTCATCAATCGTGCATCGGACAGACACAACGCCCAGACAGTATGATTCCGGAGCACCGATAGTGGTGTATGGGTTGCTGAAGGTAAATCAGGGGAGTTTCATGCGTGCGAGGCGTCTCGTTGCGGTGTTGTCGGCACTAGCTGCAGCAGTAGTGGTACCGGTTGTCAGTTCTCCCGTGGCGTCGGCTGATCCCTGCCCCAGCCTGTACGTCGTGGCCATCCCGGGAACGTGGGAGCCCTCGGGCACCAGGCCCGGCGCCGGCATGCTCGCCCCGGTGACCAACGGGCTTCCGGGCTCCGTGCGGACCGATTACGTCACCTACTCGGCCACGGCCTTCCCGTGGGAGTCCAACGTCTACGCCAAGTCGAAGCAGCAGGCAGTCGACAATGCCCGCGGCATGATCGGTGCCATGGCTGCTTCGTGCGGAGACACTCGCTTCGCGATCGTCGGATACAGCCAGGGTGCCGACGCGGCAGGCGATCTCGCCGCCGAGATCGGAACCGGCATCGGCGTTGTTCCCCCGACTCGCGTGGAGGGCGTCGGTTTGCTGTCCGATCCCCGTCGTTCCGAGTCCGACGTCCTGATCGGCCCCGCTGTCGGCGGTAACGGTGCCAGTGGCCCGCGCATCGGTGGATTCGGTTGGCTGTCAGGCAAAACGGTGACGCTGTGCGCGGTCGGTGACCTGTACTGCTCGACGCCCAAGGATGACTTCGTGATGCGTCTGGCCGGATTCATGGCTCAGGCGTCCGATCCCACTCCGGCCAGTGCGCTCGCGCTGCGCGACGAAGCCGCCGTGATCGTCAACGATCTGATCACCGCAGGCGGACTCCCCGCTCTGATGGCCCAGCTCGATCCGGGCGCGAACTCGCGGCGCATCGATCAGTTGGTCGACTTCTACGGCTCACAGGTCCACACCGACTACACGCGTTACGTCGTTGACGGCGCGGGCAATTCGGCGACGTCCTGGCTGCACAACTGGTTGGCCGGCAAAGCCTGATCAGCAGTACGTCTGCTCTGCGGTGTCGACGTAGATCTCGGCGATGCGCTGCGAGGACATCGGCGTGATCTGCGAGTACACCTCGCCGACGGAGTTGAATTCCGCGAGTACGTCGGACCGCGCCATGCCGTCGGCAAGAGCCTTGCAGGTGCCGTCGGCGTAGAGGATCTCTGCGGAATCCATTCCGGCGGGCGGGATCCCGGCCAGACGCAGAGCGGCGATGTACCGCTGTCCCTTCTCACCCGCGTTCGCGACGATCTCTTCCGGTGAGCGTGCGTCGATCGGTGCGTTCGCCGGTGGCGCTACCGGTAGTGACACCGCCGGTGGAGTCGATTCGACGACGCTCGGCGCTGCTTCCGCAGGTGCGGCGAGTGGGCTGGTCGGCAATTCGGGGAGCGAACTGGGGGCAGTCGAACTCGACGTTGCCGCGATCGACGTGCTGGTGGCAGCAGAAGTGGATTCCGCTGCGTTGCTGTCGGATTGGCTGCTGCAGCCGCTGAGGAGTAGGCCCGCTGCCGCGACGCAGAGGACCAGTCTGTTCGTGTTCATCACCCGTGAGTGTTACACACCGTACCGCTTAGTTTGTCCGTTTTAAGGAAACTCCCTTTTGCCCTGTTTTTAAGTCGAAGTCCTGTGATATACATCTGTTCAGTTGTTACTTGTGAGTAGGAGCACACCGCAAGACCTTGTCGGCGGCGGTCGAAACACAAGCAATGACTGCGAGTTTCGTCCCCCATCACATAAACGGCAGGGAGAAATCAGTGCAGAAATCTCACAAGAACGGCAACAGACGTCTCGGCACGCGCGTGGCCGTTATTGCAGGTACCGCAGGTGCAGTGCTGGCTTTTGCAGCGCCGATGGCCTCGGCTCAGGACCCGGTCGACAATTCGGTACCGGGCGCCGCGGTGTGCCCGCCCACGGCCGAATCCTGTGTGTCGGTAGTGGTTCAGAGTGGAACCTTCGACAACAACGGCTTCAACCTCCCGATCGGAAAAGGCGACATGATCATTGCCGCCGAGGCCGGCTCCGGTGAAGGTGAGTCCACCGTTCTTCTCCCGCGCGACGACGGACACAACGGTGTCTACTCCAAGCCGCTGACGGTTCCCGGCGGCGTTCTGGGAATCGATCTTCCGTTCGGTAATCTCTTCGGCCTGGCCGCAGTAACGGCCGAGGTGGAGGCAACGGCTGCGCCGACGCTCAACGGCATCATCACCGACATGGATCTGAGCATTCCGGTGCGGATGAAGATCAACAACGCGTTCCTCGGTGACAACTGCTACCTGGGTTCCGCGGCGGCGCCGGTGAACCTCCGTCTCGCGCCTGACCCGTCGGTGGTGCCGACCTACACGGTGCTTCCGTCGACTGCGCTCAAGGTGAGCCCGGTCGGGAACGAGGCCACCGGCTTCGCGCTTCCCGCCGCCAGTGGCTGCGGGCCCTTCGGAGTGCTGAATCCGATCGTCAATTGGCGCGCAAAGGTGCCGGCTACGTCCGGAACCTCGCTCAGCACGATCTCCGACGCCTACCTGTACCCGGGAGGGCTCGCCGGTAGCGATCCTCTCGACGATCTCGGTGGCGGAACAGGATCCAGCGGTTCCAGTGGCTCGAGCGGTTCGTCCGGAAGCTCCGGTTCCTAGAAACTCGGAAGCCCAGACGCAGCGGTGGTGACGGAATGTCACCACCGCTGCGGCGTCCGACCTGTAATAACCTGTGCCTCAGGGTGGGCGAAGGCGGCACTCCATCAGGAGGACCTGCGCGGCCACGAAATCACAGGGGAGTCCTCAAACATGTTTCGAGACAGCGTTCTTGCCGGTCCGGTCCTGCGTCGAGGTGTGACGGCACTCGCAGTTGCGGCCGCAGCCACCATGTTTGTCGGCACCGCAGCAACGGCGGAGCCGGCAGCAGTTGTCGGTGAGGTGTCCGCGGACTCCATCGCGGCAGCCCGTGCGCAGGCCATCGGAACGACGGTCACCGTCGTGGGAACCGCGACCACGCCGTCGGGAGTGTTCGAATCGAGCTTCTACGACAAGGGCTTTGGTCTCCAGAGCGGCAATTCGGGCATCTACATCAGCGATCCGAACAACTCCGGGATTGCTCTCGGCGATCAGGTTCAGGTCACCGGAGTCCTCGCGGACCAGGAAGGTCTGCTCGTCGTTCGCCCGACTACCGTCGAGGTAATCGGCACGACTACCCAGATCAGCCCGGCGCGACTGCCCCTCAATGCAATCGGTGAGGGCAGCGAAGGTCGTCTCGTGACAGTGTCCGGAATCGTGAGCGGACCCGTCGTCGACGATCTGCCGTACGGCCACAAGATCCTGGTGTCCGGCGCCGAAGGAAACACCGGCGCCGAAGGAAACACCGTCATCTTCGTCAACACCCAGACCGGAATCGACGTCGACGCCATTGCGGTCGGACGCCCGATCACCGTCACCGGTTTCAGTGGCCAGTACGCCAGCACCTACGAGGTTCTTCCCCGTTCGGAAGCCGATGTGCAGCAGGGTTTCACGGGCAGCCTGAGTTTCGGAAGCTGATCTAGATCTCGAACCGAGCTCCGACGCGCATCGACCCGGGAGACAACCGGCTGATCGTGCGTCCGAGCTTGGCTTCGACGGTCACGGGTACGACCGCCTTGTTCGTGCGAACCGCTTTGACGATGGCACTGGCGACTCGGTCGGGGGTGAAGTTTCGTTTGCGGTAGAAGTTGTCGACCTTGGTCTGATTTTCGAGTTGTTCTTCGGCGGTGGTCCCGGCGAACTCGGTGGTCTTGAGGATGTTCGTGTGCACGAGGCCGGGGCAGATGGTGCTGACGCCGATGCCGTGTGGAAGCAGCTCTGCCCGTAGGCAATCCGAGAGCATGAATACTGCCGCCTTGCTTGTCGAATATGCGGTGAGGGCCTTCTGGGGTGTGTACGCGGCAGCCGAGGACAGGTTGACGACGTGTCCGCCGGTTCCCCGGTCGATCATCATCGGGGTGAATGCCCGGCAGCCGTAGACAACTCCCCAGAAGTTGATGTCCATGACGCGCTCGAACTGGCGTTGCTCGGTGTCGGCGAACGTCCCTGAGAACCCGATCCCGGCATTGTTGACGACGATGTCCGGCACGCCGTGATGCGCCGCGACGGTCTCCGCGAACCGAATCACGGCCTGTTCGTCGGACACGTCCACCTGGTAGGCGTGCGAACCGCCACCGAACACCGCTTCGGCTCCGCTGGCCTGAGTGGGTGTGTTGATGAGCGCCGCAGTGTCCTGCGCGCTTTCGAGGTTGATGTCGGAGACGACGACGATAGCTCCCTGGGCCGCGAAGGCGAGGGCCGTTTCACGCCCGATGCCGCTGCCCGCACCGGTGATCACCACCAGCGTGCCGGTGAGATCGCGCAGTCGACGCTGCAACTTCGATCCGCGTCGCCAGCCGGTGACGTCCTTCAGTAGCCCCATTGGTTGCCCTTTTCGTGTGTACGTTTGTGGCGTGCGTCTCTAGCTGACTTCCTCTCTGCGAAAGGTATCCGATGAGCGAGCTTCGTGTAGTTGCAACCATCCCGGCCAAGTCCGGTTCCGAGGACGACGTCCGATCGGCTCTGACAACTCTCGCGGAGGCGAGTCGGTCCGAGGACGGCTGTGTGTCGTACGAGCTGTTCGAGTCAGCGGCTGCGCCCGGCACCTTCGTAACGATCGAAACTTGGCGCGGGCAAGAGGAGTTGGATGCCCATATGCAGTCCCCGCATTTGCAGGCAGCGCTTGCCGCTGCTGGTCCGCTCCTCGACGGCGCTCCGGCGATTCATCCGTTGAAAGGCGCCTGAATCAGAATGAATTCCTGACCTTCGCTAAGGGTCTGACCTGCGAATGTCGCTCGAAAGCTGACCAATTGTCGCGCTTCATTCCACTGAGCGGGACCTGCGACTAATACCTGTGCCTTAAGTCACAAACTGTCTCGACAATGCTTCACATCACAGTTTCTGACCTGGAGGTTTTGAATGAGTCGCAGTTCTCGGCGCGGTCACCGCAAGGTTGCCGCCGTCGCGCTGGCAGTCTCCGCCGGCCTGTTCGTCTCGTCGTGCGCTGACAGCGGGAACGGGGGTGGGAGCGGCGACGCACCGGAGTCCGGTTCAGGATTGTCCATCGGCCCGGTCAACGAGCAATCCGGCGAGGGCGACCCGGTCAAGGGCGGCACGCTCACGTTCAGCGGGTACTCCGCCGTCACGAATCTCGACCCCGCGAAGACTCAGATCGCCGGTTCGGTCGCCGGTTCGGAGTTGGGCGCGATCTACGACACGCTCCTGCGGTACGACCCGGCGTCCAAGGAATTCGTTCCGAAGCTCGCCGAATCGATGGAGCCGAGTTCGGACTTCAAGACATGGACCCTCGAACTGCGCGACGGCGTGAAGTTCAGCGACGGCACCCCGGTGGATTCGGCGGCCGTCTCGGCGAGCCTCAATCGTTACGTCACCAACAAGGGACCGCAGTCGAGTCTGTACGCGTCGAAGGTCGCGTCGGTAGACACTCCGGATCCGTCGACGGTCGTCTTCAATCTCGTCGACCCCTGGACCGGTATCGAGTCACTGCTCTCCACCGGTCCCGGCATGATCGTCGCGCCGAGCGCCCAGCAGGGCGATCAGTTCACCCCGATCGGCGCCGGTGCGTTTACTCTCGAGAAGTTCGCTCCCAACGAGGAATTGATCCTCGACGCTCGGGAAGACTACTTCGACGGCGCCCCGAACGTGGACAAGCTGCGGTTGATCAGCATCGTCGGTTCGCAGTCCACCACCGAATCGCTCAAGAGTGGCGGCACGGACGTCGCGTACATGCGGTCGCTACCGAACGTGCTGGATCTGATCGATTCCGGCTACCCGGGCTTCGTCGACATCCCGTCGCTGTCGTACCTCTCGCTGGTCAACACGGCTCCCGGTCGTCCCGGTGCCGACGTGCGAGTACGCCAGGCCTTGGCCCTCGCAACCGATCCCGTCGCACTCGACAACCGACTCAACGAAGGTAAGGGTCTGCCCGGGCAGGTCATCTTCCAGGACACCTCTCGCTGGCACAACGACGTCGCTCCGATGGGAGTCGACACCGCCAAGGCGAAGCAGCTTCTCGACGAGGCCAAGGCCGACGGTTTCGACGGCAAGATCACATACCTGACGCTGCAGGAAAATTCGGCGCAGGCGATGGCTCTGGCTCTGCAGTCGATGGCCAACGCCGTCGGTTTCGACTTCCAGATCGAGTACGTCAACTCGGTTGCCGACGTCGTCAAGCGTTTGTACGCCGACCGCGACTTCGACATGGCAACAGGTTCCGCCAACCTCGCGGAAGCCGATCCGTTCGAGCGTCTGTACTCGAACCTCAAGACCGGTGGGCGAAACAACGCCGCGAGTTTCTCCGACCCCGAGATGGATACGCTGCTCGACCAGCTGGGTGTAGCGACGTCGAACGACGCGAAGATCGAAGTGCTCGCCAAGATTCAGGAGCGCGCCAATGAGGTTGTGCCGTGGCAGGTTTACGGCAACACTCCGTGGCTCGGTGTATGGGGACAGAACGTCCACGGCATTCAGCAGAGCCTCGACGGAATCATGTTCTTCGACAAGGCCTGGAAGAACTGAAGGCCTCTGAAGAACTAAAGAACTGACCAGACCCGAGAAGCGTCCCTGCGGGGACGCTTCTCGGCATCGGAGAGTGTGATTGGTCAAGAAGTGAGATCGAGGGCAGCGCGGACGATGCTGTCGGAGTCGAGTCCGTGGTACCGGTAGACGTCCTCGAGTGAACCGACCTGACCGAACCGGCTCACTCCGAGCGCAGCACCCGGAACGTTGTTGATTCCCGTCAGGAACGCGAGGGTGTGCGGGTGTCCGTCGAGAACGGTCACCATCGGCGCGGACCGGCTACTCGGAAAGACCTGATCCAGGATCCACGACGGACCGTCCGCGAGGCCGCGCCGAGACTGGAGTGCTTCGAAGAGCAAGCCCGGGCTGGTCACGCACACCACGTCGGCGGAAATGCCCTGCTCGCCGAGTCTTTCGGCTGCAACCAGCGTTTCGGTGACAGTGGCACCCATGCCGACCAGAGTGACGGCAGGATCAGGGTTGTGTCGCAGTGTGTATGCCCCGGCGACCACCTGACGTCGACGGCGTTCTCGCGCAGCCGGATCGGTCGGCACCGCGGCCAGGGCCTGATCGACCGGACGGGTCGACAGACGCAGATACGACGAGCTGCCGTCGGGGCGGCCGAGGCGTCCGATGCTGTCGAGGAGCGTCCACTCCACGTCGACGGCGAACGCCGGTTCGAAACTGACGCAACCCGGCTGTTCCAGTCCGATGGAGGGGGTCTTGATCGACTGGTGCGCACCACCTTCGGCTGCCAGGGTGACGCCTGACGGAGTGCCGACCATGATCGACTGTCCACCGGCGTAGATGCCGTACGACCACGGTTCGAGAGCCCGCTCGATGAACGGGTCGTACATCACGCCGATGGGGAAGAGCGGCTGGCCCCAGCGACTCCAGGTTGCACCGAGTTCGCCCATCAGCCCGACCAGGTTGGTCTCGGCGATACCGAGTTCCATGTGCTGCCCGGTGGGCTTCTCACGCCAGTGCATGATCGTTTCGGCGTCGTCGGCAAACCAGTTGTGCCGCTCGTTGGGGGACCACACCCCGACCTTGTTCAGCCAGCCTGCCAGGTTCGTGGTGGAACTGACGTCCGGACTCAGTGTGACAACACGTTTCGCGGCGTCCGGCGCTTCGCGGCTGAGGTCGAGCAGCACCCGACCGAGAGCTGCCTGAGTGGTGGACGTGCCGGAGGGAGTGCGGCCGATATCTTTCGGAACTGCCGGAGGCACCAGATGCTCCACCTTGGGGCGAGCCAGGCGCCCAGCGGTTTCGGCGCAGATGCGGCCCGACGGGCTGTCGGCCTCGAACCGTTCCCAGGGCTTCGACGGATTCATGCCGAGTTCCGCCGCCAGGTGCTCGTACTGCTCGATGGTGAGCAGCGACGAGTGATTCTGTGGATGACCCTGCGTCGGCAGGCCCCGGCCCTTGATCGTGTACGCGATGATCACGGTGGGACGGGTGTCGTCGATCTGCGCGTACGCCTCTCGCAGGGCGTCGAGGTCGTGGCCACCGAGATTGCGGATGGCCGCGAGCACCGTCGCGTCGTCGAGGTCGTTGATCAGCGACGTGATCGCGTCGGCGTCCGCCGCGTCGCCGGGCAGTCTCAGACGTACCTCGTCGGCCGTGCATCGCAGCAGACGCTGGTACTCCGGATTGGGCATGTCCAGGATTCGTTCGCGCAACGCGGTGCCGCCTGGCCGGGTGAACAGCGATTCCAGGAGCGCGCCGAATTTCACGGTGACGACCTGCCAGCCGGCGCCCGAGAACATGCGCTCCAGGCGGGTTGCCGCGATGTTCGGCACCACCCGGTCGAGTGATTGGCGGTTGAGGTCGACGATCCACACGATTTCACCCAGTTCGGCAACCGAATGATCGAGAACTGCTTCCCACACAGCGCCCTCGTCGAGTTCGGCGTCACCGACGAGGGAGTACTGACGTCCGGTTCCGGCACCGCCGAGGGAGGCGTCGACGTATCGGCGTGCGATGGCGCCCCAGATGGGAGCCGTCGCGCCGATACCCACCGAACCGGTCGAATAGTCCACCGGATCAGGATCTTTTGATCGACTCGGGTAGCTCTGCAGGCCCCCGAACTCGCGCAGCGTTGTCAGGTAGGACTCGTCGAGTTCGCCGAGCAGATAGTTGATGCCGTGGAGCACCGGAGCCGCGTGCGGCTTGACGGAAACCCGGTCGCCGGAACGAAGTTGGCCGAACCACAGGGACGTCATGATCGAGACCATCGACGCGCACGAGGCCTGATGACCGCCGACCTTGAGCCCGCTGGGATTCGGCCGGACACGGTTGGCGTGATGGATCATCGCGGTCGACAACCACAGAACGCGCTTCTCGATCTCCGCCAGTGATTCGGGAGCGTTCTGGTTGATGCTGGGGCTGTTCACGGCCGGTCCTGCCTTCAATAGTTGACATCGATCACCGCACCGCCTGTACCCCAGATCGTGGGGCCGACGATGTGGTTGTGATGTTTGGCAGGACTTCCTGAGGCCGAACCGTTCGGTGCGGCAAAGTCCAGCCGCACCTGTCGATCTGTTGTGCAGATTCTGCGTCAAAGTCCATCATCGGCATACAGATTGGGCAATAGCTACCCGACGGATTGAGCAATGTGCGCAACACCGAGGGCTGTGCGCCGTGACAGGTGGGCACTATGCGCAGTGCACTGCGAGTCGCGCGCGGTCAATCCATCAGGTCGTGGACGTAGCACCAGCGCCAGGATTCGCCGGGCTCGTGCGAGCGCATGACCGGATGCCCGGTTTCGCGGTAGTGGTTGGTGGCGTGCTGATGAGGGCTGGAATCGCAGCATCCGACGTGGCCGCAGGACAGGCACATACGCAGGTGAGACCAGTTATCCTCGCCCAACTCGGCGCACTCCTGGCAGACGCCGGGCGTCAGCGCCGCCGGGTCCGTTTCGGGCGCATTGGTTAGTTCCTCGCAACCGGTCGGAGCGGGTGCGGGCTGCTGTGTGCGAGCTGCTGCTCGCTTCAGGATTTTCTTCATCGCCTTCCATACTGCATGCTGCCAGGGTGAACGGCATATTACTGGGGGTTGTAGTAGCGGCGTTGCTGGTGGCGGCGGTCGCGCGAAGGTTCGGGCTGTCTTCGCCGCTGATCCTCGTCCTGGTCGGTTTGATCGCCTGTCAGATACCGGGTGTTCCGGAATTGGAACTCGATCCCGACCTCGTCCTGTTCGTCGTGTTGCCTCCACTTCTGTACTCGGCAGCACTGGACAGTTCATACCTGGCTTTGCGCTCGAATCTGCGTCCGATCGGATTTCTCGCGGTGGGGCTGCCCCTCGCGACGACGGCAGCGGTGGGCTTTGTCGCCTACCTGATCGTGCCGGAGTTCTCGATAGCGGCTGCTTTGGTTCTCGGTGCCATCGTGGCGCCGCCGGACGCGGTGTCCGCGAGCGCAATCGGACGCAAGCTCGGTCTGCCGCGCCGAATCATGACCCTGCTGGGCGGCGAGAGCCTGCTCAACGACGCCACCGCTCTGACGGCGTACAAGGTTGCTCTCGCTGCCGCCGTGGGTACTGGTGCGACGCTGATCGGCGGCTTCGAGACCTTCCTCGTCGCAGCGGTCGGTGGAACGGTGATCGGCCTGGCGGTGGGCTTCGTCATCTCGAAGGTTCGCGGCAAACTCCAGGATCCGGTGATGGAGAGCGGAATCGGATTGGTGGTGCCGTTCTTCACCTACCTCGCTGCGGAAGAGGTTCACGCGTCGGGCGTCATCGCGGTCGTCGTAGCCGGATTGTTCCTCGGCCAGCGCTCCACCCGTGCGAGCTATGCGACGCGTTTGCAGGACACGGCAGTGTGGAGGGCCGTCGACCTGATCCTGGAGTCTTTCGTCTTCCTGTTGATCGGGCTCCAATTGCCCAGTGTCGTCAACGGATTGCAGGGGTACAGCACCTCGATCGTCGTTTGGGCATCGGTTGCCGTTCTCGTGACCGTCGTGGTGGTCCGGATCGCCTGGGTGTTCCCGTTCACGTACGTACCGCGCTGGCTGTCTCCCCGCATCCGAGCGAGAGAACCGGAGATTTCCGCGCGGGCGGTGTTCGTCGTGTCGTGGGCCGGTATGCGAGGAGTCGTGTCGCTGGCGGCTGCCTTCGCGATTCCGTTGACGGTTAACAGCGGCGAAGACTTCCCGGGCCGTTCGCTGATCCTGTTCCTGACGTTTGTCGTCGTGGTCGGCACGCTGTTGCTGCACGGCCTGACGTTGCCGTGGGTCATCCGTGTCCTCGGCGTGCAGGGCGATGAAGAGCAGTCGGACGCACGCGCCGAGGCGGCGGCTCAGGACAAGGCTGCCCGCGCGGCTGCGGCGAGGCTGGACGAGTTGGTCGGAGCCGACGCCGACGACGTCCCTCAGGTCCGGAATCGCGCCGCCGACATCTTGCGAAGCTGGAACACTCACCGCGCGAACTCGGCGTGGGAGCGGCTCGGACGCAGCGACGAGGATCTGGGGGAGAGCCCGTCGAATGCCTTCCGCTCGCTGCGCCTCGAGATGATCGACGCCGAGCGAGGTGTGTTCATCGCCGAGCGCGATGCCGGCCGGATCGACGACGAGGTTCTTCGGAAGGTGCTTCGAGAGCTCGATCTCGAGGAAGCCACGCTCGACCGAGACTAGACCGGCTGGTCTGATGTCGGTGAGGGTATTCGCTGGCCAGGGTCGGTTTACCTGACCGTTGAGGCCTGCAACTTAACCGATTCCACTGAGCGAGACTCGATCCAATTTTCTGTGCCTCCCGTCACAGACTGTTTCGTGTTCAACATCACGTCATGGTCTTACCCCGCCTTGGAGGCATTCGAATGAGTCGTAGTTCCCGCCGCGGAAGTCGCAGATTGGCTGCGGCTGCGCTGGCGATCACCGCAAGTATGTTCCTGGCGTCGTGCGCCGACAACGGCTCGAGCAATGGCGGCGGCGAATCCGCTGATTCCGGTTCCTCGCTGAAGATCGGCATGGTCAACGAGCAGGCCGATCCCGGTACTCCCACCAAGGGTGGCACGCTGACGTTCAGCGGCTACTCGGCAGTCACGACTCTCGATCCCGCGAAGGCTCAGGTTGCCGGCGCCAGCGGTGGCAGCGAACTCAGCGCCATCTACGACGTGCTCATGCGTTACGACCCCATCGCGCAGAAGTTCGAGCCCAAGCTCGCCCAGTCGCTCGAAGCGAGTTCGGACAGCAAGACCTGGACGCTGAAGTTGCGCGACGGTGTGAAGTTCAGCGACGGAACGGCTTTCGATTCGAAGGCCGTCGCGGACAGCATCAACCGTTACGTCACCAACAAGGGACCGCAGTCGAGCCTGTGGGCTTCCAAGGTCGCCTCGATCGACACCCCCGATGCGACGACCGTCGTCTTCAATCTCGTTGATCCGTGGACGGGCATCCAGTCGATGCTCGCCACCGGACCCGGCATGATCGTCGCCCCGAGCGCCCAGCAGGGTGACCAGTTCACCCCGATCGGTGCCGGTGCCTTCACCCTCGAGAAGTTCGCTCCCAACGAGGAACTGTTGTTGGCTGCTCGCCCCGACTACTACGACGGCGCACCGAACATCGACAAGCTCAAGCTGATCAGCATCGTCGGCGCTCAGCCCACCGCTGAAGCCCTCAAGACGGGCGGCATCGACGCCGCGTACATGCGTACGCTCACTCCGATCCTGGATCTGATCGAGTCGGGTTACCCCGGCTTCGTCGACATCCCGTCGCTCGGCTACATCGCGAACGTGAACATGGCCCCGGGCCGCCCGGGATCGGATGTCCGTGTCCGCCAGGCGATGGCGCTGGCCGTCGACCCGGAGACGCTGAACACCCGCGTCAACAACGGCAAGGGACTGCCCGGCCAGGAGATCTTCCAGGACACCTCGCGCTGGCACAACGACGTCGCACCGATCGGCGTCGACCCCGCGAAGGCGAAGGAACTGCTCGATCAGGCCAAGGCCGACGGCTACGACGGCAAGATCACCTTCCTCTCCATCCAGGAACCGTCCGCGCAGGCAACGGCACTGGCGATCCAGGCGATGCTCAACGCAGTCGGCTTCGACGCTCAGATCGAATACGTCACCGGTGCAGGTGATCTGGTCAAGCGGATGTATGCCGATCACGACTACGACATGAGCACCGCAGCACTGAGCCTCGCCGAGGCCGATCCCTACGAGCGTCTGTACACGGGCATCAAGTCCGGCGGCCGTAACAACGCGACCGGCTACTCCGACGCCGAAATGGACGCTCTCCTCGACAAGTTGGGCGTCGCAACCACCGACGAGGACAAGAAGGCAGTCCTGGCCCAGATCCAGGAGCGCGCCAACGAGACCGTCCCGTGGCAGGTGTGGGGCAACGTCGCCGCACTCGATGTCTGGAACCAGAACGTTCACGGTCTCGAGCAGAGCCTCGACGGAATCGTGCTCTTCGACGGAGCTTGGAAGTCCTAGAGAGCCTGAAGTTCACGGCCGGCCCCGCGCCCATATCGCAGCGGATCGGGGCCGGCTGCGAACGAAGAAATGAAATCAGAGGAACTGCTGTGTATTGCGAGCTCGCTGTCCGAAGGAGACGAAATCGATGAACATCGGCGCAATAGGTAAGAAATTGGGCCAGCTCGTCATTGTGATCCTGATCGTCAGCTTCGGAACCTTCGTGCTGGCATCACTGATCCCCGGCGATCCCGCTGTCTCCGTTCTCGGGGAAGGCCGAACGCCTGCCGAGTACGAGGAAGTTCGCCAGCAGCTCGGGCTCAACGACCCACTCCTGGTTCGCTATTGGGACTGGCTGACCAGCGCTCTCCAGGGCGACCTCGGCAACTCGCTCGTTCCCCCGCAGCAGGACGTCCTCACCGCGATCAGTTCCGCTCTCCCCGTCAGCGTTCAGTTGGCAGTGATGGGTCTGGTCATCGCCCTCGTCGTCGCAGTTCCGCTCGCACTCTGGTCGGCGCACCACGAGGGTGGCGTCATCGACCGCGTCATCAGCGCCGCGACGTTCGGTGTTCTGTCCGTCCCGAGCTTCCTCGCCGGTCTGTTGCTGATCATGGTCACCGTCAACTGGCTCGGCTGGTTCCCCCGATCACAGTGGGTGCGCATCGGAGACAGCCTCTCCGGAAACCTCTCACACGCAATACTTCCCGCGATCACCATCAGCCTCCTCGAGATGGCGATGTTCACTCGCGTTCTCCGCTCCGACCTGGTGACGACGCTCCGTGAGGATTACATCCTCGCGTCGAAAGCGAAGGGAATGCCCACGCTGCGAGTGCTTTTCAGTGACGCGCTTCGCCCGTCGTCGTTCTCGCTCATCACGATGATGGGTCTGGCTCTCGGCGGCATGATCGGCAGCACCGTGATCGTCGAGACGCTGTTCTCGCTGCCCGGAATGGGCACGCTCATCGTCCGCGCAGCGCAGCAGGGTGATTCACCGATGCTGCTGGGCGCGGTAGTCGTGATCGCGGTCATCTACGTCCTCGTCAACAGCGCGATCGATGTTCTGTACACCTATCTTGACCCGAGGAGTCGTCGTGTCCATGTCTGAAGTGACGCCAGACGGAGCGGCCCCGTCGCCGGCCCCGTCCGAGGTGATGACATACCGGCAGCAGACAGTCCTGCTGGCTCCCGGTCCCGTCGAGACGTTGGAACAGCCCAAGAATCTGGTCCTGATCGGATCGATTCTCACGGTGGTCGGCGTTGCGCTGCTCGGCACCGCACTCTTCGGTTCGGCCATCATGATGACCGTCCGCATCGTGCTCGCGCTCGTTGCCCTGGTTTTCCTCTTCAAAGGTCTCGGCAAACTCGGTACGTCCAAGTGGGGCAGTCAGTTCGATCTCTCGTACTGGCTGGCATGCATCTGGCTGGTCGCACTGATCCTGGCCGCGATCTTCGCACCGCTGCTGCCACTCGGTGAGTACAAGGACACGGTCAAGACCTTGGCCGAGCCGGGCTTCGCCTCGCCGAGCCTGCTGTCAGATCACCCGTTGGGTACCAACAACTTCGGTCTCGACCTGCTTGCCCGCGCTTTGTTCGGTGCTCGAGCATCCTTGACCGTGGCCATCTGCGCCGTACTGATCGGCATGATCATCGGCGGAACCATCGGCGTCATGGCCGGTTACTTCCGCGGCAAGGTCGACGCAGTCGTCGGAATCCTGACCAACTCGCTGCTGGCCATTCCTTCCCTGGTGCTGTTGATCGCACTGGCGGCGGTGCTCACGTCGAACCTGCGCAACATCACCCTCGCACTCTCGATTCTCTGCATTCCCAGCATGGTTCGAATCGCCAGGGCCAACACCATCGTCGTCGCCCAACGGGAGTTCGTGCTTGCCGCGAGGGCCATGGGTGCCACCAAATGGCGCGTCATCTGGCGTGAGCTGGTTCCCAACGTCCTCGTCCCCGTCGCCGCGCTCGGCCTGGTGGCCGTCTCCGGCCTGATCGTCGCGGAAGCGTCACTCAGCTTCCTCGGGCTCGGTATCGCACAACCAGATCCGACGTGGGGCAACATGATTGCGGAAGGTCAGGGCGGGATCGTGGAGAAGCATCCGTTCATCGTCCTGGTACCAGGCGTCTTCCTCTTCCTGACGGTGTTCTCCTTCAACCTCATCGGCGAGAAGTATCGGAGTAAGCTGTGACCACTTCAGCTCAGCACGACGTTCCGCTGCTGCAGGCGGACAACCTCAGAACCGTATTCGCCACTCCCCGTGGCCAGTTGCGAGCAGTCGACGGCGTCTCGATCCACGTCTCCGCCGGCGAGACTCTCGGCATCGTCGGTGAATCCGGTTCCGGCAAGTCGGTTCTCGGACGCACCATCATGGGATTGCTCCAGAAGGGTCCGGCTCTCGACATCACCGGAACGGTGACGTTTGCCGGCCGCGACATGTCGACCATGAAGAAGTCGGAGATGAAGCATTTCTGGGGGCCGGAGATCGCCATGGTCTTCCAGGATCCGATGACCTCGCTCAATCCGTTCAAGCGCATCGGTACCCACATCACCGAATCCTTGAAGTTCCACCTGGGTCTGAAGAAGGACGCGGCCCGCGATCGCGCTGCGGAACTCCTGTCGATGGTGGGCATCCCCGAGCCGAAGCGTCGGCTCGATCAGTACCCGCACGAACTGTCTGGCGGTATGCGACAGCGCGTCGTCATCGCGATGGCGCTGGCCTGCGAGCCGAAACTGCTGATCGCCGACGAGCCGACCACCGCCCTCGACGTGACCGTGCAGAAGCAGATCCTCGATCTGCTCGCCTCGCTCAACGACAAGCTCAACATGGCCGTCATCCTGATCAGTCACGACCTCGGTGTGGTGTCGGGTCGATCGGATCGCGTCGCGGTCATGTACGCCGGTTCCGTCGTGGAAACGTCGGCAACCGAAGAGCTGTTCACTCGTCCGCGTCACCCGTACACCGAAGCGCTGATGGCCGCGATACCGCGACTCGAATCGCCGACGCACACAGTGCTGCAGACAATTCCGGGCGGACTTCCGGACATGACGAAGCCGATCACCGGCTGCCGCTTCGCTGCCCGTCGCCGTTACGCCCAGGACGACTGCCTGACCGGCGACCCGGCTCTGGCACCTGGCGGTCCGGGAGACAACACAACCGAAAGCCACACGTTCGCGTGCCACTACCCGGTCGACACCCCGGAAGGCACGACGGCATTGGTCGCCAACGAGAAGGCCGGTACTACCGCAGCGGGCCTCTCGCTCGCGGTGAAGGAGATGGTCTGATGACTGCAGCAACCGATACCAGAAAGCCCGAGACGGTGGACGCGGCCCTGACGGTCGAGGACCTGGTCGTCGAATTCAACGTCGGCAAAGGGCAGACCGTTCACGCCGTGTCCGGGATCAGCTTCACCGTCGCTCCGGGTGAAACCTTGGGCGTGGTCGGTGAATCCGGCTGTGGCAAGTCCACGGCGGGCCGGGCGATCATGCAGCTGCCCTCACCGACGTCGGGCTCCATTCGCCTGGGTGAGACGGAAATGACGGCACTGGGCGCGGAGGAATTGCGTCGCAGCCGCACTCAGCTGCAGATGATCTTCCAGGACCCGATCTCCTCGCTGAACCCGCGACGCAAGGTCAAGGCTCTCATCACCGAGGGTCCGTCGATCTGGGGCGGAAAAGACAAGGCCGCCATCGAAGCTCGGGCGCGCGAGGTTCTTGCCGAGGTCGGGTTGGACCCGGACATGGTGTGGGACCGGACCCCGCGGGAACTCTCGGGCGGACAGTGCCAGCGTGTGTGCATCGCCCGCGCATTGATGCTCGATCCCAAAGTCCTGATCTGTGACGAGCCGGTCTCGAGCCTCGACGTCTCCGTGCAGGCGCAGATTCTGAACCTGCTCGAGGATGCGAAGAAGCGTCACGGGCTGTCTTTGCTGTTCATTGCGCACAACATGGCCGTCGTGAAGAACATCAGCGACCGCGTGATGATCATGTACTTGGGCCGCGTCTGCGAAATCGTTCCGGCGGAAGACATGCAGAACCGTGCGTTGCACCCGTACACGCAGCTACTGCTGTCGTCGATTCCCGATCCTGACGCGACCGTCACCGCGGCGCAGAACGTCGAGCAGAAGGTCATCGAACTGCCGTCGCCGCTCAATCCGCCCAGTGGCTGCCGGTTCCGCACGCGGTGCCCGCTGGCCACCGATCTCTGCGCGGAGGAAGTTCCCGAACTTCGTCTCGTCGAGGGTGGACACCAGGTGGCATGCCACAACGTGTGAGTTGAGCTAGACGCGCAACATGTTTCGCACGTGACCGGTTTCGTTGATCGACCCGACCCTTCGGCTTCCATTCCGGGAAACAAGAATTCGAGTGACGGAGACGTACTCGATCGGGAAGGTCAACGGACGCTCCAGCCCGAGCAGTTCCTGCAGAACGATGTTGACGACGCCGCCGTGGCAGAAGATCGCCACGGTGGCGTCGTTGTCGGTCGCCGCGACCACGTCGTCGATCGCGCCGAGTACTCGCTCGCGAAAAGCGTCGGCGTCCACCGACTCGGGTAGCCAGCCGGCTTTGATGCGCGCATACGTTTCCGGTGCGCGTTCCAAGACCTCGTGCATCGGGATGTAGTGGGGCTGCTCGTAGTCGTATTCCGCCAGACCCTCGAGCTGGGTGACCGGAAGTTCCAATGCCTGCGCTACCGGGTCCGCGGTCTCGAGCGCACGCTTCTGCGGGCTGCTGAACAGTCCGGTGATCCGGTACGGCGCCAGTGCTGCGGGCAGCCGACGTGCCTGGGCGCGGCCTTCGTCGGTGAGCGAGGGATCGGCGCGGCCTTCGGTGACCTCGGCCAGTTCGGGGAGCGCGTGTCGGATCAGGAGTAGTTGCACCCACGTCACCTTGCCATGTAGAGATCGAACGCCACCACGAGGTTTCGGCCTTCGCGTTTCGCCTGGTACATCGCGTTGTCGGCGATGTCGAGCAAGGTCTCCATCCCCGGCATCGCCCGGTCTACCCAGGCGACGCCGATACTGACCGTCCCCGCGAAGCCGCGAATGGAACGGGCGTGGGTCTCCTGGGTCTGCCGGATACGCTCCGCGAGCTGGATGGCTTCCTCGAAGGTGCAATCGGCCATCGCGACGGCAAACTCCTCACCGCCCAGGCGGCCGGAGAGGCCGAGCCCTTCGGTGGTGGCGAGGAGGGTGTTTCCGAATTGTTCGAGGACTGAATCGCCGGTGAGGTGGCCGAGGTTGTCGTTGATCGATTTGAAGTGGTCGAGATCGAGCATCATGACGGCGATCGATCGTTGCGCTGTGTGCTGGGTGTCGAGGAGTTCCTGCGACCGGGTCAAGAACGCGTGCCGACTCAGTGTTCCGGTCAGGGCGTCGCATTCGGCGATGCGTTGGAGTTCGCGCTCAGCGCGCCGCTGCGCTCCCGTGGCGACGGCTACGGCGATGGGGGAGAGTGCCATCAAGATGACGGAGATTCTGGTGGTCACGCCTTCGCTCAGCAGGTGAACCGGATCTGCCAACGCCAGGCGCCCCTTGCCCGCCATGACCAGCGCCCACGCACTCCATCCGGCTGCCAGGAGCGAGGTGCTGAACAGCGAGACGCGCATCGCGCACCACAGGAGCGCCGGCATCGGAAGCAGCAACGCGAGGGCGCCCTGCACCTCCAACGCGAGCGGGAGACAGGCCAGGAGTGCGGCCAGCGGCGCGAGGATCTGTGCGAGCCGCCTGAGCCGGAGGCTTTGACGTACCGAGGGCCCGAGAGTGCGAAGAATGTGTTCGAGCGTCGGCGCCGAAAGAACGATCGGCAGCACGATCAGATACGTACACAGGTCGGCGAAGAACCAGCCCACCAATTCCGTTGCCGCACCGCTTCCTTCGTGGAGTTGAGTGCGGAGTGCGCTGGCGGACCCGGCCGTCAGAGATGCCAGAACCGAAACGAGAAAGATTCTGGTGGTGTACTTCGCTTCGGAGACTCGCTGTGGAAAGCAGCCGAGCAAGTTCGCGGCGATCAATCCCGTCGTGACTCCCACCAGGTTGATCGCATTCAGTTCGAAGGCCCGCTGCACGGGGCTTCCGGTCGCAAGATCCGCTGTCATCAGCGCGGCGCCGCCGACAGCCAGCCCGATCGGCGCGAACGAGCGAGGGTTACGAAGGAGAATGCCCAGAAGGATCGCGTTGGCGGGCCAGAAGGTCGAGAGAAACCCGGGCGGACGGGCGGCGATGCCCGCCAGAGCGACAACGAGGATCGCCACGAAAATCAGGCACGAGCGCACCTGACGTGTCGAACGGTCCATGGTCAGCCTGTCGTAGAAAGCAGAAGCTGTCCGAGACTAGCAATGATCCGGCTACTGTCCGAGTTGTAACTTTAAGTGTCATCCCGACGGTTCGGCTGCGTGAGGCGCCGGATCAAGTTCGCCAACTCCTCTGGCTGATCGATCATGGCGTGGTGATGCGCCGGGCGTAGGACGTGAAAGCTCCCGCCGAGGTAGGTGGCGAGTTTCTGCTGCTTTGCCATCCACGCGATGGACCAGGGAGTGGTGTGGCCCGTGTGAGCGGCAACGACGCTGAGGTCGATATCGGGCAAGGGGTGCTTGCTCGACCGTCGTAAAGCGGTGAGTTCCAGCGCCATATCGGTGTACGCGACGTATTCGATCATCGCCGCTTCGAGGTAGTGCGGTTCGCGGTAGATCTTCCGGACCCATTCGAGGGTGGCTTCGGACGAGCCGCTCGGCGGCACGGACTGGTTGAGGATCTTGCGCGTCGTGGTGCCGAGGAGGCGTTGAAGTCCGGTTGTGCTGAAGGAGGCCGCGGCAGCCCGGGAGGCGATCAGGAGAAGGTCGCGGGGGAAGAGACGTTTCGGCTCTTTCTCGGCGCTCGAATCGAGAAGCAACATGCCCGCTGCCCGATCCGGGAACAAGCGGGCGAAGCCTTCGACGTAGAAGCCGGCGATGGAGTGGCCGACCACCACGGCCGGACCACTCAATCCCAGAGTGTCGAGCACGTCGCGGATCCGCTGAGCTTCGCCGCGGACGGTCGGCACGTCGGACGACGGTTCGCTGAGCCCGAAGCCCGGTCGATCGAAGCGGACGACGGTGTGGTCCGACTGAAGATGACGTGCGCAGTCATCCCAGTCGAACCAGTTGCCCGCCAGCCCGCCGCACAGGACGACGACGGGGCCGTCGCCCTCGGCGAGAACGTGCAGTCGGCTCTCGCCGACCTGCAGGATCTCGCCCGGTGGTTTCACGTGGAACAATTCCGGCACGCGAGAATCCGGACTACTGACGCGGTTTCGCGAGGGGGAAGGCCAGTGTCTCTCGGATGCTGCCACCCGTGATCAGCATGACGATTCGGTCGACACCCATCCCGAGACCACCCGTCGGCGGCATCGCGTGTTCGAGGGCTTGGAGGAAGTCCTCGTCCAACTCCATCGCCTCGGGGTCGCCGCCCGCCGCGAGCATCGACTGCTCGGTGAGCCGGTTGCGCTGGTCCACCGGGTCGGTCAGCTCGCTGTACGCGGTGCCGAGTTCGACGCCCCACGCCACCAGGTCCCACTTCTCGGCGACGCCGGGGATGCTGCGATGCGGCCGGGTGAGCGGCGACATCGAGGTGGGGAAGTTGGTGTAGAACGTCGGGAACTCGGTGTAGTCCTCGACCAGGTGCTCGTACATTTCCTGCGCGATGGCACCGGTATCCCAGCTGGACTGGTACGGGATCTCGTTGGCGTCGCACAGCTTCTGCAGGTCTTCGAGACTTGTCTCGGGGGAGACGTCGACACCAAGTTTTTCGGCGACGGCGCCGTGCATCGTCTTCACCGGCCACTCGCCGGAGATGTCGACCTCGACCAGTTCGCCGTCCGGGCCGGGTCGCATGATGATCTCGCGACCGAAGGCTGCGACGGCCGCCGCCTGGATCAGCTCGCGGCACATCCGCATCATGCCCTCGTAATCGCTGTGGGCTTCGTAGGCCTCGAGGATCGTGAACTCGGGGTTGTGTTTGAAGTCGACGCCCTCGTTGCGGAACACGCGGCCGATCTCGAACACCTTCTCCATACCTGCGACGCACAAGCGCTTCAGGTACAGCTCGGGTGCGATGCGGAGATAGAGGTCGAGGTTGTATGCGTTGATGTGTGTCAGGAACGGAGCGGCGTTCGCGCCGCCGTGCACCTGCTGCAGGATCGGGGTCTCGACTTCGAGGTATCCGCGACCACCGAGTGAATCGCGTAGCGACTTCACGACTGCGCTTCGGGCCTCGAGCAGTTCGCGGGCCTTCGGGTTGAGGGCGATGTCGAGGTACCGCTGGCGGACGCGAGTCTCGGGATCCGAGAGGCCCTTCCACTTGTCGGGCAACGGGTGCAGGCACTTGCCGTTCATGCGCCACTCGACGGCGATGAGCGACAGCTCGCCCTTGCGGCTGCGCCCGATGGTTCCGCTGACCTCGATCAGGTCACCGAGATCGAACTCGGCGGCGAACTCCGCCAACTTCTCCCGGCCGACATTGTCCTGGTCGACCAGAACCTGGATGTCGCCGGACCAGTCGCGCACGTCCGTGAACACGACTCCGCCGTAGTCGCGAACCCTCAGCAGGCGTCCCGCGATGCGTACGCGGGTGCCCTCCGGCGACTTCGCGGCGGCAGCGATCGTGTGCGTCGGCGGATAGGCGACGGGGTAGGCGGCGATCCCTTCGTCGGCGAGTTGCGCGAGCTTGTTCATACGCACCCGAACCTGCTCGGGGCGTCGCGGACCGTTGGTCGTGAACGACGGCGCCGAGTCCGGTGGGCTGCCGTCAGCATGCAACCCTTCGGACGTCACCAGAGCTGCAGGCACCGCCGCATGCGTTCCGGTGTGCTTGACGACCTGGCTCGACTTGCGCCCGAAACTGGGCAGCACCACGAAGCCTTCGGCGATGGCCGACGCGAATCCGACCCGCGGCAGCTCACGGTTGTCCTCGAAGCAGAGGAAGCGCGGCTCCCAATCCGGCTGGTACTTCACATTCGAGCGGTAGAGCGCTTCGAGTTGCCACCAGCGCGAGAAGAAGACGAGCACCGAGCGCCAGATGCGGAGGATCGGGCCGGCGCCGATGCGCGAACCTTCCTCGAACACCGAGCGGAACACGGCGAAGTTGAGTGAGACCCGCACGACGCCGATCTCGTCCGAACGTGTGGCCAACTCCGAGACCATCAATTCGACGACACCGTTGGGCGCCGTCGGCTTGCGACGCATCAGGTCGAGCGAAACGCCGTTCGGTCCCCACGGCACGAGCGAAAGCATGCCGACGACGCTTTCGTCCTCGGTGCCTTCACCCATGACGGCTTCGACGAGGAGGCAGTCGCCGTCGAGGTGATCGCCCAGTCGGCCGAGTGCCATGGAGAAGCCGCGCTCGGTGTCGGTGTCGCGCCAGTCGTCGGCGCGGATGATGACGGCCGCCATGTCCTCGGGCGGGATGTCGCGATGGCGTCGCATCCGGACGGTGACGCCGTGGCGCCTCACGCGGGTGACGGCCTGACGCACCGGGCGCATGTCGCGTCCGTTGAGGTTGAACTCGCGCGTGCGCAGGATCGCTTCGTCGCCGAGCTGCAGGACGCTCAAGCCTGCCTTCTTGTACGCCGTCGCCCCGGTTTCGCTGGCGCCCATGACGGCCGTCGCCCAGCCGTACTGCGACGCGAGCCCCTGCCACGCTTCAATCGCGTGCGGCCACGCTTCGGGATCGCCGATGGGATCACCACTGGCGAGGCAGACGCCGATCTCGACGCGGTACGTGATCGCGGCCTTGCCGCTCGGCGCGAAGATGACGGCCTTGTCGCGGCGGGTAGCGAAGTAAGCGAGGGAGTCGTCGGCACCGAAGTTCTGGATCAACCCGCGGATCGCGGACTCGTCGTTTCCGGTGAGGGCGTTGTTGGAGCGTTGCGCGCGGAAGAGCGTCATGACCGCGGCGAGTAGCGCGATGGCGCCGAGCAGACCGAGGACCGTGTTGACGAAGACGCGCGGGTGGCCGTCGAACACCTCGTTGTCGACCGAAGCGGCTGCGGTGACGCGGTTCAAGGCCCAGAGGAATCGTTGGTTCTGCGGTAGGTCACCTGGGAAGAGTTCGACAAGGCCCCAACCGATCACGGTCGCGACGGCCATGCCGCCGATAAGAACGCCGAGCGCTTTCCAACCGGCGCCGCGTCGTACGCGTGTGTAGAACTCGGGCCTCGCCGCGATGAGGATTCCGATCACGACAAGCAGAACGACAACGGCCACGGCGTTGTTCGGGTTCTTGTCGACGATCGCGGAGGCGATGTTGGTGAGGGTGATCAGCGACAGGTAGATCGTCAACAGCCACCAGGCGATGCGCTTGCGGCTCGCGAGGGCGGCGGCGAGCAAGGCGACGACGAGCGCCCACGACAGGCTCGTATCCGGTGCGTCGAAGTAGTAGCTGTCGATGTATTCGCGTGGGACGCGGAGGATGTGCCGCAGTACCGGCGAGATGCTCCACAGGAACACCAGTACGGAGAAGACTCCGAGGATCAGTCCCGAGATATGGGGAACCTGGCTGAACCGCCCTTTGCGGAATCGACGCGCCTGGCGCGGATTTTCGGGTGGCGATTCCACCAACTCTGCAGTGGTGTCCGATACCTCGGTCAATGGTGCCATCGAGCTTCCTCTCCTACCGGTCGATCAGATCCTCACGCTAAGTGTGGTCTGTCGTGTCCAGTTTTGTGGGAGGAGGAAGATGATTGACATGACCGACAACATTCCAGCAGTACCCATCCGCGACGAAATGATTCGGCTCGGTCAGTTTCTGAAGCTCGCGAACCTCATCGAATCGGGCGCGGAGGCCAAGGAAGTGATCGCCGACGGCATGGTGTCGGTCAACGGTGAGGTCGAAGATCGTCGTGGCCGTCAGCTTCGTGACGGCGATGTCGTCGAGATCGGCGGGATGGCCGCCAAAGTGGAAGCCCCCGCCTGATCCCGCGACTTCCGACTAGCTTTCGCGAACGACGACGCCGTCCTGGTCGCTGTAGACGATCTCGCCGGGGTTGAAGGTGACTCCGCCGATTTCGATCGGCACGTTCTTCTCGCCCGAACCGGTTTGCGTGCTCTTGCGCGGGTTGGTGCCCAAAGCCTTGACGCCGATGTCGAGGGTGCGCAGGATCGCGGAGTCGCGGACGGCTCCGTTGACGATGACGCCGGCCCAGCCGTTGTCGACGCCGCGGCCGGCAATGATGTCGCCGACCAGCGCGGTGTGGATGCTCGCGTCACCGTCGACGACGAGGACTCCGCCGTTGCCCGGTTCGCTGAGCGTCTGCTTCACGAGCAGGTTGTCCTGGAAGCACTTGATGGTGGTGATGGGGCCGGCAAACACTTCACGTCCACCGAACTGGGTGAACTGCGTGTCGCAGCTACGGATGTCGGGTCCGATCTCGTCGGCAAGGTCAGCGGTCGCTACAGGCTCGGTCATGCCCCACAGGATAGTCGGCAGGGTTCGGGCCTAGTGGGCCTCGGGGAGGGTTCTCAGGCCAGTACGCCTGACGTGGGGGACGTCTGCGAGTTACGCGACGGCTTGATCGAAAACCTTTCAGCACCACGCGCCATCCGGTAGACATCGACGGTGGACACTTCGCGTTGGTACCGATCGTTCGCGGAAGTGGAGGCTCGAGGGAACTCCGCGATCTACGAGGAATGGGGCACCGGCGTATCGGAGGATCCAGCAGTCCTCGCTCTGATAGATCGGCTCCCAGAACCCCGCAGGCAACCCAACCTGATATTCGGGGCGTGCCGTCACCTCGGTGCCCCGGTCGCGCCGTATGCGTTGTTTCGCCGGTGGCTGAGCGACAACTGGTCCGAGGTGGAACAACTCGCGCAGACCAGGACTACACAGACGAATGAAGCTGGCCGCTCTGCCGTGTTGCTTCCCGTCCTCGGGTTGTTGAAGGGCCCGCTCTCCCTCATCGAAGTCGGTGCTTCGGCGGGCCTGTGCCTTTACCCTGACCGCTACAGCTTTCTCTACGACGGCACAAAGTATCTGCATCCAGTCGATGGTCCGTCCACCGTTCTGCTGGAGTGTGCGACGACCGGCAGTCCGCCAATTCCGGAGAGAGTCCCAGACGTGGTGTACCGGGCGGGCATCGACCTGAACCCACTCGATGTAGGCGACACAGACGACATGAGATGGTTGGAGAGTCTTGTGTGGCCGGAACAGGACCACCGCCGGCGGCGATTGCGCGACGCAGCGGCACTCGCTCGTGTGGATCCGCCTCATCTGGTTCGCGGAGATCTCACGTCGGCTGTTACCGATCTCGTCGCACGTGCGCCACGGGAAACAACGATCGTGGTCTTTCACAGTGCGGTACTCAACTATCTGATACCAACTGCCAGAGATGAATTCGCAGAAGCTGTTCACGCTTTGCCGTGTCGCTGGATAGCGAACGAAGGTCTCGGGGTTTTGCCCGAAGTCGATGCCAAGTTGACGGCATCACCAGAGGCGCGCCGTGGGAAGTTTGTTGTTTCTCTTGACGGCACACCTCACGGGCTAGCCGGTGGACATGGGCAGTTCCTCGACTGGATAGACCAAACTTGCACGGCATCAGATTGATTGATTCGCGGTCTGATCTTCGCGGAGGGCTTGACCTTCACATTGATGTGAAGGTTGACAATCGTTTCATGGCAGACGACATCGATTCAAAGCACCACACATCAGGAGTGAAACAGTTTCTTGCGGAACAGGATCGCGGGGACGCACTTCCACTCGTTCCCCTGCTGGCGTTGTTCGCGTCCGTCTTTATCACCAGCCTGACGGAGACCCTCCCAGCGGGAGTGTTGCCGGCAATGAGTGAAGGCCTCGATGTCAGTGAATCAGCCGCCGGGCAGACGATCATGATCTACGCGCTGGGGACGGCCCTGACGACAATTCCCCTCGTCGCAGTGACGGCGTCGTGGTCGCGAAAGGTGTTACTGCTGAACTCGATTCTCGGGTTTGCATTCGCCAACACGGTCACTGCATTTTCTTCCGACTACCTTCTGACGATGACCGCCCGGTTCATTGCGGGAGTTGCTGCAGGTATCGCCTGGGCATTGCTCGCCGGATACGCCAGAAGTCTTGCCCCGAAACATCTCGAGGGTCGCGCCATCGCGTTCGCGATGGCCGGAATTCCGCTCGCTCTCGCCCTCGGCGTTCCGTTCGGGACATATTTGGGCAACGCTACCGGGTGGCGGGCACCGTTCTATCTCATGTCGATACTGGCTGTTGCGCTTCTCGTTGCAATCGCGGTGTCGGTTCCCGATCGTCCGGGTCGGCCCCGCGACCGTAAACGTCGAAGCATGCTCGAGGCGGCACGCATTCCCGGTGTCGACGCAGTTCTGATCGTGACGTTCACCGTCGTGTTGGGTCACACCATCCTGTATGCGTACATCGCTCCGTTTCTCGAATCGATAGGAATGGGAGATGACAATGACCTCGTTCTGTTGACCTTCGGAGTGGCATGTCTATTCAGCATTGTTGTTGTGGGCAAAAAAATCTACGCGCGACTACGGACTTTTGCACTTGTCGGCGCCGTCCTGATTTCAGTCGCCGCAACCGCACTGGCAGTCACCACTGAGGATGCGCTGCTCGTCTACATAGCAGCTGCCGTATGGGGATTGGGGTGGGGCGGAATTCCGACTCTGTTGCAAACCTCAGCAGCGGTTGCTGCGGGCTCACACGCAGACGAGGCTCAGGCGGTTCTCACGACGCTGTGGAACGCTGCCATGGCAGCAGGTGCAGTGATGGGTGGAGTTCTCTTGTCTCTCAACGGTGCTCGATCTCTCCCGTGGTGGACGGTAGCACTCGCGCTGCTATCCGTGGTGATCATGTGGACCGCCCGCGGAGACGGGTTCCGATCTCCGGCCCAAATCCATCAGGAAGGTCAGGCACACGCATGAACACAACGCCGTCGATCCATCGGTCACCGATCATCGGCATCGCGCTGGAACCGGCCGGCTGGCATCCAGCGGCCTGGAGATTGCAGGGAATTGCCCCCGCCGAACTCTTCAGTGCTCGTTACTGGTCGGAGTTGTTGCGCGACATTGACTCATCTGTTGTCGATTTTGTCACTTTCGAAGAATCGATTGGGTTGCAGTCGTCGGATTTCAGGAGAATCGATGACAAGGAAGACCAGGTTCGTGGTCGGTTGTCGCCGGTAGCGCTGACGGCACTGGCTGTTTTCGAGACGCAGAGACTCGGCGTGATCGCCACGAGAAATCTGACTCACAGTGAGCCATACAGTATCGCCACCGAAATCGCATCGCTCAATCTCTTGAGCGGGGGCCGAGTCGGCCTCCGTGCCCAGGTCACTTCGCGAAGCATCGACAGACGTCATTTCGTTCGCCCGCAACCGGTGCCGGAGCTGAAAGAGTCTGACATCTACTTCCCTGAACGGATTGGAACCAGACTCGAACCGGTCTTCTCGAGCGCAACCGAGTCGATCGAAATACTCCGAGGATTGTGGTCGACCTGGTCGGAAGGCGCACTCCAAGAAGGCGCCGGTGGCCGATTTGTCGATATCGACAAGATCTCTGACAAGTTGATTGTGACAAAGACTTTCGAGGTCGCCGGACCACTCGCCATCCCTGTCGTCGAAGGCTTGAAGCCTGTCGTTCTCGCGCTCGCACATCACGCCCAAGTTCCTTATCGGTTGGCGGTTGCGTCGGCTGATGCCATCCTGGTGACACCCACTCCGAGTGCTAATGGCGTCACCATCGGCGATGTACTCGACGCCGTCAACGCTGAATGTGATGCAGTGCGAAGAAATTTGATCGATGAACCGCTCGCGATTCTGGTGGATCTCGTGGTTTTCCTCGGCACGACCCACTGCGAGGCTGTACAGCAGAAGCGTGCCCTCGACGAGCTGTCAGGCGCACCGTACTCGTCCGACACCGACATCTTTGTCGGTTCGGTAGATGAGCTGATCCACCGGATCGACGAACTCGTATCCGCTGGCGCACACGGTGTGCGACTGCGGCCGGCGGTCAACGGCCGGGACATCCCACTTGTCCTCGAACAGCTTGCCGCTGTTTTCGGGGCGAGCACCCGGGTGTGCACGTTGAGAGAGCGACTCCAGGCAGCGTCGCTCGAAACATCGGCGACCAAATGAAGATCGGCGAGCTGTCAGAAGCGACACGGGTGTCCCGCCGCCTCTTGCGGTACTACGAGGAACAGAGCTTGATTGCTCCGAGACGATCCGAAAACAGTTACCGCGACTACGACGAACGAATGGTTGACAGGGTATTTCAGATACGTGGACTGTTGGACATGGGTTTCCCGACGCGGGTGATCCGGCAGATCCTTCCTTGCCTGGACCAAGAACGCGTCATTCACATGAGCGATGTGACACCGGAGATGCTGTCGATGCTCGAGGCGGAGGCGTCGGGACTTGACGAGAAGATCAGCTTTCTTGTGAAAAACCGCGACGCCATCCGTGAATACATCGCAGAAGTGAGGCAGCGACAGACTGTCCCACTCGATGGATGACCACTGAGCGAGCTGTCGGTTGGTCCTGAGCATGGCTGTGCCCATCGTGCCGTGTATGGCAGCGCAAACCAACGGTTCAGTGAGCCTCGGGAAGTATGCCGTTCAGCACTATGTCGGCGAGAGAATCGGCAAACGGTCCCGGGTCCGAGACGTCGCGAACCGACATAGCAAAGATGGCCGCGCCCGCCATGATGTCGAGAAGAGCGTCGGCGTCGACGCCGCTTCGGATGTCGCCGCGCTCCCTCGCCGCCTCCAGTCGACGGTTCAGCTCGACTCTGACTCCGGCCAGTTGCCGCACCACCAGAACTTCACGCAGATCGCTGTTCGTCCGCACCTCGCTCATCAATCCGGGCGCCGCGGCCCGGGTGGCAGGAGCGGCGAACAGTGCCACCGCGCCCTGCACAAGCGCGCGAATCTGATCCGCGATCGTCCCCTCGGTGCCGAGTTCGGTGTCGATGTCCGCGCCTTGTTCGATGTCGAGCACCGGGTAGATCGCGTCGTTGACGATGTGTGCCTTCGACGGCCACCGACGGTAGATGGCCGGACGCCCGACTCCGGCACGCGTGGCGATGGCGTCGATGGACGTGCCCGCGTACCCCTTTTCTTCCAACAGTTTCCTGGTCGCGTCCAGTACTGCGTCGTCGATTGCAGGGTTTCGCTGCGGGCCCAGGCGGTGCTGAGTCTCAAAATCTTTGGACATTTTGGGCAAATCCCTTGCGGTATCGCTGTGATGGCCGTTACATTCTGTCACGGCTTTAGTCGATACATATTGTATCGACTATTGGCACGTGCGCATCGGCGCCACCGAACCACGAGGAGTGGTGATGAACCTTCGAACCGAAACAGAAACCTCAGGCGAAGATCCCGACTACGCCGAATTCGCCAGGCCCGGCGAATCCCGCAACGACCCGGCAGAGATGCGACGCAGCCTCGAAGGCTGGCTCGCGACCGTGCTGTGGCGAGGCTCGAAACCTTCCGTGACCTCCGTCGAGATACCGGCAGCGAACGGCATGTCCAACGAAACTGTGCTTTTCGACGCGACGTGGATCGAGGACGGGGTTCGAGGTGAGCATCGCCTGGTCGCCCGCATCGCCCCGCGCGACAGTGCGGTACCGATCTTCCCGTCGTACAACCTGGGCCAGCAGTTTCGGGTCATGAGCGCCGTCGCGGCTCACACATCGGTGCCGGTCCCGCGGGTGTACTGGTCCGAGAGCAACCCGGACGCGCTCGGCGGTGAGTTCTTCGTAATGGAACGGCGCGACGGCGAAATTCCGCCAGACGTCATGCCGTACACGTTCGGATCCTGGCTCTCGGAGGCTTCAGAGGACGACTGTTCTCGACTCCAGGAGTCATCGGTCCGGGTGCTCACGGAGTTGCACGCTATGGCCGATCCGCACCTGGCCCTCCCCGAGTTGTGCGGCGTCGGTGCCGAACCGACTGGGGCAGAAGCACTTCGAGCGCACCTCGAGGAACAGAGACTCTACTGCGAGTGGGCAACCGCCGACGGACCAGGATCTCCGTTGATCGAGCGCGGCTTCGACTGGATCGAGGCGAACTTTCCCACCGATGCCGGCTCCGCAGTGCTCTGCTGGGGTGACTCGCGGATCGGAAACGTCATCTACCGCGACTTCGAGCCGGCGGCGGTCCTCGACTGGGAGATGGCCACACTGGGGCCGCGTGAGCTGGACCTCGGCTGGATGATCTTCCAGCACAGGTTCTTCGAGGATCTCGCTGCCATGGCAGGCCTCCCCGGAATGCCGGACTTCCTGCGTCGTGAGGACGTGGCCGATGCCTACGGCTCGCTTTCCGGCCACCAGGTTGCGGATCTGGATTTCTACATCCTTTACGCCGCGCTGCGGCACGCGGTGATCATGTTCCGAGTACAAAGCCGCGCAGTGGCTTTCGGTCAGGCCGAATTCCCCGACAACCCGGACGAGATGATCCTGCACCACAAAACACTCGAAGCCATGCTCGACGGCACCTATTGGGAATCGCTCGCTACGACCCCGGTCGCACCAGGAGAAGCACGATGACACTGTCCCCGCTCGACGACTACCCCGTACATCAGATCGCCGAGACCATCCGCCACGTGGGCACCTCGGATCGAAACTTCTACGACCGCTACTACTTCAACTGCCATGCTGGCGTCGACGGCGACAGCGAGCCGCTGTTTCTCATCATCGGTCTCGGTCAGTACCCCAATCTTGGTGTGTGCGACGGCTTTGCGGTTCTTCGGCGCGGCGACGACCATATCGTCTTCCGGGCATCCCGCGCCTTGGGTGACGATCGTATGGACCTGTCAGTAGGCCCGTTGAGGATCGAGATCATCGAGGGTCTGCACCGTCTGCGGGTGGTGTTGGACCCGAGTCCCGAAGCGCCGGACCTGAGCTTCGACCTCACCTTCGAGTCCGACGGCCCCGCCAATCTCGAGGCCAGACATTTCCATCGCCAGCTCGAACGAGTCACCTTCGACACTCAACGATTTGTGCAGACCGGAACATGGTCCGGATCACTGACCATCGACGGTGACGTCATCCCGGTCACCCCGGAGACGTGGCGGGGTAATCGCGACCGATCCTGGGGTGTTCGACCGGTCGGCGAGGCGGAACCTCCTGGACGCAAGGCGGATCCGTCGATCGCCGGCAGCCAGAACTTCTTCTGGATCTACTCGATCATGCAATTCGGTGACTTCACGGTCGTCACGGTCGTTCAAGAAGATCAGCAGGGACGCCGCATTCTGGAGGATGCGACGCGCGTCTGGGCAGATCGCTCGCGGGCGCCGGAGTGGTTGGGTCGACCGGACCACCAGCTCACCTTCATTTCCGGTACCCGCGAGGTGAAAAGTGGAACTCTGTACTTCCGGCGCCCCGGTGCACCAGGCGAATCCGATCACATCCTGGAGATCACCTGCGAACCGATTCTGCCCAACTACATCGGTGTCGGCACGGGCTACGGACTCGAGCAGGATTGGCGCCACGGGATGTGGCAGGGCGAACTGGTGGTTCAAGGCCTGCGAGAAAAGGTTTCGGACATCGAACCGTGGAAGAAGATGCTGTGCCCGGTCGACAATTTGGCCCGGTTCACCCTTGTGGAAGACGGCGTAACTCACACCGGGACAGGCCTGTTCGAGGTAGCAGTCATTGGGCCCCACCAGCGATACGGGTTCACCGGAATCGGTGACGTCGCACCGTAACCACAGCTCACCATCCACAAAGAGAGGTACTGCCACATGTCCACACGCTCACGAATGTTGTTCGCTCGCACTGCGAAGGCCGCCGCCCTTGTTGTCACCGGAGGTCTGTTGTTTGCTGCTCCCGCCACGGCCATCCCGCTTGACCTGGGTTCTCTGAACACGGGATCGCTCGGATCCGTCGATCTCGGCTCGCTCGATCCTGTCCTCGCGCCGACGCCGAACTTGGCCTCCGTGGCCAACTTTCGCGACGTCGCCGGCAACGACGGGAGGGGATACGCCACCGTCGACGGCTCACACCTCAAGCGCGGCGTCATCTACCGATCCAATGCGCTGACCGCGACCAGCGACGCAGACAAGGCGACGCTCACCGGCCTCGGACTTGCCGACGCCTATGACCTGCGTGGTGCAACCGAGATCTCCAACCCGTTCATCGGTGGCGCGGACAAGCTCCCGGACGGCGTGACGTACACGAACATTCCGATCGAGTTCAAGGATCTGACCCAGCTCGCGACGACGATCAAGTCGCCGGAGGAGGCCAAGCAGTTCTTGGTCGATACCAACCGCAGTTTTGTCACCGATCCCGTGCGCCGCGCCGGCTTCAAGCAGGTTCTCTCGGACATCGCTGCTGGTGACGGGGTGCAGTTGTTCCATTGCACTTCAGGCAAGGACCGCACGGGTTGGACCGCGATGTTGCTGCAGTCCATCGCTGGTGTCCCCGCCCAGACGATCATGGACGACTATCTGTTGAGCAACACCTACCTTCAGGCGACCAACCAGAAGATCCTTGCGCAGATCTCTCAAGCCCTGAGCCCGCAGGTGGCGACCAACCTCGAGCCGGCCCTCGGTGTCGACGCGTCGTATTTGGAAGCTGGACTCGCGCAGATAACCAGCGATTACGGAACCGTCGACGGCTACCTCACCGAAGGTCTGGGACTCACTCCGGACACGATCGCACTTCTGAAGGTCAAGCTAGTCGGCTAGTTTCACGCTGCTAGAACCGTTGAACGAACGAGTACCAGTCGCCGTCGAACTCCTGGTAGCCGATGTCGCCGTCATGGCGGGGCTTGCCGAGATATGGTGCGCCGTCCGGTAAGTATGCCAATCCGATCGGATCGATCAGACCACCCTCGATATGGAAGCGGCACCCGTTGCCGACGGGCCAGACCTGCAGGACCCGGTAGACGCCAATTGTTTGGTTTTCCAACGACTTCTGGCAATCCGCGGCCACTGCTTCGAGGGAGTCTTTCGACAGTGCAAACGCAACATGCGAAGGGACGGACAGCGTCACGAGCGCGCCGGTGACGAGGACTATCACCGGCGCGATCGTGCTCAAACGCAAGGTTTTGTACTTCATCCAACCAATCAGGCTGAGTATCAACCACACTCCACCCAAACCGAGCAACACTGAGGCGGCGAGCGCAAAGAATGGAAAGTACACAACCGGCGGCATGAAGGACCACACGATGACGCCGCACGTGAGAGCGACAAGCACTGCGGTGACAATCGCAGTCGCCTTCCACCAGGATGCCGGACTTCCACGCTCAGTTGTCGGATCACCGTCGGTCATCGGACAACCCTTGCACAAGGCGGTAATTGTGGGGTGGCAACGAATCGAATTCCCACTGATTTATGTCGAGGCCGTCGTGCGTGATTCGAGAATCGGTGCTTTCCAGCATCAGCTATCGCTCTGATGCCGGAGGGTATGGTCGGATTGTGAACCAGGATCTGATCATTCGCCGCTACTTACCCTCGGATGAGGACGTGGTCGTCGACCTGTGGTCGAATGCTGCCCGTGAAGCCCATCCGTTCCTTGTGGGTGAGGGAACGGGCGATCGGGAGCAGAAGATGCGAGAGGTCTATCTGATCCAGGCCGATAATTGGGTGGCTGAGCACAACTCCGAAGTTGTCGGCCTGTTGGGAATGATCGGCTCCGAAATCGGGGGACTGTTCGTCGCGCCGGCATCACAGGGGTTGGGAGTCGGGAGGGCGTTGGTCGAACACGCCACCACCATGCACGACGAGGTGACACTCGAGGTTTACACACTCAACGATCGGGCCCGCAGGTTCTATGCGCTGATGGAGTTCGAAGAAGAGGGGCGTCGACTCGACGACGAGACAAACCATGAATTGATCACCCTGCGTCGTACGGCGCGAGACTCCTCCGTCACTCGGCCATGAGGGATACGGATGAGCCCAGCACGGGCCTGACATTGTGCACAGATCTGACGGCTACCGAATGGCTGGTCGATCAGGATCTGCCTTGGTATCAGTTGGCAGGGCGCGGCCCGATCGGATTTCCGAAGTATGCGCGCTTGCGGTTCATCCCAGATCCGAGCTTTCCCGGTCAGAAATCGAATGATGTCGATTTCGATCAGACCGGGCCGGAAGAGAAAGTGCTGATCGGCTTTGCCCTGGATGTGTTGTCCAGTTACACAACCACACCCGACGAGTGCTATTTCTGCATGTGGACCGGGTGGGGGTCGGCAGTCGGTGATGACGTTCCGCGGTTCGAGATCCCCAATCGTGACTACTGGCTCTTGCGTGGAACGCTTGCCGACTACGCCGATTGGAGCGTGGAGAACTCAGCTCGTTGGCCGTGGGGTTCTTCCCCTGATCCGGCCTTCATCTGGCCGGCGGATCGTGCATGGTGCATAACCAATGATGTCGACCCACATTTCGCGATCATCGCCGCCCCCGACGAAGCGATCATTCGAATTGTGGCCGATTCGCGGATCGATGCCGTCCTCGACGACCCGGATATCGTTCCGCCGTATTGGCACTGACGACCGATCACGGCCAAGTCTCGAGTTCGACTACCAGCATATTCCAGCGGACGCCGAAATTTGTGGGGACCTGACCCGTCTCGCAGTACACCGTCGGCCCGTCGAAGACGACGTTGAAGAGACCGGAATGAATTGTCGTCAAGAGTGTTTCGTGTTGAACGAGGTGGCCGGGCCGCGCTTTCACCCGCACGCGCCCGGTGGGCTCTGTGCGGTATTGCGTCCAGAGGTAGCGATCCCACACCAGGCAACCTCTCAACCGCACCTCGCCGACGCTTCCGACATCGTCGCCGATCAGCGTCGTAAATCCGTGTCCGAGATGGGCTATGTGCTCAGTGCGGCCGTCGATTGTCACGGTCGCGATGCGTGCATCGATTTCGCAGCACACCTCGGCAGGAAGGTCCAACATTTCGGGACTGGCCCAGTAGGTCGTCGGTTCGCACGTATCGCCAGGCATGGGGGTGTCGCGCCACGGTTCGAGATCCTCGAGCATCCGGAGTTGCGCCACCGTTCGAGTATCCCAACGCGTCTAGGCTTGGGCTTGCTGGTCTGCCTGCAGGTGCTTGACCGGGCACCCCGTGGGGAAGGTGCCGAGGTCTTCGACCTTGTAACCGCTCGGGTAGCTGCGGATGTTGGGCAGCTCGCGGGCGAATTTCCGCTTCGTGCGCACCGGGAAGAACCGCAGCAGACGCGCGCGGACTTTCAGCGCGCCGCGTGAGACGACGCGCATCGCGGTGCTCGGGTGCTTGTAGTGGAAGGCGTCGAGTAGGTGATCGTCCATGAGGGCGAAGGCGAATCCCTTGACCAGAGCCTTCGGCGCCAGATTGTTGGGCGGGAAGGTGCACATCAGGTCGAGAGTGGAGTCGGCGACCGCCCGAGCGCCGGGGTCGAATGAAAAGTGTTTGCGCTCATAGTCATCGAGAAGTCTGACGAACCCCTCGTAGGTGTCCGGCGTGTCCTTGATGTTCATGTACCGGCCCAGGTGGCGGTAGTAGTTCGTCGACCCGACGATCTCGTTCTCGGTCATCTTCCGCCAGCCGTACTCGTCGAGCCATCTGACCGGGGTGACGACGAAGGTTGCCAGTACGTAGAGCATGTCGTCGTTGGAGATGTCGTACGAACCGTGCATCTGGTTCATTCGACGCACGCTCTTGCGGCCTTCGGTGCTGCTGAGGCCGTGCTCGAGGATGGCGTCGAGGATCAGGCTGGTGTCGTCGTAGCGCTTCTGAACCTTGTCGGTGAACTCCCCGGTGGAGAAGAGAAGTTTGCCGATCGAGGGAACGGCGTACGTGCGAAAAAGGGCGAAGCTGAGCGCCTGATTGATGTCCCAGGGAAACTCTTGCGCCGCGAGAATGCGCGACATCTCTTCGTAATCGGTTTCGGGATCGAGTCGATCCGTGCGACTGCGGAGGTCGTAGCGCTTCATCTGAACACTCCCTGGGACTGGTCTGCGCGCGGCAGAGGTAGGTGTGAGCTGCACCACCGACTGTAGTTCTGACAACACGCGTTGTCTAGGGGGTGTGAATAGTCGACTGTCCATCGTTTCGGGCGTTGTACCAGGGGTATCCGGAAAGTGTTGTCGACCCGAGGAGCAGCTATGAGCGTCACACGCACGGCCGGGGTTTTCGCGGCCATCGGACTACCGATTGCCGCGAGCGTCATGTTCGCCGGAGTCGCCTCGGCTGATCCGCCCCATCCTTTCGGTGGCGCCGCCGTCACTATCGGGTGTCCGAATCAGGGGTCGCTGGCATCGCTGACCGGACTCACCGGCCAGTCCGGGCCAGAGTCCAATCCGCCCATCGCCAAGGGTGACATCCGCTTCGATTCGTTCCCGGCAGCTGCGCCCATCCCGGCGGCGGGTCAGGTGACCGTTGCGTGGGTCAACACCGACACGGGCAAGTCCGGAATCGTCGACCTGGTCGGTACTTACCCGTACTTGTCCGCGACGGTGAACACCGGCGTCGGCAATGTCGTTGCGACGGCATTCGGTTCGATCAACTGGGGCAGTAGTCCCATCTGCCAGTCGAATCCGACGATCGGCAGGTTCATAGCCTGATCCTCACAGCCTGATCTTCACGGCGTGAACGGGCACAGGGTTGGCGGTATCGCGTGATTATCTGTCATCTCGGAGATACCGCTGTGTCCGCGTCATCCCATATTCTGAAACATGTTATTTGAAAGCATATTTCAGGGATGGAAAAGGTGGCGACGTGAATGGGTCGAGCGCGCGTCAGTTGATGAGCCAGATGCTCGTCGAGAAACGAAACAGTCTTGCGCCCGAGAAGGTCGGCATGCGATGCGAGGGAGCTCGCCGCATGCACGGCCTTAGCCGGCGTGATGTCGCGCAGATCGCCGACATCAGTTTCAATCACTACCAACGGCTGGAACAGGGTACGTCCGTTGGTGTTTCGGCCCCCGTCATCGTTCGTATCTGCGACGCCTTGTTGATGGAAGACGACGAAAAGGCGCGCATGCTGGCGTTGCACCAGGCATGGGCGCGCCCTCGTCGACCTCGGTCCGGATCTCAGGCTGCCGGTGAAATCTCCGGTAGGCAGCGGGCCAGTTCGTCCGGCGTGTAGAAGAAACTTCCGGCGCTCACCGGAGCGCACGGGGCAGCAAACGCTGTCTCGCGCTCGTTGTAGAGCATTCGGACCAGGCGCTTACCGTCCGGTCCGCCGAACACGTCCCACTGCACGTTGGCGGCCATCGGGCTGACCTGCGCTCCGCGCCAAGGGTTGTTCGCATAGGTGTACAGGTCACCCTCGGCCTGTGAGACGGTGCTTCCCGGCAGTTTCAAGAGCGCGGCGAAGGGGATGATCGTTTCTGCGTGTGCAAACCGGAAGTCCGCTCCCGGTACGGCGGCGGCCCCGGTGTGTTCTTGTAAGCCGCGCAGGAACTCGTCGCGCAAGACGGTTGCCATCCGGTAGGTGACGTCTTCACCGGTGAAGCCCGGGCCCTTGGCGTAGAAGTCCTCGGCATCGTTCGTGTACGCGAGCCACTGCGCGTCCGCAGGTTCGATGAACCGCTCGAAATTCCACTTGCCTTCTTCGGCCATGCCCGGAGTGATGATGTACGTGTTGTACAGCATGTATGCGGCGTCGACCTCGTTGTCGATCGTGCTGGAACCCTTGCCGCGGTCGACGAGTGAGAACTCGCCCGCGCTCAGGCGGTTCACGAAGTCCTCGGAGTAGAGCCTGAGCATCATGTGCCGCGAGACCTCGCGGGTGCGGGGAAGATCGGCAATCTGATCGTCGACGGCCTTCAATCGCGGATCGGAATCCTCGTAGTCCTTGTAGTCGGCGTTTGCATCCGAGTCGTGGAAGTAGAGAAGGTCGGCATCCGTGGTCACCGGCGCAACATCGCCGGCGACGGCCGGAAACGCACCGGTCAGGCCCTGGGCGAAGTTCTCGGCGCTGTCCACGGCACGGTCGACACCCGACGAGGTCAACGTGATGGTTCCCTGTTGCGCTGCGATGGCGTCGAACAGTTGGGGGAGGCGCTCGGTGACCCGTGCTCCGAGTTGTCGATGTTCGGTGACTCCGAGTCCGCTGAGGTTGCCGTATCCCAGCTTCTTGTTCGCGGCCATGAGATCGCGAAGCGCCGGTCCGAATTCCTTGCCGACGGAAGTCAATGCGTTCTCGGCTTCGGCGAGTTCCCACAGCTGCAGGCTCAGGTCGTCGTACTTCAGGCTCGACAGTGCCCGGGAGCCGTGGCGCGCAACGCTTTCCGTGTACACGGGCGAGTATCCCGTCGGTGGTGCTTGATAGTCGGCGATACGCTGGCCGGGTGAGTACGGCGTCTTGGACGTGAAGCCGCCGTCGGTCGACGCCGGGGTCTCAGCCGAGCCGGAACTCGACGCGGTGTCGAGCGAGCCAAAGGGCGACGCCGCGGCGATGGACTGAGCGCCACTGGTAACGAGCACGAGTCCGACCGCGCCGGCAGCCGCCAGCAAACCGAAGCGTGGGCTTCGCATGGTGTGTGAATCCTCTCCGTCGGTGCCGAGGTGGCACGACGGAAGGAAAGTTAGAACAGCTAAGCGTCCGATTTGCGCCTATTTGTCCGTGTGCAGATGGACGCAGGGTTACAAGTTTCGGATTCGCCGAGCTCAGGAGGGTTTGGCGGCGATCCCGATCGAGACGGACAGCGACAACGCGATGAGTGTCATGGCCAGCCACTGGTAGCTCTTGGGTGTGGGCTGCTTCTTACGTCCGAACTTGCTCACTGATGTCTCCCGTTTGTCCGTGGGTACTCAGCACATATTACTGTTCCATTACCCCGATGGCGCGGTCGACGGGAAAAAGTGTGCGATCAGACAGGATCGGTCAAGTTGCAACAGTGACGCTACGGAGGAGCAGTGCGGTTGCGGCAACGATGATCACGTATGTCGTGACCCGATTCGAGGTGAGCAGAGAGATTCTGCGGGCGACCAATGTCCCGAGGGCGTGACCGCACAGCAACAGTGGGGACAGCGCGAGGGCTGTCAGCAGTTCGACGCGAGTGATGCCCACCTGAAACTGCAATGCAGCCAGTGTGGCCGCGGCCATGAGGAGAAAGATCGTCGAGAGCGTCGACCGTAGTTCGGCAGCGTTCGGCGTCCGATATGTCAGTGAAAGTGGCGGGCCGGGCATGGCAGCCAGTGCGCCCATGAAGCCTGCCGCGATGCCGGCGCCGGCGAGAGCATGGCTGGTGCCGCCCAAGGACTTGCCCGTGAGGAGGGCTGCTCCCGCGGCCAATGCGACGACGGCAACCAACACGTGCACGACGGTCACCTCGACGCGGCCGAGGAACCACAGACCCGCAGCAATTCCGGGAATCATTGTGGCACTGGCGATCAGTACCGCTTTCAGGTCGCAGTGCCGGCGTTCCCGGATTGCGACCAAGCCCATGATGGGTAGCGTGAGAAGTAGAAGTGGTGCCGGAACCAGCTGTGGCGCAATCAGAATCAGGGCAGGGCCGGCGACCAGGCCGAAGCCCGATCCCGTTGCCGACTGAATTGCAGACGAGCCGACGAGTACGCAGGCGACCAGGATAAGAATCACATTCCCATTCTCTGGGCAGTCTGGCACTGCCGGAAGATCCAGATCGTGCAAGCATTGAGGGGGCCAGTACCAGGAGGAACCGCAGTTGAGATCACACGAGAATTTGGATGATTTTCTAGCGGGCCGGTCGGCGTATCTCGATGCAGACACCACGATGCCGATGTACCGCCGCGTGCGCGCGATGATCGAAGATCTCCTTGCCCGAGGAGTATTCGACGGCGGACGGCCTATGCCGTCGACGCGGTACCTCTCCCAGGAACTCGGGGTCTCACGTAACACCGTTGCTGCCGCATACGACGAGTTGATTGCGCTCGGTGTGATCGAGAGCAGGCCTCGCAGTGGGCTTTACGCGGCAACGCCGCTGACACGCGCCCCGGCCGAGTCCGTCTCGTCGGCCGAGCCCGTCGATTGGTCCACGTTGCTCCGACCCCGTGAGAGCGTCGAATTCACTCGTACTCTCGGGCATCCCGACGCTTTCGACTACCCGTACCCGTTCATCAGCTCCCAGCCCGAATTGCGTTCCTTCCCCGTGCGCGGTTGGTTGCGCGCCGCGAGTGAGGCAATGACCGGGCCGCATCTGCGATACAGCGTCCGTGACGCCGTCGATCAAGATGATCCGTTGCTCGTCGAGGCGCTCCGCAAGGAGATCCTGCCGTCGCGAGGAATCGAAGCGAGTTCCGACGAGATTTTGGTGACCAGCGGCACCCAGCAAGGGCTTTCGCTGATCGCCGATGTTCTGCTCGGGTCGGGCAAGATAATGGGTTTCGAGAACCCCGGATACCTCGATGCGATGCACATCTTCAAGCGCTCCGGTGTGGAATTGTCCCCGGTCCCGGTGGACGGTAGGGGGGCGGTGTTCGATCGATCGACGGTGTTCGATGCCATGTACCTCACACCGAGCCACCACCACCCCACCAACGTCACGCTGAGTCTGCCGCGCCGGAAGCTACTTCTCGAATTGCTCGAAGAGAGAAACGGTTTCGTGATCGAGGACGACTACGACAGTGAATTCCGCTTTCGCGGTCGGCCGACCCCCTCGCTGAAATCGATCGGAGACAACCGTCGAGTCATCTACCTCGGATCCTTCTCGAAATTTCTCTCGGCGGGTCTTCGGATCGGTTACATCGTCGCCGATGCTCCAGTCATTGCCGCACTTCGGGCCGAGCGTCATCATCGAACCAAACACCTGCCCGGTCACATCCAGCGCTCGCTCGCGCTTTTCATCACCTCGGGGGACTACCACAAGGTTCTGCGCTCGCACCGTCGTCGACTCAAGCAGAATTGGGAGATCATCACCGAGTCGATCAACACGTACATGCCACGTGTGGAAGCATCATCGTTTCCTCCGGGCGGTGTCAGTGTCTGGTACACCGGCCCGGAGGATCTCGACGCTGCAGAGTTGACCGAAAGGGCAGCGAAGCAGGGGATTCTTGTTGCTGACGGATCGCGATACTTCTTTCCCGGCACCGGCTCGCACAATTGCTTGCGGCTGGGCTTCGGTTCGATAGCCCAGCAGTCGATCGAGCCCGGCATCGCCCTGCTCGGGGGTATTGCTCATCGAATGCTCGACGAGACTCGCCGAATCAGTGGGTGAGGCCCCTGGCTCGGTGTGCTCTGGCAACCCGGCCGACCGCGAGAGCCATCGCGGCGCGTCGGAGTGTGGATCCGGTAGTCGCAGCCTGATCGAGTACCGACGACCACGCTGCGGTCATTCGATCATCCAGTCCACGCTCGACGTCGGAGAGCGTCCACCAGTAACCTTGTTGTGCCTGAACCCATTCGAAATACGAGACCACAACTCCTCCGGCATTTGCGAGGATATCTGGCACCACAAGCACTCCGGATCGTTCGAGGATCCTGTCCGCCTCGGCCGTGGTCGGTCCGTTTGCGCCCTCCACGATGATGCGAGCACACACCCGAGATGCATTGTCGGCATTGACAACGCCCTCGACTGCCGCCGGCACCAACAGGTCGACATCCAGTTCGAGTACCGCCGCCGGATCGATCGGGAGTCCTCCACCGAACGCCGCAACTGTGCCACGTTCTTCGGAATGTGCCCGCAGACGCGACAAGTCGAGACCGTCGGCGTTGTGCACTGCGCCGAATCTGTCACTGACGGAGATGATTCGAACCCCCGCCTCGGCAAGGTAGTCCGCGGCATCCGCGCCGACTTTGCCGTATCCCTGAACGACGGCCGTCGCCGAGGACGGTGCAATGCCTTCTTTCGCCAGAGCCAACAGCGAGATGTGAGCGACGCCGCGAGAAGTGGACGTCCGTCGGCCGAGCGAGCCGCCGAGATCAAGGGGCTTGCCTGTCACCACGCCCGGGACACCACGACCCCGAGTTGCGGAATATGCGTCCATCATCCAGGCCATGGTCTGCTCGTCGGTGCCGACGTCCGGAGCGGGAATATCGTTGTCCGGCCCTATGACGGGTGAGATTCCCTGGGTGTACGTCCGGGTGAGACGTTCGAGTTCGGCGGGGGACAGTGTCCGGGGATCGACGTCGACTCCGCCTTTCGCCCCGCCGTAGGGGATGTCGAGAAGCGCACACTTCCATGTCATCCACATCGCCAGAGCACGGACTTCGTCCAGATTTACCTCGGAGCTGTATCGGATCCCACCCTTGGCCGGCCCGCGGGCGATGCTGTGCTGCACCCGGTATCCGGTGAAGACCTCCACGTCGCCGTTGTCGCGGACAAGAGGAACGCTGACGGTCGTTTCACGCCTGGCAGCGCCGAGGATGCGGTGCAAACCTTCGGGGTACCCCAGGACTGCCACTGCCTCCGCGAGTTGAACACGCGCGTCGTCGAGCGCATTCGCCTGAACTGTCGGCACTGTCACCGGGGGCCGTCGTAGTAGGAATCGGCTACGTCCAGCGCAGTGTCGAGCATGGCAAGCGCAGCGTCGACTTGTGCGGGGGTCACGGTGCACGGCGGGACCACGTGGATGCGGTGGTAGTTGTTGAAGACCAGCAACCCCGCCTCCCGCGCCGCTGTCATGGTCCGACCGATCGCAGCGTTGGTGCCGCCGTACGGGGACAGCGGTGCGCGTGTCTCACGGTTCGTGACGAGATCGAGTGCCCAGAAGACTCCGAGACCTCGGACGTCTCCGACGCTCGGGTGTTTGTCAGTGAGAGCAGCGAGCCCCGGACCGAGTGACGTGCGGCCGATGAACTCGGCATTCTCGACTATGCGTTCCTCGTGCATCGTCGTGATGGTGGCCACGGCGGCGGCGCAGGCGAGCGGGTGGCCGGAGTACGTCATGCCGCCGGGGTACGGACGCTCGGCAAACGAGTTGTAGATCTTCTCACCGACGATGACTCCACCGAGGGGCACGTAGCCGGAGTTCACTCCCTTGGCGAAGGTGATGAGATCGGGGACGACATCGTAGTGGTCGATTGCCAGCCAGGCTCCGGTGCGACCGAAGCCGGACATGACTTCGTCACAAATCATGACGATGCCGTATCGGTCGCAGATGTCCCGGACACCCTTCAGGTATCCGGGCGGTGGCGGCATGATGCCGGACGTGCCGGGAACCGATTCGACGATGATTGCTGCAAACGCTGACGGACCTTCGAATCGGATCAGAGTTTCGAGGTGCTCCAGTGCGCGCTCGGACTCCTGTTGCTCCGTCTCGGAACGAAACTCGGACCGATAGAGAAACGGACCGTGAAAGTGGACAGCTCCTGAGTTGCCGTAGTCGTTCGGCCAGCGACGGTGATCGCCGGAGAGATTGATAGTCTCCGCCGTCGCACCGTGGTAGGAGCGGTACGCCGAGAGAACCTTGTATCGACCGGTGTGGAGGCGCGCCATGCGGATGGCGTGCTCGTTGGAATCCGCACCGCCACTGGTGAAGAAGACTCGATCCATCCCCTCAGGGGAGATCTCGGCGATCAGTCGCGCCGCTTCGGACCGAGCCTCGTTCGCGTGAGCAGGTGCGATGGTGCACAGTTTCGCTGCCTGTTCCTGGACGGCGGCGACAACCTTCGGGTGCTGATGTCCTACGTTGGTGTAGACGAGTTGCGAGGAGAAGTCGAGATATTCCTTGCCTTCGCCATCCCAGAGGTAGCAACCTTCACTACGTTCGACAACCATGGGTTGCAACGACTTCTGAGCCGACCACGAGTGGAAGACATGCGCTCGATCCAGTTCGTAGGTCCGTTGTGACGTGCTGAGTGCGGGAGCTGCCATGGCAGAAACCTCCTGATCGAGGGTTGAACTTCTTCAGTCCACTCAATGATGGAGAACAGTGGTGGCCCGTCGCCAGATCCAGATCGGACGCGATCTGGAGGGGCCAGTTACACAGAGGAACCATCGCGTTAACACGAGTCGAGTACGTTACGACTGGCCCGAGAAAATGACCCTGCAGGTGGCACTGGAGCAGGTGCCAGATTATGAGCAGACTGGTGAGCAGTTCATTCGATGCCGATGGGAATCTCCCAGGGCATGAACAACATTCACCAGCAGGATTCTGCAGCATCATTCTCGAAGGAGTTCCCCACTATGTCCGTCATGAAGACTCCAGTAGCTGTGGTCACCGGGGCCAGCAGTGGCATCGGCGCGGCGACGGTTCGGCACCTCGTCAAGGAGGGATTCGATGTGGTGATGGGTGCGCGCAGGATGGATCGGCTAGAGGAGTTGGCGGCCGAAACGGGCGCTCGCGCTCTACCTCTCGACGTGACCGACGTCGCCTCGGTTGATGCTTTCTGCAACCTGATCGAGCGCTGTGACGTGTTGGTCAACAATGCCGGTGGCGCGCTCGGCGCAGACAGTATCGCCGATACCGACGAGGCGGACTGGACCGCGATGTTCGATGTGAATGTCCTGGGTGTCCTGCGCGTCACGCAACGGTTGCTGCCACGGTTACGTGAGAGCGGGAACGCCACCGTCGTGAGTATCGGATCGATCGCCGGCCGCGAGCCGTATCTGGGAGGGGGAGGGTACAACGCTGCGAAACATGCTGTGACAGCTCTCACTCGGGTGTTGCGACTCGAACTTCTCGGAGAGCCGATCCGTGTCTGTCAGATCGATCCGGGCATGGTGGAGACGGAGTTCAGCATGGTGCGCTTCGGCGGTGACAAGGAGCGTGCCGCCGCCGTGTACGCCGGCGCCGATCCTCTGACCGCCGACGATATCGCGGATTGCGTTGCTTGGGTCGTCACTCGCCCGAGTCGGGTCAACGTCGACTCGATGCTTGTACTGGCCCGCGATCAGACCTCGGCTCAGCGAGTACACAGGAGGACCGCATGACCACCACCAGTTCCCCGCCGACCGCGGTGGCGCCTTCGTCGGAGACCGGGAGGCCTGACCGAACAACCCCTCGCAGGAAAAGACAGCTGTCGTCGAAGCGATTGCGGTCCATCGGCGTTCGTGTAGTTGCGTTGCTCGTCTTTCTGGTTCTGTGGTGGGGAATCACTGCTGCCGGTGTGATCGACGAATTGTTCCTCCCGTCGCCGAAGTCGGTATGGGACGCGTTCGTCAGAGCCAACACGTGGCACCAGATTGCGCCCGGTGTGGATCGTGAAGTCCTCGGTGAGCAGAACTACTTCCTGTGGGAGCATCTGATCGCGAGCGGCCAACGGATCGCTGCCGGAGTCGGTGCGGCCGTGATTGTCGGCCCCCTCATCGGTTTCGCCATGGGGATGTCTGCGCCGATACGCACCTTCGTCGAGCCGTACTTGAACTTTCTTCGTGCATTGCCCCCACTCGGCTACATCGGATTGCTCATCGTTTGGTTCGGTATCGGTGACACTTCGAAGATCTGGCTCCTGTTCCTGGCTGCATTCCCTCCGATAGCCATCGCCACGTTGAACGGAGTCACCTCGGTCAAGGTCGACCAGATCAATGCGGCAAAAGCATTGGGTGCAAGCCGAACCCAGGTTCTGACCAACGTGGTCTTTCCGTCGACGCTGCCGGAAGTGATCAACGGCATCCGTATTGCAGTCGGATTCGCGTGGACCACTGTGGTCGCAGCCGAACTCAACAACGGTATTCCGGGCATCGGCGGACTGGCCTATCTGGCCGGAACTCAGCTCGATACGCCGTTGACCATCGCCTGCATCATCGTCATCGGTTGTGCTGCGCTCGTTCTCGACTCCGTGATCAAAGCGATCGGAACAGTCGTGGCGCCATGGAAAGGTAAGGCATGAAAATCAATTCGAGAAAGCTTGTCATCGCCGTCATTGCGTCCGGAACTCTGGGCATGAGCCTGACTGCGTGCGTCGAGACGGGGCGCGGTGAGATGAGTCGATCGACGGGTGCCACGACCAGTTGCCCCGTGACAGTGAACGAGTCGATCACGACTACCGCGCGGATCGGCTACCAGGACATCCCGAACGGCGATCTGATCGTCAAGGATCAAGGTTTGCTGGAAGCATGCATGCCCAATGCCGATATCACTTGGAGCAAGTTCAGTTCGGGGCAGGACGTCGTCCAAGCCTTCGGTTCTGGCAGCCTCGATCTCGGAACACTCGGTTCGAGTCCCGCTACCATGGCCTTGTCGTCGCCGCTGAACATTCCGATGCAAGTGATATGGATTCAGGATGTGATCGGGAAAGCGGAGTCTCTGGTGGTCAGGGATCCGTCGATCACCACGCTGGAAGGGTTGCGCGGCAAAAAGATCGCAACACCTTTCGGCAGCACCTCTCATTACAGTCTGCTGGCCGCGCTCGGCGCGGCGAACATGTCGGCTGACGTCACCTTGATGAGCCTGAAGCCGGATGCGATGCTCGGCGCCTGGCAGGGCGGCCAGATTGATGCGGCGTGGGTCTGGGACCCGACGTTGTCGAAGTTGACAACAGACGGTCGCGTCATCCTGAGTAGTGAGGATGTGGCGAAACAGGGCGCACCCACCTTCGATCTTTCGGGAGCCACAACGGCTTTCACTACATCGAACCCCGAGTTCATGGAGATGTGGACGAAGTTGCAGGACTTTGCGGTCGGACGGATCAACGCCGATCCCACCGCAGCAGCCGTCTCGATGTCTGCACAGCTCGGCATCGCACCGGACGTGATCATTCCTCAGCTCATGGGGTACACATATCTTTCGGCTGCAGAGCAGGCCGGCCCGGACTATCTCGGTGGGGCTTTTGCGCAGAGTTTGGCAGGAACAGCGGAGTTCCTTCTACAGCAGGGCAATATCGATGCGGTCAGCACGCCCGGCAAGTATGCAGACGGAATCTTCAACGATGCGGTCGCGAAGGTGGGACAGTCATGACAACGGAAGGTACGGACCTCAGTACTCGAGTAGTTCTCACAGAGGTGCGCAAGGAATACGTCACCTCTGACGAAACGGTCGTCGCCCTCTCGTCGACGAGTTTGACCTTCGAGCCCGAGGAATTCGTATGTGTCGTAGGTCCTTCCGGTTGCGGTAAGACTACGCTGCTCCAGATGCTGGCTGGGTTCCAGACGCCCACCGAGGGAACCATCATGGTGGGAAGCACCCACATCAAAGGCCCGGACCCGGACCGTGGTGTGGTGTTTCAGCATTCGAATCTGTATCCATGGTTGTCGGTGCGGGGAAACGTCGAGTTCGGGCTCAAGATGAGGGGTGTTCCGCGCCGCGAACGCGCTGACGAAGCCGAACGTATGTTGGAGCTCGTCGGCCTGGAGCAGTACGGAAACCGAAGGCCGTACGAGCTGTCGGGTGGTCAGCAGCAGCGATGCCAGATTGCGCGCGTCCTGATCACCGACCCACGAATCATTCTGATGGACGAGCCTTTCGGCGCTCTCGACGCTATGACACGCGAGAGGCTGCAACTGGAACTGCTCGAGTTGTGGCGTGAGCGTCGCAAGACGGTTTTCTTTGTCACGCACAGTGTCGAGGAGGCGATTTTCCTCGGCACGCGGGTCATCGTGATGGGAGCGCGCCCTGGACGGGTGATCTACGACCGCAAGGTGTGGTTCAAGAAAGGCAGCCATCGGTCGACCGACACCGAAATCCGCTCGACGCCGGAATTCGTCGCCATGCGAGACGAAGTAGCGGCCAAGATCTACGAAGCACAGGGATTGATCGGCGCCACGGTTGCGCTCCACTGAACGTGAGGATTTTGTTGATGAAAGATGTTCGGAAGAAACGATTTACCCGTATCGCCGGCCGCATCGTCGCCTTGGGTGCGCTGGTCTCCATGGTGGCGTGCTCCAACGCGAACGCCGAGGGGTCTCTCTCGTTCGGAGAAGAGCCGCCTGCACCGCTGTCGCCGGGAACATTGGTCACGTCGCACGACTTGACGGAATCGGCCGCATTGCCAAGCGCAGCGAAGAACCAGCGCGTCACTTATATGTCCCAAAGTGCCTCCGGCGAAGCCATTCTGGTATCGGGAGTGGTCGCCATCCCCAAGACGCCGGCTCCGGTAGGAGGCTGGCCGGTCGTCAGTTGGGCGCATGGAACCACCGGCGTAGCCGATGCGTGCGCACCTTCCGCTGATACGCCGAACGGACCGGTCCACGACTACCTCTCGGTGGTTGATCAGACCCTTGACCGGTGGGTCGACAACGGTTACGTCGTGGTGCAGACGGACTACGAGGGCCTGGGCACACCCGGCGGTCATCCGTACATGAACGGAACCAGTGAAGCCAATGCCGTAACCGACATCGTTCGCGCTGCGCGTCAGATCGACGAGCACGTCGGCAAGGACTGGTTTGCCATGGGCCACAGCCAAGGCGGGCAAGCTGTGGTCTTCACCTCGGCTATCGGCAAGGACCGAGCACCTGAGCTGAACTTGAAGGGTGCGGTGTCGATCGCTCCAGGGAACGGAACCGCGCAGATTCCGGAACTGGTCGCGTCCGGTAATCAATCTATGGCAGGTGGAGTGCCATTCGTTCCGATCATTCTTCTCGGAGTCCAGGCAGTCGATCCGTCGGTCGTCCCCGAGCAACTTCTCTCGGATCAAGCGCAACCGCTGCTCGAGGCAGCGCGGACTGGTTGCCTGGCGGCGGTGAGAGCAGTGCCGCCGGTTCCCGTCGACCAGATCTTTCGGGAGGGCGCAGACCTGACAGCTCTGACGGCGAACTTGAACGAACAGGAATTGACGACTGTTGCGCCAAAGGTGCCGACGCTGTTCGCGCAGGGGACGGCTGACGTTCTGGTCTCGGTGGCCAGTACCACCGGTGCGGTAGAGGATTTCTGCGCCAAAGGGTCGGCTGTCGAATTCAAGACCTATGAGGGCGCCGACCACCGTGGCGCAATCGCGGCTTCCTACGAAGACGCGAAGGACTTCACGAGCAGGATCCTCGCGGGTGGTCGCGTGACGCCAGGTACTTGCTGAACGACATGTCGGAGGGCGGGCGAGCCTGGAGGCCCGCCCGCCGTCGGCGTCACGAGGTCGTGCGCAGTTCCCGTCGCAGTATCTTGCCGGTGACGGTCTTGGGGAGCTCCTCCACCAGCACGACGGACCGTGGGTACTTGTACGCCGCCATCCGTTGCTTGCAGTGATCGATCAGTTCGTCCGGCGTCACCGACGCCCCCGCGACGAGGCTGACGAACGCCTTCACCGTCTCACCGCGGTATTCGTCGGCGATCCCGACGACAGCTGCCTCGCGGACCGCGGGATGTTCGGCGAGAACGTCTTCGACCTCGCGTGGCCACACCTTGTAGCCGGAAGCGATGATCATGTCCTTCTTGCGGTCGACGACGTAGAACCAGCCGGCTTCGTCCATGAACCCCACGTCGCCGGTGTGGAACCACCCGTCGCGAATGGCCGACGCACTCTCCTCCGGCTTGTTCCAGTAGCCGCGCACCACCTGTGGACCACGGACGACCAGTTCGCCGATCTCTCCGATCGGCAGGACCGCACCGCCCTCGTCTTCGATGCGGACCACGGTGTTGGGTACTGGAACACCGACGGACAGTGCCCCGGACGTGGGGTCGACCGGCGTATCCGCGCCGACGGGAACGGCATGGGTCGGCGACGTGGTCTCGGTCAGGCCGTAGATGTTGTGCAGCGCAGCACCGGTCATGGCTCGGACGGCCTCGGCGGCGGTCGGTGAGATGGGTGCGCCGCCGGAATACAGCAGCCGCATGGAGGTGAAGTCTTCCGGCGCGCAACCCGGAGTGTTGAGCAATGCTGTGAACGCGGTGATGGCGCCGACGGTGAACGTCGGTCGGTGCTCACGAATCGCGTCGAGCATCACCTCGGGCTGGAAGCGGTAGGCCAGCACCAGCGGCATTCTCGTCAGTACGGATACCGCGATGTGACCGATCAACCCCGTGATGTGGAAGAGCGGTGCTACGCCGAGAACGGTGTCTTTCGGGGTGAGCCCCAGCCAGTCCCGGTACACCTGGGCGTTGAAGGTCATGTTCGCGTGAGAGGTCATCGCTCCCTTCGGTGGACCAGTGGTTCCCGACGTATACGTCAGTACCGCAATATCTTCCGGGGCAACGTCAGTGGTGATCGGATCGCCGAGACGATGTTCGTGGATCAGCGTCACGAGATCGTCGGTACCGAGATCCTTCTTCACGATTCCGTCGAAAATTCTTGGATCGTTGCGGCTTTGGTACTCGAGTTCCGAGGTGGTGATGACGCGCCTCACCGGCGAGTCCGAAACGACGTTGCGGCCCACGGACTCGTAGAGCCCCTCGAGTGCGATGAGAACGGCAGCTCCGGAATCTTCGAGTTGGTATCCCAGTTCTCGCTCACGGCTCATGGGATTGATCGAGACTGCGACGCCGCCGGCTTTCCAGATTCCGGTGAGGGCGAGCACGAACTGTGGAACGTTCTGCAGGAACAGGGCAACGCGGTCACCCTTCACGAGTCCACCGGCTCGGAGTGCTCGTGCCAGGGCATCGCTCTGATGGTCCAGCTCGGCGAAGCTGAGTTGACCGTCGAAGTACTTCACAGCTGTGGCGTCCGGGTCGGAGCGGACCGTGGCCGCCAACATCTCGAGCATCGTGGGGTGCTCGACGTCGATGTCGGGGGGAACGTCGTTACGGTACAACGCCAACCAAGGGCGATCTTCGTATGTCATTTGATGGCAACCGGATTCACGGGAGAGCCGCTGGCCTTGGCGACCTTGAGTGGTGCGGCGACGTACAGGAACGTGTACTGGCCGTCGGACGCACAGTCTGCGGCCAGCTTCTCCAGATCGCAGATCTCGGTGAACACCACGCCGAGGTTGCGCATCAGAGCGTTGTGAAGCACCAGTGCCACACCGTTTTCGGGATCGGTGGTGACCTCGTTGGCGATGGTGTCCGTCACCAGGTTCGGAATCTCCATGTCCTGGAACCACTGGACGAGTTCTGGGCTGTAGATCAGGCCGGGCTCGCAGAATCCCTCGTAGAAGGCTTCACCCTGGTCGAAGAACAGCTTGAGGAAGTTGGTGCGGATGACGAGAATGTCGCGCTTCTCGATGGTGACACCCTGCGCTTCGGCACAGGCCAAAAGATCATGGTGCGTGAAGGTTTCGGCCTTGTCCAGGTTCTCCTTGCCGCGGAACTTCGCCATGTCGAGTAGCACTGCGCGTCCGACGACGCCACGGTCGGCAATCGGTTCGACGCTGGCCTTCTCGAGGCCACCGACAGTCGTGTCAGCGGAGTATCCGTTCCACAGCGCGCCGTCGTACCAGACGTGGCCGAGTGCGTCGTACTGCGTCGAACCCTGCAGGAACGCGTCGATCTTGTCGTCCGCGTAATGCAGACCGCCGGGGAAGTTGGGTGCGTCGTCGCCGTCCCAGCTGCTCTCGTCGAAGATCTGTGTGCGCTCGGCAGGGCTGCGTCCCGGCCAGACCGGATCACCCTTGGGGTCGCCGATGAGCCGTTGAAGTGTGAACACGGAACCCTGCTTGATGGTTCCGACGCCACGAAGCACCTGTCCGGCGTCGAGGTAGTTCAGTGAACCGACCTCGTCGGACTCTCCCCACTTGCCCCAGTTGCTGGGTGCGTCGCGCAGGAGTTCTCCAAGATATGGCGCCTCGGTCATGGTGATCTGATCCTCTCGCTACCGACACCGAACGATCGCTCGGGCGGACCTGGGTCTTTGTGATCCACATCATGTTCAGGCCGATAATCAGTAGTCAACAGGTTCAGCGATTGCCGTGGTCATGGCATTGTTGGAAATCCTATGTTCGGGAATACTGAACAATGTGACCGAATTCGAGAATGCTGTCCTGATCGGAGCGTCGATCCGGCAAGCCCGGCGTCACAGCGGGCTCTCGCTGCGCGAATTGGCCAGGCGTCTCGACGTCAGCGCGGCTACCCTCAGCGCCGTCGAGACCGGAAAGACCAGGGTCAGCGTCGACCGGTTGGCGGCAATCGGCGGGATTCTCGGAGTGCGTTTCGACGCTCTGCTCCCGGCTGCGATAGTGCGTCCGCCGGAACAGCCGCGATGGGGTGGCGACGACGCCGACCCGAATACGCATTTTCTTCCGAACGAGTGGCGAAGATTCGGCCCGAGTTCGTTCGATCCGGTGTTGGCGGCCGCGCTCGCGGAGATGGTGAAGACCGGATATCACGGCGCTGCGATGCGTGAGATCGCCAAACGTGCGCAGATGAGTGTTCCGGGTCTCTATCACCACTATTCCAGTAAGCAACAAATGTTGGCCGAAATTCTCGACCTCACCATGGCAGAGCTCAACACGAGATCGTTGGCGGCGATCGACGAGGGCGAAAGTCCCTGCGAAAGACTGGCTTTCCTTGTCGAATGTGTGACCTTGTTCCATATCTATCGGCGCGATCAAGGATTTCTCGGTGCCAGTGAAATGCGCAGTCTCACAGCCGAGAACAGGTTGCGCATCACGGAATCACGCAACTACCAGCAATGGTTGATGACGAAGCAAGTCGATGACGGAATCGCCGCCGGTGTTTTCGAGACGGATCGGCCGCGACAGGCCGCGCGTGCAATCGTCGTGATGTGTGTCTCTGTCGCGCAATGGTATCGGCCGAGCGGACCGCAAACGCCCGAGGAAATTGCACGCGACTACGCGCGTTTTGCGCTAGATCTGGTGCGCCTTCAGCGACCGTGACGGACGTCATCCGGTTCGGGTGATGCGCCTGCGGGCTAAGGGGTCCATGCTTGGAAGGTATCCGTACCGCGACTCGAGTAAGGAACGAAAAACAATGTCTTCCAAGCTGTCTCACAAGGCGTACATGATCGGTGCCGGCATCGGAAATCTTTCGGCTGCCGTCTATTTGATTCGGGACGGTAAGTGGAGCGGTGAGGACATCACCATCATGGGCCTGGACATGCACGGAGCGAACGACGGCGAATCCGCCGCTACTTTCCAGCACCAGTACGGCCATCGCGAGCTAGGCAACGACGCGGGCTTCATCAACCGTGGTGGTCGCATGCTCAACGAGGAGACCTACGAGAACCTCTGGGACGTGCTGAGTGCGGTTCCGTCGCTGGACAACCCGGGAAAGTCGGTGACGGATGACATTCTCGATTTCGACCACGCGCATCCGACACACGACGTTGCACGGTTGATCGACCGCGACGGTATTCGCAACAAGGGCGAGAACGACTACAAACACATGCAATTCGACAACAAGGATCGATACTTGTTGACGAAGCTGATGACGATGCCGGAGTCGGACGAGGCAAAACTCGACGACATCAGTATCGAGCAGTGGTTCGAGGACACTCCGCACTTCTTCACCACCAACTTCTGGTACATGTGGGAGACCACATTTGCGTTCAAGCGGGTGAGTTCGGCGATGGAGCTGCGCCGGTACATGAATCGAATGATTCTCGAGTTCAGTCGCATTCAGACTCTCGCGGGTGTCACCAGGTCCCCGTACAACCAGTACGAGAGCATCATCTTGCCGATGCGGACCTTCCTCGAAGGCAAGGGTGTGAAGTTCGTCAACGAACTGAAGATCACGGAGTTCGTGTTCAAGGATACCCCGCTTCGCGACGAGATCACCGTGACGGGACTCGACTACGAGAACGTCCGCACCGGTGAGAAGGGCCGAATCGACGTAGCGGAGGGCGATTTCGTCTTCGACACGAACGGCAGCATCACCGACAGTTCGTCGATCGGCGATCTGGATACTCCGATCGTGGAAGACATGAGGTACGCGCCGAGTGCGCTGCTGTGGAAGCAGGCAACCGAGCACTTCTACGATCTCGGGAATCCCGACAAGTTCTTCGGAGATCGGGAGCAGAGTGAGTGGACCAGCTTCACCGTCACCACCTCGTCACACGAGCTCATCAACGAGATTTCCCGAATCACCAAGCAGCTCCCCGGAAATGCGCTCAACACCTTCGTGGACTCGAACGTACTTCTGTCGATCGTGGTTCACCATCAGCCGCACTATCACGCGCAGAAGGAGAACGAAGGAGTCTTCTGGGGCTACTGTCTGTTCCCGCGAAAGAACGGTGACTACGTGAAGAAGCCGTTCATCGAGATGACCGGCCGGGAAATGCTGGAAGAGACGCTCGGACACCTCGAGGCGCTCGACGAGAACGGTGCGCTGGCCGCGCGCAGACAAGAGATCATGGACAGCGTCGTCAATTCGATTCCCAGCCACATGCCTTACGCCAGTGCGCTGTTCAATCGGCGCGCCGTGGGTGACCGGCCGCTGGTGGTGCCGAAGCATTCCAAGAACCTGGCCTTCATCAGTCAGTTCGCGGAGCTGCCGTTCGACATGGTGTTCACCGAGCAGTACTCGGTGCGCTGCGCTCAGGTGGCCGTCTACAAGTTCCTGGGGATTCCGGAAGACAAGCTCACCAAGATGCATCACTACGAGAAGGACCCGAAGGTTCTCGCCAAGGCCGCAGTGACGATGTTCCGCTGAAGGGTGCTCAGCGACCGTGCCGCTTCTCGTAGTCCTCGCGAGTGCGATCGGCGCGGCGCTGGGCCTTCTCGTCGAGCAATTCGGGATCGAGTCCATGGCTCAGCAGGCGGTGACGGCGGTAGATGGTCCCGAGCGCTACGACGAAGTACGCGAGCGGGATGAGCAACAAGGCCATCATGGCCAAGGGAATCCAGATCGGTCCCGGAATCAAGAGGAACAGCAGAAGGATCAGCGTCGCCGGCACGGTGAAGCGGATGATGTAGCGGGCCTGTGCACCCGGGCCGACCAGATCGTTTCGCACCCAGTCCTGGTACCGGTCGGGGAGGGTCTTTCCCAGGAGGTATCCGCAGTACTGGGGAAAGTTCGGGCGAGTCTGTTCGGCCATGGCTTCCAGGATAGTGCCTGGTACCGCCGCTTACGCGGGTGCCTTGAACGTACGTCGGTAGGCGCTCGGTGAAACGCCGAGCGCCTCGTTCATGTGTTGACGCATCGATGTCGCGGTCCCGAAGCCGGTTCGAGCGGCAATTGCATCGATCGACAGGTCGGATTCCTCCAGCAGCTCGCGTGCTCGATCGACGCGTCTGCTGGTCAGCCAGCGGTTCGGCGTCGTTCCGACTTCGTCGCGGAATCGACGACTGAACGTACGGACGCTCATGTTGGCACGCGTCGCCAGGTCCGCCAAGGTGATCGGGTCGCCGAGATGTTCGAGGGCCCAATGCCGAGCGTCGGCAGTCGATTCCGAGGGTTTGTCGGCCAGCGGGCGCCGGATGTACTGCGCTTGGCCACCGTCGCGCCACGGCGGTACGACGCAACGCCTCGCGACGGTGTTCGCCACTTCCATGCCGTGGTCGCGCCTGACGATGTGCAGACAGAGATCGACCCCTGACGCCACACCGGCCGAGGTCAGGATGTGGCCTTCGTCGACGAACAGCACGTCGGGATCCACGTTCACCTTGGGGTAGACACGCTGGAAATGGTCGGTGTTGCGCCAGTGCGTCGTGGCACGAAGTCCGTCGAGCAAACCCGCCGCGGCGAGGATGTACGAACCGGTGCAGATCGAGACCAGTCGAGTGCCCGGGCGGATGTGTCGGAACGCTGCGGCCAACTCGGGGGAGAGGTAACCGTCTTCGTAGGCCGGACCCAGTTCGTACGACGCGGGAATGACGACGGTGTCGGCGGTGGCGAGCAGCTCGCTCCCGTGGTCGACCGAGATGCTGAAGTCTGCGTCGGTCTGCACGGGATTGCCGTCAACGGTACACGTCAGGATCTCGTACAGCGGCCGATCCTCGACGTCGAGGGCGCGCCCGAAAATGCGCGCTGGGATACCGAGCTCGAAGGGAATGACTCCGTTCAGAGCCAGTACGACGACGCGATGCGGACCAGACATGGCTCGATTCTTTCATATATTGGCAATCTGGCCACTGTTCTCGATCGAATCCAAACTGCAGAATTCTCTCTGTGACTTCTGAGACCGCTCTCCCCGAATCGGGCCAACATCAGGTGAGCCCGCCGCGCTTTCACCGCGCCTGGTCCGTCGCGATCGTGGCATTCCTGGCTTTGGTCGGTGCGGCGAGCTTCCGCGCTGCCCCATCCGTGCTGATCGATCCACTGCACGAGGATTTCGGGTGGTCTCGCGCCAGCATCTCGGCCGCCGTCTCGGTCAACTTGATCCTGTACGGGTTGACCTCGCCGTTCGCTGCTGCCCTGATGGAAAGGTTCGGCATCCGGGCGGTTGTCACTTCGGCGTTGGCGCTCATCTCGCTCGGCAGTGGTCTCACGATCTTCATGACCTCGAGTTGGCAGCTCATCCTGCTGTGGGGCGTGTTCGTCGGACTCGGCACCGGTTCGATGGCGCTGGCGTTTGTCGCCACCGTCGTAGATCGATGGTTCGTCGAGAAACGCGGTCTCGTGACCGGCATCCTGACGGCCGGTGGTGCTGCCGGTCAGCTGGTGTTTCTGCCCGTCCTGGCGAAGATCGCGGAAACGTACGACTGGAAGAGCGTCGCCTTCACGGTCTCGTTTGCCGCGCTGGCCGTCGTGCCGTTCGTTCTGCTGTTCCTGCGTAATTACCCGTCCGACGTGGGAACGACGCCGTACGGAGCGCCCGTCGATTACGCCCCACCCGCCAAGCCTGTCTACCAGCGCGGCGGCGCCGGAGGCCGGGCGATCTCGGTACTGGTCATGGCGTCGAAGACCAAGGTGTTCTGGCTTCTCGCCGGTACGTTCGCGATCTGCGGCGCGAGTACCAACGGCCTGATCGGAACGCACTTCGTTCCGGCGTCGCACGATCACGGGATGCCGATCACCACGGCCGCGTCGCTGCTGGCGTTGATCGGAATCCTCGACATGGTCGGCACCATCGCTTCGGGTTGGTTCACCGACCGGATGGACTCGCGAAAACTCCTCGGGATCTACTACCTGTTCCGCGGCATCTCGCTGCTCTTTCTGCCCTTGTTGCTCGCCAACACCGTGAACCCGCCGATGATCGCGTTCGTCATCTTCTACGGGCTCGATTGGGTGGCGACGGTTCCGCCGACCGTCGCGCTGTGCCGTCAGCACTTCGGCGCCGACGCTCCCATCGTGTTCGGTTGGGTGCTGGCATCTCATCAGATCGGCGCGGGTCTGGTGGCCTTCTTGGCCGGTCTCGTTCGTGATCAGATCGGCTCGTACGACGCTGCTTTCTTGGTGGCCGGCGCGCTCTGCGCAATCGCCGCAGTCATGTCGTTGTTGATCGCAAAACGTCCGAAAGAGGCAGTATTGGTTGACTCTGTCTGATTCGGCACTGTGATCGGTACCACCGACGGGGTAAGTTGTGTGTAACTCCAAGAACTACTCACCAGTAGGGGTACTGAAATGCCTGCTCCGTCCGCTGCGACCTTCTCGCGGCTCGCCGATCTGATCGCCATCGACAATGTTGCCGATCGCCCGACGAAGTCCATCACCGAGGTGTTCACCGGCAAGGAGCTGGCGACCATCCCCGTCGGCACCGCCGACGACGCACTTGCGGCCATCGCCCGTGCCCGCGTCGCCCAGAAGGAATGGGCCAAGCGCTCCGTCCTCGACCGCGCTGCCGTCTTCCACCGCTACCGCGACCTCATCCTCGAGAACCGCGACGCCCTCATGGACATGGCTCAGGCCGAGACCGGAAAGTCGCGTACCGCAGCTCAGGAAGAAGTCCTCGACATCTCGATGACGTCGCGTCACTACGCACGTGTGGCTCCGAAGCTGCTGCGTCCGCGTCGTGTCTCCGGCATGCTCCCGGGTCTGACGAAGACCGTCGTCCGCTACCAGCCCAAGGGTGTCGTCGGCGTCATCTCGCCGTGGAACTACCCGATGACGCTGGCCGTGTCCGACGCCATCGCCGCGCTGCTCGCCGGCAACGCCGTTGTCCTCAAGCCGGACAGCCAGACGCCGTACTGCGCCCTCGCCTGCGTCGAACTGCTCTACAAGGCGGGACTTCCCCGCGACCTCTTCGCCGTGGTTCCCGGACCGGGCTCCGTCGTGGGCACCGCGCTGGTCGAGAACACCGACTACCTCATGTTCACCGGTTCCACCGCGACCGGTCAGCTCCTCGCCGAGCAGGCCGGCCGTCGACTGATCGGCTTCTCCGCCGAACTCGGTGGCAAGAACCCGATGATCGTCGCGGCCGGCGCAGACCTGCGCGAGGTCACCGACGCCGCTGTGCGTGCGTGCTTCTCCAACTCCGGTCAGCTGTGCATCTCCATCGAGCGCATCTACGTCGAAGAGTCCATCGCACCCGAGTTCATCCGCATGTTCGGCGACCGCGTCAAGAAGATGAACCTCGCCGCTGGTTACGAATTCGGAATCGAGATGGGCAGCCTCGTATCCGAGGCCCAGGTCAAGGCAATCTCCGCGCATGTCGACGACGCAGTCGTCAAGGGCGCCACCGTCATTGCCGGTGGCAAGGCCCGTCCGGACATCGGACCGCTGTTCTACGAGCCCACCCTGCTCACCGGGGTTCCCGAGGACGCCGAGTGCTACCGCGACGAGACCTTCGGGCCGCTCGTCTCGATCTACCCCGTCAAGGACGTCGAAGAGGCCATCGCGCAGGCCAACGACACCGAGTACGGCCTCAACGCCAGTGTGTGGGCGGGAAGCAAGGCTGCCGGCGAAGCCATCGCAGCGCGCATCCACGCCGGCACCGTCAACGTCGACGAGGGTTACGCACCTACCTGGGGCAGCACCGCTGCACCGATGGGCGGCATGGGCGTCTCGGGCGTCGGACGTCGTCACGGCGCCGAAGGTCTGATCAAGTACACCGAGCCGCAGACCGTTGCTACCACTCGCGTCATGAATCTCGGTGGACCGCGCGGACTTCCGGCCAAGGTGTGGGCAAAGCTCATGCCTCACGCCATCAAGATCATGTCCTGGGTTCCGGGCCGGTAACGGGTGGAAACCGCCAGCGCGTACATCGAGGCAACTCCGGTATCGGTGTGGAAGGTTGTCAGCGACATCGAAGGTATGGGTCGCTTCAGTCCTGAAAACACCGGCGGAACATGGACTTCCGGAACCCCGGGAACCGTGGGCGCAAAGTTCAAGGGCACCAACAAGCACGGCCTGATTCGGTGGAGCACGCACTGCACGGTGGTCGACGTGGTCGACTGCCGGAAGTTCTCCTTCGAATCGGACGAGCCGAAAGCGCGGTGGACCTTTGTGCTCGAGCCTTCGGGGACGGGCACTGTGCTTACCGAGACTCGTGAAATCTATGCGACGCCTGCGCTTTACGTGCGCATGATGTCGGGTAGCGGCCTACTCGGCCGGGGTCGAGATCAGCTGATGCAGACCGGAATGGAAACCACTCTGGCGCGCATCAAGGCGTTTCTGGAGAGCTAGACACATACGAAAGTGGGGCTGCACTGGATTCGAGTGCAGCCCCACTTTCTGTTTATCGGTTCGACAGCTCGCCGAGGTCGGACGGCGACGCCTGATGCTCATTCTTGTCGGAGTTGCGGAAAGGCATGCCGACTGTACTGAGGTCGATTCCTTTGGTCTCCTTCATGATCAGCGCCGCAACGAGAGAGAGAAGGCAGAGCGCTCCCACGTATACCGAGAACACCCATCCAAGATCTCGCGAGGTCAACCAGGTGTTCAGGTACGGCGCCGTACCGCCGAAGATCGCCACGGACAGCGACGTGGCGAAGCCGACTCCCATCGCGCGTGCACGAGTGGGGACGAGTTCGGACATGAGCGCCGGATACATCGCGGACGCGCAGCACCAGACCGCCAATCCCATCGCCTGCGTCACGAACAAGGTCCACGGCTGTGCCGTCAGGATAGCCGCGATCGGTAGTACGAGGACAGCGCCGGAAATGCCGAAGGCCGCCGCCATGGTACGCCGACCGTACTTGTCCGAGAGGTGACCTGAGAGTGGAAGTAGCGCCAGCACAACGAGTTGGGCTAGCAAGCTTGCAATGAAGGCTCCGTTGGGATCCATTCCCTTGGCTGAAATTGCATACGCTGACGCGAAGGTGGCCCAGGTGTAGTAGGCCGCGTTCTGCCCAGCAGACAGCATGAGGATCAGCACACCGATTTTTACAATGTCCTTTCGTGCAATCGGAGGTGCCGTAGCTGCAGAATCCGAATTCTCTTCGAAGTGAGGGGATTCCGATGCTGCACGACGCAAGAACAATGCGTAGAGACCGAGTACGGCCCCGATGGCGAAAGCAATCCGCCATCCGTATCTGCTCATGTCGTCTTTTCCGAGGATCCCCGTCAGCAATGCTGCGACGAGAGTCGCCAGCATTACTCCGAAGGTGACAGCCGTGAATACCGAACTGCCCCACAGCCCTCGCCGATCTCGAGGCGAGATCTCACCGACGTAGGTGTAAGAGACGCCGGCCTCTCCTCCGTGCGCAAGGCCCTGCGTCAGTCGTGCAATCAAGAGTGCGAACGACGCCCACACCCCAATGCTCTCGTAGCTCGGGATCAATGCAATTGCCAGACTTGCAACGGCCATCAAGCACATCGTGAGCACCATCGTGAATTTTCGACCCTTACGGTCGGCCAGGCGTCCGAAGACAAGCCCACCGAACGGTCGCGCCACGAATCCGACGGCGAACACCGCAAGTGTCGACAGCAGGGCAGAAGTGGGATCGCTGTCATCGAAGAAATTGGACGCCAGATACGTGGAGAAGATCGCGTACAGAGTCCAATCGAACCATTCGAGGATGTTTCCGGACACGGCTGCCCGCAGCGAACGGGCGCGATCGAGTTCGGGGGTTTGTTCCGGAGGTGCAGAGCTGTTCATGTGAGCCTTCTCGGGATGTCAGTATTTTTGTCGTTCAACAGGTTCGGTAGATATGGGCGGTCAACCCATATGGAGTCCGCCGTTCACATGAATCACTTCGCCGTGCACGAAGCTCGCGGCTGGACTGCACAGGAATCCGACCACGGAAGCAACCTCGGCGGCGCGGCCGAATCGGCCCATCGGCGTCGAGCGGATGAGGTGGTCGTTTTGGCTGTTGACCAAATCTGCGGTCATCGGTGTTTCGATGATGCCGGGCGATACTGCATTGACTCGGATCGATCCACCCAGTTCCCAAGCGAGACTTCGAGTGAAAGCGATTAGTCCGCCCTTTGTTGCCGCATAGTGAGCGTGATTTCGACTGCCGCGATGGCCTGCCATAGACGTCAGATTGACGATCGAACCGCCGTCACGCATCACCGGAATGGCGGCGCGTGTCAGATACATTGCCCCGTCGAGGTTGATGGACATGACCGTCCGCCATTGCTGGTCGGTCATCAACTCCACCGACTGTTCGGGATAGATCCCCGCAGCGACTATGAGGTGGTCGATCCCCCCGAAATGCCTTTGCGCAACCGCAACGAAGTGATCATTGCTTTCAGGTGAAGCAGCATCGAGTTCTGTTGTCGCTATACGATTTCCGTCAGGATCCAGAGAAGCTCTGATCGCGGAGAGCGCTTGTGTATCCAGGTCGCCGAGTACCAGATTCGCCCCTGCTGCGTACATCTGCTCTGATACCTGCCTGGCGATTCCGCCTGCGGCTCCGGATATTGCAATGGTGCGATCGGTGAAGTCGTACAAGTGGCTTTCCTTTGATCAGCGCACTTTCGACGAACCTCCCGGCAAAGAATCAGGGTGGGTGCTGTCGAAAAGTTCGGGATGCTTGGTTAATTCGGTTCTGGTTCTTCGTATGTGGCCGGTCAGGCAGCGTTCGGCATCGATCTCGTCTTTGCGCACGATGGCTTCGATCAGCAAGCGGTGTTCGTAGTTGATGACCCAGATTCGATCGGGGCCCGTCAGCCGGGCATATGCCCGACGGTAATGCTGAGTCGTATTCCAGAACCGAGTCACCATAGTTATCAACTGAGGAATCTCGCAACCGCTGTAAGTGAGCAGGTGCAACTCCCGGTCCAGTACCAGGAATCGGTCGACATCCTCGTTGGCTTCGATCTCTTCCTGAATACTCCAGAGTCGATCATGCACACTGCTGTTCAGATGCGGGATGCTCTCCGCCAGCGCCATGGGCTCGATCCGTTCGCGAATGCGATAGACGAAATCGCATTCCTGCATATCCATGGAGGACACCCACGCGCCGCTGTTCGCTTTCAACTCGACCAGGCCTTCGGATTCGAGCATGCGCAGCGCTTCTCGTACTGGTAACCGACTCGCGCCGAGTCGTTCGGCTATCTCCTCCTGGCGGATTCGAACTCCAGGCAGTAGGCGTCCGGAAAGTATGTCTTCGCGGATATGGGCTGCGATGCGGTGGCTCGCGACCGTGGTGGGGCCGCTCGCAGAATCGGCTTCGGACAACGGTGCTCCTCGAGATGGGGGACGGGCGCAGTTCTGCTCGGCCGCGGATCGAGCGGGTGCCGGGGTTCATTGTTCACTGCGGACGTGCGGGATGGTGTGCGGGATGATCCGTGTCGCGGATTGGATCCAATTGTGCCTGTTCGCTTGTTTGACCGGAGTTGTGATCTGGCCTGAATGCTCCACAGCTTTGGATCCAATCACTCGAATTTGCTTCTCGGATGAAACTCTCAGCACGTATGTTGCGGGGTATTGGCCCTGTTCGTCAAGTGGGCCAAGCCACATTTACTGCCAATGGAGACCGAGACAGGTTTGCGAATGGATCCATTCGGTGGCAATGTGAGGCCCAACACGGAAAGCGGACCGCTCTGAGCGAGTCCCTCCGCGCTGTCCAGACGCGCTGCCAAAGCTTGGCCGTCCAAAGGCCTGATCCGGAGACTGACTATGACCACGCACAAGAAACTCACCGCAGCATCACCATGGGTGGAACTGGCAACATCGAACAAGGACTGGGATGCGGCCGACCCGTCGCTCCTCGCCACGATGCTGGCTCAGACGATCTTGATCCGATCCTTCGAGGAATACGTTCTGGAGTTGGCGGGGAAGGGACTGATCCACGGTCCGGCCCACTCCAGCATCGGACAAGAGGGTGGGGCTGTGGGATCGATCGTCGGCCTCACATCCGCTGACTCCATCAACGGTTCCCACCGCGGACATCATCAGTTTCTTGCCAAGGCGCTGGCCCATGTGGCTGTCGACGGTTTGGATCCGACCGCTGAACTCTCTCCGGAGGTCCGTACCGTACTGACCCGCAGCCTCGCAGAGATCTGTGGTCTGTCGCGCGGCTACTGCCGTGGTCGTGGCGGGTCCATGCACCTGCAGTGGAAAGAAGCCGGCGCGATGGGTACGAATGCGATCGTCGGAGGCGGGGTACCGCAAGCTGCAGGTTTTGCCTGGGCGCACCGTCAGGCAGGAACCGATGCCGTCGCAGTTACCTACTTCGGTGATGGCGCGGTCAACATCGGGTCGGTACTCGAATCGTTCAATCTGGCGGCAGCCTGGGATCTTCCGATCTGCTTCTTCATCGAGAACAACCAATATGCGGTATCCACACATGTCGCGGAAGCGACCGGTGAACCGCGATTGTCGGCACGCGGGCTCGGGTTCAACATTCCTAGTTGGAAGGTCGACGGTATGGACCCGCTTGCGGTCCACCTCGCGATGCAGGCGGCCCTCACACACATGCGTTCGGGTAAGGGCCCGACGATCATCGAAGCTGATGTCTATCGCTTCTTTCACCAGAACGGCCCATTCCCGGGCAGCGCTTTCGGCTATCGCACGAAGGACGAAGAAAAGGCCTGGAAAAAGCGCGATCCGCTTCGCCTGCTCACCGATCAAGTGGTCCGTCGGAAGCTGCTGACGGAAGCCGACGTAGCCAAGGCGGTCGCGCAAGCCTCCCGAGTAATGCAGGAGATCGGTGGCGAGCTGCTGGAAAAGGTGCAAGGGGGCAAGCCTGGTGAGGTCAGAATCAAGGCATCGGAATGGCCGGATGTGAACTTCGTCGATGTCGGGATACGCGGTGATCTCAGTGAGTTCGGGGGTGCCCGATTCGTGGAACCAGAGGAGTTCGCCGGCGAGATGGCCGATCGAAAGTTCATCGACGTCGTGGCTGAGGTGATGGACCGTCGCATGGACGCCGACAACTCCATCGTCGTGATGGGTGAGGACATCCATCGCTTGAAGGGCGGAACGAACGGCGCTACAAAAGGATTGGCTGATCGATACCCGGGCAGAGTGCTCGGCACTCCGATCAGTGAGAATGCGTTCGCGGGCCTCGGTGGCGGAATCGCCTTGGACGGACGGTACAAGCCAGTCGTCGAATTCATGTACGCCGATTTCATGTGGGTGGCAGCCGATCAGATCTTCAATCAGATCGGCAAGGCGCGACATATGTTCGGTGGGGACAGCAACGTGCCCTTTGTATTGCGCAGCAAGGTCGCTATGGGGACCGGCTACGGCTCGCAACACTCCATGGACCCTGCAGGCGTGTTTGCAACTGCCCCGGGATGGCGCATCGTCGCACCGTCCACGCCGTACGACTACATCGGATTGATGAACAGCGCTTTGCACTGTAACGACCCGGTGGTGGTCATCGAGCACGTAGACCTTTACGGCACGAGCGGCCAGGCGCCGACCGATGATTACGACTACTTCCTGCCGGTCGGGAAGGCTGCAGTGCGTCGGCGCGGAAGCGATCTCACGATCATTTCCTACCTGTCGATGGTGGGGCATTGCCTCGAGGCAGTGGACGAAATCGGGACAGTCGATGCCGAGGTCATCGATCTCCGTTGGCTCGACCAAGCGAGTATCGACTGGGACACCATCGGCGAAAGCATCAGAAAGACCAACAACGTGGTCATCGCTGAGCAAGGAGCACACGGAACGTCATACGGCGGCTGGCTCAGTGATGAAATCCAACGCCGATTCTTCGATTGGCTTGATCAGCCCATCCAGCGAGTGACGGGGTCTGAGGCATCGCCGAGCATCAGCAAAGTGCTCGAACGTGCGGCAATTGCACAGACGGATGAAGTAGTCGAAGCGTTGAATAGGATCACTCGATCGTGAACGGACCGAACCGAACCCACTCACCCTCATCGGCAGAAATTCTCTAGGAGCAATCAACCGCCATGGCGACATTACTGCGCATGCCAGAGGTGGCAGCCGGAGCTACCACCGTAATCCTCTCCGAGTGGCCGCTGGCTGTCGATTCGGAATTTGATGTCGACGAACCGTTGGCCGTTCTCGAAACGGACAAAGCGACGGTTGAGATCGAGGCCGAGTCCGCCGGTGTTCTTGTACACACATTCGTCGAACCAGGGACGTCTGTCGACGTCGGTGCACCGATCGCCGTCCTCGCTGATCGGGGCGAAGTCGTGAAGGATATTGCGACATTGCTGGCCGAGCTCGGAGTCTTTGATGCCGATGGGTACTCGGCCAAGATTGAAACATCCACTGCTGTAGACGAACCCGACGGTACGTCTTCTCCGACCGTGCCGGGCGAGAAAGTGGCCGATGAGAGGGCGCCGCGAATTTTCGCGAGTCCCTTGGCGCGACGTCTAGCGGAATCGGCAGGGCTGAGACTCGGTGACATCGTGGGATCGGGCCCGAACGGACGCATTGTACGTAGCGACGTCGATGCCGCAATAGCGGCGAAGGCCGCTTCGGCAGAGGCCGTCGCAGTGAAAGATACTGGTGTGAAGGACGCTGGAGTCAAGGACCGTGGCCCTGTCTTCACGGACACGCCGCACACGAGACTTCGGCGTGCAATTGCTGCTCGGCTGACATCGAGTAAGCAGACACAGCCCCATTTCTACATCTCTGGTTCTGCTCGGGTCGATGCGTTGCTGGAGGCGCGCAGGCAGCTCAACGAAGTCAGCGCTTCCAAGGTGTCGGTCAACGATCTGTTGATAAAAGCGATGGCGAAGGCACATACGCTGGTGCCGGAGATGAATTCGATCTGGGTCGAAGACGCAGTGAGAACCTTTGCCAAGGTGGATATTTCGATCGCGATAGATTCCGATCGCGGATTGCTTACTCCTGTTCTGCGTGGGGTCGACACCATGTCCATTTCCGAAATTGCGAGCGCCACAAAAGACTTAGTAGCGAGAGCCGGTGCAGGGAAGATTCGGCAGGACGAACTCGAAGGTGGATCGACGACAATCTCGAACCTCGGGATGTTTGGGGTCGAGGAATTCTCGGCCATAATCAACCCACCTCAATCGTCGATTCTTGCGATTGGAGCAGCGACTGAGCAGCCCGTTGTCGTCGAGGGACGGCTGGAGGTCGGGACGGTTCTGCGAGTGATCCTCTCGGTTGATCATCGGCCGATCGACGGGGCGATCGCCGCGAAGTGGATGAAGCATTTCACCACAGTGCTCGAGAACCCGATCCAGATCTTCGGCTGAGAAGACATCGCGAGAAAGTGGGAGGCACAGGAATGAATTCGCATTACGACGTGGTCGTACTCGGAGCTGGGCCCGGTGGCTACGTTGCGGCCATCAGGGCTGCGCAGCTGGGGCTCTCCATTGCTGTGGTCGAGGAAAAGTACTGGGGCGGAGTTTGTCTGAACGTCGGATGCATTCCGTCGAAGGCACTGCTGCGGCACGCGGAGATTGCGCACCTGGTGACAGACGAAGCCTCGATGTTCGGAATCGAAGGCGTCACTTCGGTTGACTTCGGGGTTGCGTTCGACCGCAGTCGATCCGTTGCGGACGGCCGAACCAAGGGCGTCAACTACCTGATGAAGAAGAACGGTATTCGGCAGTACAACGGTCGTGGCGTATTTCGTGGACCGAACACCCTCGAGGTATCGGGGGTTGAGTCCGCGACGATCACTTTCGACAACGTGATCATCGCTAGTGGTGCAGAGCCACGACTACTTCCAGGTACGACTCGCAGCGACAATGTAGTCACGTATGAGGAGCAGATTCTCACTCGTGAGCTACCGAAGAGCGTGGTCATTGCCGGTGCGGGAGCGATCGGTGTGGAATTCGCCTATGTTCTGAACAGTTTCGGAGTTGACGTCACGCTGATCGAGTACGCAGAGCGGATCCTTCCGCTGGAAGATACGGATGTCTCTGCGGAACTGTCGAAGCGATACAAGAAATCCGGGATCACGATTCTGGTTTCCACTGGCGTGGAGGAGATCGTCGATTCGGGCGGCCAGGTCAAGGTGGTAGTGAGGCAGGGCGGCGAGGCGCGAACGTTGCTCACGGACAAGGTGATCCAAGCGATCGGGTTTGTTCCGCGGACCGACGGCTACGGCCTCGAGACGACGGGCGTCGAACTGACCGAGCGGGGAGCCGTGATGGTCGACGAGTACATGCGTACGTCAGTGCCAGGAATCTTCGCAATCGGCGACGTCACTGCTCAGTTGATGCTCGCTCACGTCGCAGAGGCTCAGGGCGTGGTCGCGGCTGAGACGATTGCCGGCGTAGACACCGTCCCCGTCGACTACCCGATGATTCCCCGCGCAACATTCTGTCAACCTCAAGTTGCCAGCTTCGGGTGGACAGAGCAGCAAGCGAGGGACAAGGCCGAGATCTCGGGCTGGGATGTCAAGGTGGCTACCTTTCCGTTCAGTGCCAACGGCAAGGCACATGGTCTCGGGGATGCAGTCGGATTCGTGAAGCTGATCAGTGACGATACGTACGGTGAGTTGCTCGGTGGACATCTGATCGGTCCGGAAGTGACCGAGCTACTACCAGAGTTGACGCTCGCTCAGAAATTCGAACTGACAGTTGAAGACCTCGTACGCAACGTTCACGCCCATCCCACACTGAGTGAGGCGCTGCAGGAGGCTTTCCACGGGCTGGCAGGACACATGATCAATCTGTGAACGGACTGCTGTTGAATTGGTCCGATAACCGAACCGAACGAGGAGTGCCAAGTGATAGGCGTTAAGGCAGACTCGCTCCCTGAACCCTTGCGGGGGAACCCGGTGGCGCAGATCGCCATGATCGTGCCTGACCTGGAATCGGCCGTTGCACTGTGGAGCGGCATTCTCGGCCGAGACGATTGGTCGATCTACACGTATGGGCCCGACAACGTTCCGGAGTTGAGCTACCGAGGTGAGGAAGGGCGATTCGGCATGCGCTTGGCGTTTGTCGGTGCCGGTCCCCAAATCGAGCTGATCGAACTGCTCGAAGGCCCCAGCTCGTACCACGAATGGCATTCGCGTCATGGTTTCGGATTGCACCACCTGGGTTTTGTCGTCCCGTCGATCAAGGACGCGATGATCGAAATGGCGCAATACGACGTCGATTTGATTCAGTCGGGGTACGGCTATGGGGCGAACGGGGACGGAGGTTTTGCGTACTACGACACTCAGGATTCGGTCGGCGCAATCGTCGAACTCATCGAGATCCCATCGACCCGACGACCATCCGAGGTTATGTAGACGCGGCGTCGATGAGCGCGGTATAGACACGCTCCGGTTCTTCGGCAATGCGATTGAGCACGTACAGCCACCACTGTGTTCCGAAGATGACGTATTCGCGTGTGGTGAACCCCGCTGCTCGGAGTGCGTCCAGTTGCTCGGTACCGAGGCCGAGCAGCATCTCGAACTCGACATGGCTCTGTTCCAAGGCCCAACCATGTTCTGCGCGTAATGCTTCGAGGATGTCGCGGTCATGCGTCGCGATGGACACCTGGTGACCCGAGTCGACGATCCGGGCTGCGTAGTCGAGATACGCCTCGCGCAGTTCGGCACTACCGCGCGGGTAGGCGACGGATTCGGCTTCGAGGAAGGCGCCCTTCACGAGACGGATGCGACCGGGTCGGTCCAGCAGAGCGGCGAGATCCTTTGCGGTCCGGTGCAGTCGGGCCTGAACGGTGATTCCCACGTGAGTGAAACGCTCGGTCAGCCGCGCATGCATGTCGAGGACCAGGTCGGTGCGATCGGACGCTTCGGCGGAAATGATCAGCTCGGCACCCACGCGTTCCGTGGCCTCGGCCAGGCGCACGACATTGCGAAAGCACTGCTCCGGATCGATCACCAAGCCGATGTGTGAGAGGTCGAACGACACGGTGCTGTCGACACCCGACGTGCCGATCCGTTCCGCCAGTTCCACGAAAACGTCGGTTTCGGCGTTCGCGAGCTCGGGATCCCGGACGCTTTCCCCGGTGTATTCGATGCTCGCCTTGTGCCCTCGGGCGAAGATCGAGGGAAGACGATCGAAGGCGTCGTCGATGGTTTCGCCGCCGATGTAGCGAGCGGCCACTTTCCGTGCGAGGGCTGCCGTTGCAGCGTCCGCCATGGTGCGTTCTTTCAGGGATTCGTCGAGTGCGAGGCGGCGTAGGACGTCGGCGGCCTGGGCTTGCAGATCCGTGTTCACGGCTTCAGCGTATCCGGATGAGGGGGCGGGAATTATTCTCCGAACCCTTGCGTTCGATCTATTGTCGATATATCGTCGATACGTCAAACAAACACAGACAGTCCAGGAGGACAACATGTACGCCCCACACAACAACCCAGAAATGCAAGAACGTCGCGAGCACGGCCGTCGAGGCCCGCATCGTGGACATGGTTTCCGTCGAGGATTCGAGGGAGAGCGCCCCGAAGGTCGCTTCGAAGATCGAGCAGAAGGACGCCCTGAAGGCCGACGTGGTCGCCAAGGTCAGCGTGAATTCGGTCGACCCGACCAGCGCGGACACGGCCGCCCTCACTTCGGTGAAGCCGGCGCAACTCTCCGCCCCGCGATGGGTCTACTCCGAGGTGCCGCCGTCGCGGTAGCCGCAGGTGGGACCGCTGAGCAGGTAGCCAAGGCCGAGGCAATTCTCGCCGAAGCACGCCGGGCACTGTTCGAGATGCTGGCGGAAAAGCCCGCTGACGTGCAGCCGGCCGACAAAGAGCCGGCTGACGCAGAAGCTACAGTCGCAGAATCTGCCGACACGCTGCCGGCAGAGTGATCACGGGGCTCAGGCGCCGACGGTGACTTCTTCGCTGTTCATGCCGGAAACGTGGCCGTCGACGCCCTCTCGCCAGTACCCGACAACATTGTGCTTGTCGCGAGCGATTCCTCGAACTTCCCTCAGATGCTTACGAATACGACGGCTGGTTGCGCTTTCGCACGCCACCCAGGCGTAGACGTCGGCCGATTCGGATTCGGGAAACTCGACCTTCTCCACAGCCTCGAACAGCGCGCTCGGCGCCTTTCCGAGACCACTCCCCACGAGCCACGTGTACGTGACGTCGCCGCGAGTGACGAATTCCTGTCGATCCTCTTCGGTTTCGACCTCGATGATCGCCTGTGCGACATCGCCCTCTCGAAGTTCTTCGACAATCCTGCCCAGTCCGGGGAGACCCGTGGCGTCTGCGACCAGCAGCTGCCAACGAGGACCCGCCGGTGCTTGGTAATGGGAACGCGAACTGTCCGACCAGAAGACGCCTAGTAGGTGACCTGGTTCGGCCCGCAGGGCCCAATCCGCTGCAATACCGCCAGGGTGCACGACGAAGTCGATGTCCAGACGTCGGCCGCCGTCGTGCACCTTGCGCACGGTGTAGTGCCGCCACGGTGGCTCGGTTCCGAGATCGGCCTTGCCGTAGTCGGGATTGTTGAAGTAGTCGTATTCTGCTTCTGTTTCACCGGGTTTCGGGAACGCGATGTCGATGCGCTCGTCGCCCTGTCCGCCGGTCGGCCAGTGCCAGTCACCTTCTGCTTCGATGCTGATTCGCCGCATGTGCGGGGTCAGTGACGTGACGGTGACAACGCGGGCGGGTTCGCAGAAAGACATTCCTCGACCCTATTGGTCCTGCGTGTCGAAGTGGAGACAGATGCTGTCGCAAGACGGACATCGAGTGCAGCTGAAAACGCCAGCGTATGCCCCGAGGCATGGTTTCTCCCCGGTGCATACGCTGGCATTTTCAGTTATGCCCGTTCAGGCGGCAGTCGGTGGGCTGTTCCCGCCGATCGGCTGCTGATACGGGTCAACGGACATGGGCGGATAGAACACCGACTTCCGATCCGGGCCAATCTCCACCCTCCACTCGGTGTGGTGCAGCGTCCGATGATGATGACCGCACAACAAGATCAGATTGTCGAGATCCGTTGGGCCACCATCGTTCCAATGAACAATATGATGGGCATCGCACCACCCCGACGGTGTCCCGCACCCCGGAAATGCACACCCACCATCCCGAACTGTCAACGCCCGTCGCTGCGGCACCGTCGCGGTTCTCGCTTCCTTGCCGCAGTCGAGCGGAACACCATTCTCGTCCAACAAGATCCGGGTGACCGTGCAGTCGCAGGCCAGCATCCGGGCGGTGTCGATACTGATCGGGCCCACCCAATCCGTCCACGCAAATCCCAACTCCTCGGTGGACGGCAACAGATCCTTCAAAGCTTGCAGATCCGTCATGTCTTTCGCGCTGGCGGTGACCGTGACGTGCGGTTTCACCCCACCCTCGATCGGACCCAACCCCGCCCGCTCGTACCGACGCAACAACTCACAAAACCCGTCCGCGCGTCGTAAAGCAGGAGTGCGAGTGTCCTTGACGCCGTCCTTCTCCGGTGTCGGAGCCGACAGGCTCGAGAGCAGCGTGATCAACCGGGCCCCGT